>Ga0307517_10003744_pt1 | contig 23636 bp, 16 predicted proteins | sample 23_EM_MG_FD_194515 | JGI IMG/M metagenome (GOLD analysis project Ga0307517, IMG submission 194515) | Populus trichocarpa ectomycorrhiza microbial communities from riparian zone in the Pacific Northwest, United States - 23_EM | ecosystem: Host-associated > Plants > Roots > Unclassified | place...
GTGGCTGTGGGGCTAACTTTAGACAATACCGTGACTCCTACTACTTTGCGACAACTCGCGCTCAGCATTGGAGATCTAGAGTCGCCATAGGACGCTGCTGTGCATAGCGAGCCGTTGGATATAGAGTAGGGGCATTGTGGGAGCAATGATGTGTGCATTTAGGACATTGAGCATGTGTATGTAGAGTAGCAGTAATGAATAATATTGGGATGCGGTTTCTCTCACATGTGGGAAATGGTACTCGGAGGAGCTTAGTGTTAATATGAGGACATCAAGCCAACTCAAGGAATTCAGAGCATTAGGAATAAGAGAATAGTATTAGACTTAGTTCACGATGCATCCGAGAACACAAGGCGACGTCTGATAGAGTCACGATTGGGTCAGGACGCAGCATGTATAGGGGGTAAGATCAGGAAGAAGTAGCGAGACATCATGAATGGAGAGAGCAGGATCGTGTGATCCGGACGAGGGAGGCAGGAGCAGAAAAGATCGGGACGAGAGGTGGGAAGATGAACGAAGCCCTGACGTTCGGTGAGAAGGAACCGGGGTCAGGGCGGGAGACTATTAGATCAGGCGGCGTCAGGGCGGGAGACCCTTAGATCAGGCGGCGTCAGGGCGGGAGACCCTTAGATCAGACGGCGTCAGGGCGGGAGACCCTTAGATCAGGCGTCGCCAGGACGGAGTAGCACAGCACCAGACGCAGTCAGGACGCACAGGACGTAGGGGTCCGTGTCCTGATTGCGTCAGGACAGACTGCGCCAAGTAAGCAAAGTCAGGACGCGACGTTGCGTCCTGATTCGCGATTTGCGTTCCGGGGTCAGGTGCGTCAGACGCACAGGATGCACAGAACGCAGGGTATTATTTTTGCTGATGTACTGCCTAAGAGTATTAAGTATTGTAGTACTATATAGATATTAATCTTTTTACAAGAAAAATGTAATAACCCTAAAGATAGGTAGCTCCAGTGGACCAGACTTCAGCCCATATTTTATCCCAGAAGGTAACTACTAGTAGAAAGAGCCTAGTCAGGTATACCTAGTATACTGATAGCAGACATGAGTTGGTATAAGTATCATATGCTGATAGGTGACTAGGATATATACGACTATAGAGCATGTGGCCTTGCAGTGCAGGACGACTGGACACTTAGCAGTAGGTTCTTGTTTTCACATACTACTCCACTAGTCAAAGAGTATCATATCATACTTTTTTTTTTGTTTTGTTGATATCGATTGCCATTGGGCACTAGGTATCCGGTATTGGCTTCATGATGTTTCTTTCATACAATTCGACCTTAGACATACTACTGGAGTGAATATTGGAAGGGCATAGGTTTTAGGAATCACGGAAGATCATGCGATGTTAGGATGGTTCCAGATAGGTTGGGATCGCTAGGGTTTAGGTTTTGTCAACTTAGTGTGTTTCTTTGGAGTTTTGCGAGTTCTGCGACTTTGTTAAGGTACTCGTATATATCTCCTAACCTGTCCTTAGCTAGCGGAGAGTGAGTAGCGAACAAATCTACCGTTCTTCCACGCTCCGCTGCGCTTAGAGCCTACGGTATTGCGATCGCACTGCTGTTCTTTCTTTCTTTCGTGTTTTCTTTAGGCTCTATCAGCGTGTCGGAAAGCTGTCTCGAGATGCTATATCCCCCCCATATCACGAGACCTACTATTAGGATGCTGGCCATCTATTGGGCGGCGCTAATGGGCACCCGCCGGGAGAGAACTGTGGTCGGGGAGTAGCTGCTATCGTGTCCACCCTTTGTGGCTTCTCCGGTTGTATGTTCCCTATGACTAAATTAATTGCAAGGCGGTTGGGCCCATTGAGAGACATTAAAAGCCAGCTTCTATGCCCTCCACCCTCGCTATTCACTTCTATGTAGGTTGGCTAATAGGTATCCACTAAGAATGATATAGCGCTACTCGCAAAGCCGTATTACTTGTGGTAACCAGTCTTCTATCGTGGATACGGTCTTTATACCTGTACAGTTGTTGACAACTGCCTCAAAAACCCTACACTATCGCGCAGTACACCACTTGTCTCTATCTAGAAAAAACACTGTATATAGCATGCCCTCGCCTAGGGGGTGAGAGGGAAAGGAAGAAAGAAAAAAGCGCACGAGAAGAAAAGGACATACAGGGGGGGTTACAGATAGAGAAGGATCAAATATGACGGGGTGAGAGCACCAAGCTATAAACTTGACTTTCTCGCAACAATAGAACTGTTTCCTCCCCACGAAAAAACTCTATGGAACTTTGTATATAGGCTCGTAAATCCTCTATCAATAACGGAAGCAAATCAGCGAAGGGACGCAGGAGGGTATGACATATCTGCATCCCATCTCATGGGATTCCCCCCACTACAAAGGGTGATATCCAAAGGTGATCACGATGAGTAACATGCCCCAAGAGGGAAGGGGCGGCGGTTACCTCCACGAGGCGGTGTCTCTTGGGCCTTAAACCGTATTAGAAGTTCCCACTTGGCAAGACTGCAGCAACGCTACCACTCTCCCGTAGCTACTCCCAGTAGCGAGGGAGAGCGGTGTTTGACCGTCATTCCCGGGCTTGTTGGGGTTGACCTCTTCCCGTCCGAGCAGTGTTTTCACCACTCCCTCATGTCCAAACGAAGCGGCAAGCGAGAGCGGTGTTCGACCGTCATTATCCGACCAGTCGGGGTTGACCTCTTCCTTCCCGAGCAGCATTTTCACTACTCCCTCATGCCCACCCCGAGCGGCATCCGAGAGAGGCGTTTGGTGATAGGTATCTGGCCTGTCGGGGTCGACCTCCTCCCGTTCAAGAAGTATTTTCACCACTCCTTCATGTCCATAGCAGGCGGCATACGAGAGCGGTGATTGGCCGTTCTTATTTGGCTTGTCCGGGTTGACCTCTTCCCGTTCGAGTAGTATTCTCACCACTCCCTCATGTCCACCCGAAGCGGCAAGCGAGAGCGGTGTTTGGTCATGGGTATCTGGCCTGTCGGGGTCGACCTCCTCCCGTTCAAGAAGTATTTTCACCACCCCTTCATGTCCATAGTAGGCGGCATACGAGAGCGGTGCTCGGCCGTTCTTATTTGGCTTGTCCGGGTTGACCTCCTCCCGTTCGAGTAGTATTCTCACCACTCCCTCATGTCCATCCGAAGCGGCAAGCGAGAGCGGTGTTTGGTCGTTGCTATTTGACTTGTTCGGGTTGACCACTTCCCGTGCAAGCAATATTTTCGCCACCCTCTCATGTCCATCCCAAGCAGCAAGCGAGAGAGGTGTGTGGCCGTCTATATCTAGCCTGTCAGGGTCAACCTCTCCCCGTCCGAGTAGAAGTTTCACCACTTCCTCATGTCCATTATGAGCAGCCCATGCAAGTGGCGTACGACCGAAAAAGTCACCTTCGTTGATATCATGTCCCATCTCGATCAAACCAGCTGCAACATCAACAATTCCGAAGAACGATGCGCAGTGTAGTCCACTGAAAGGAGAGAGAGTAGTAAGATGCCTGGCATACACTCTGAAATGCTTTACTTGCGCTAAGAGGAATTTGGTCGATATCTGATTATAATGAACCTTCAATAGCTCTAGGGCAAGTAGTCTCGCGCAGTCTGAGAACTCCCTTCTCGCATGGACCCCCCAGTATACTGAGCAATATTCTAGAAATGGGGTGCTCTGGGTGTCGGTGGAAGGAGCGGTGGGGAGGGTTTTGACCTGTTGGGAATTCAGATAGGTCAAACAGATTTCCGCCATCGCCGAGTGAGGTTTACTGAATATATCGAGATGAGAAGAAAGATACTCCTGAAGAGTAAAGTGGATCAATCGAACAGTTGATACCCCCTTATCCACAGTGATAAGCCCTTGGCAGCAGCCGACCAATGTCGAGATCGAAGGGACGTTGTCAACATTAAAATCTGTGGAGCCTAGCCGGACTGCTAGGGCGTGGCAGAGCTCATCTGCGTTCAGTGGCCGTTCCGCATGACTGATCCACATCAACGCCGCCATTCCGAGTCTCGATTTGTCCCCATCTTGTGCTTTTATCCGCTCAATTGTAGCACCATAAACATCTCCTAACCCTGATCCGTCCGCCATTTTGTTTAGCCTTTCTCGTCTGCCATAGAGTGTCGATTCGTGCAAGATTGCGTCGATATTCAAGGAAACCAGTAGAAACCTAGATGCATATCTGTTAGCGGACAGTATCGGGTGGGATTTCTAGTGCTATTGCCCCTACGTACATTTCCGACATGTTTTGGAGGATCTTCTCTAGAATATCTAATTCCAGACTCTCATCCATCGCCTCCGGGGTTTCGTCCTCATCCAATTTAACACGGAGGTATCCGATGATATCATCTTTGCTGGGGCCTACGGATACGCTTATCACTCGTCTAGCAAGACGCTTTTCGATCTCGGCCCGAACATGGTGTCTTCCGGTGATGAATATTCGTGTGTGTGGTGATTTTTCCAGGATTTGTTGTAGAGAATTAAGGATCTTGACCCGATGCACCACCGCACACTCATCAAGGGCGTCAATGCATATAAAGGTGCGTAGTGAGGATGTGATGGCCTGTAGCATCTTCACGATATCCGGAAGTCGGGGTCCTCGTCCACCAATGGCCATTTTCTGCGCTTGAAATGCCCGTGATATCTCTTCTGGAATTGTTCCCATTCCGCTAATTATCTGTTTCAGTAAGGAGCCTAGCATGTTTGTCACAGACTGCTCCTTTCGGGCTGCAAAGTCAAAGTAAAAGCACGCAACCGCGGCATTTTGCCCTCCAACCTGATCGCATAAGCTGTCCACTACTAGTGAACTGATATCGTGGGTTGTTAGTATTGGCTCACCCACTTCTCCCTAAAGAGTAGCCCTTCATACCTGATAAATGTCTTCCCGGCACCTGGATCTCCATAGCAAAACAAGACTGCATTATCGCCTTCACCTTCCCCGCTCCATCTATGCCAGTTTCTGAATTCTTCAGTTTGCATGAGCCATTCTCCCACCTTGTCGACGCGGCGCTCCTGGATATCTCGATGCCGTAGCTTAGGCTCCAGGGGTGATAGCCAGGTTAGGAGTTGAGACCGATCATCGGCAACGGTATAGTTATTCCACACATAGTTCGTAGTATTGAAGCAGTTGTTATTATCGCTGACTGAATATTGCGACATCTTCCGGTGTTTACTGTTTGCACTGTTGGAGGGGAGCAGTTATTGAGAATTGTCGGTCGATACTCCTGGGAGCTCAATAAAAGAGGGGATGTGTTGGTGTTACAGCAGCGTTGTAGATGCGAGGGTATAACTTGGTACAGAAGGAAAGTCCAGTTAGGCCACCTACCCGCCGGTAAGGGGCGTAACCAATGTCATTCCCACGGCTGCTATACAGCCCTGTCTAATAAGTCCTCACAATACCGGTACGGTATGTCCTATGACAACGGCGACAAAGCCATGCCCCCTTGATCTCGAGTTTTCCACTACACAAACTTATTTATGTAAAAAATAGTAGCCAAATTATAAGCCTAAGGTACCTATAGCTTTTGAAGAAAGATATAGTGGGATTTTTAAGCTTAAAATAGATAAATAGATATTTAATTGGAAGAAATAATATATAGGTAGGTTTTTAGACTAATATGGGAGGAAAAATAGATAATACTCGGGCGCAAATTAAATACTCGTACTGTACTGTACAGTACACGGTGTGACAACGACATGCCTCAACGACGATGCCTCAACGGTGATACCTCAGCAACAATTAACTATCAACTATAAGCAAATAGTACCTAATCCCTTTATAGAAAAAATAATAGAAATACCATGTCGAGAGCCCCATTAAAGAAAGTATTTGGGAAATTATGCATGTGAATGGTAGGAATTATGGTGAGGCAGGTAGTTAGTTGATAAGGGACTGGTTGATGAGGGATAACCGTTGTCACAAACCGTGTACGAGTATTTAATTTGCGCCTGAGTAGTATTTGAGTTCTAACCGAATTGGTTTTAATTATCAGTATATATATTTGGATATCTGCTAAGTAAGATATTGGAGTAATAATTGCGCAGGATATTAGATATGTAACATATTTTTGACAGTTTAGTAAAGCACTATCTTGTATTAGGTATTTATTTGAGAATCTTGTAGATAATATTGAATTCATTTCCCCCCGGTATTGGATTCTTATAGGGTAGTTAATTTCCCATACTTTCATATACTACTTTCAATTCAATTCGGTTCACTTTCCTAGGGATTTTACAGCTTTATGTCGTAACTATTTCCCCTATGCTACCCATTTGTTGACGTGGTCAAACTCCCTAGGACGGACAGTAACTCAGTCAGATACTTTGATGTCAGCACTGAGGCCCCAGTGGTATACATATACACCAGGAAGGGGCACGCAAGTTATGAGATGTTTTCTCCCATTGTCCTCTCTTCCTCCTTCTGTTTCCCTCACCTCGTTCTCTCTATATTGTTCATTCTTCTCACCGCTTAATACAAGCCCTGTGTCTCCACTTGGGCTACTCCACTCTACTACCTCAAACCCTCATTATTAATCATTGCTCCAGCTTCTACTATACCATATTTTTCACAATAAGCTAGAAATCCCATCCATGACCCATTGTGGCTTGCACAAAGCGTTATGAGATTATATCTCCATCACCTACTATGATAGTGGGTGATAGGTCAAAGGGTACGACAGTGGATAGGAGGTTATCGAATAACCCGCTCCTCTAGTTCTCAAGCAGATGGAATTATCTAGCGCTGTGGGCTCTTCGCCCTCATTTTCAACCTTGAAGAGGCCATCCCTAGGGTGGGGATTGAAAGACTCACTCTTTCTTTCTCTTGCAGCTTGCTTATCGTCATTCGGGAAGAGCTCTATCATTATAATATTATCATAATTAGATTGATCAAAGGACGTCGCACTAGATAGGAATTCATATAGTACATGAGGTGCGCAGTGATAAGACACACCGCAGCCAATAACCATTTTCACACCCCGTGCTAACTTAGTTTGTATTAGGTGTGGGTATTTGGCTACTTTTGTTCGTGATTTCTTTTAGGCCCTCCCCTTCGTACAAGGTATCATATGATATCATAGCCGGCTCGGATTTGGTTTTCTTTGGCCATTCATGCTAGTGGGAGTAACGTATATGGCACAGGGTTTTAGGTTCAAGATGGTTTCGTGATTGTTTGAGGTCATGGGAAATCCAGATGTTCCCGAATAGCCCGATTCCTTAGAGTCCGCCGTATGTTCGGAGTTGTCCGCTGTGTGGAGGCAGATATCCCCTACTATGTAATCAGCTAGATTCTCCCTAGGTCCTCTAGCTTATCATTTTCTTTCTTGTTTAGCTAGTCTAGTGATCCCACTCCCACTGGTGTGTCATCCCGTTTCCCCCTCTGTTCTATGAGCTATGTAGCTTTTTTTGGACTGCCTATAGGTTGTGCGGTTAGGTCGCTATGCGGATATGCAGCTGCACGGATATAAAATACGGGTATGCGGATAGGTGGATATGTGGCTAGACTATTTAAGGCTATAGAGCATGTGGCTTTGCGGTGCACGGCGACTAGGCACTTAGCAGTAACTTATTGTTTTCACATCCTACTCCACTAGGTATAGAGCATCATACTGTTTTTTTTGTTTTGTTGATATTGGTTGCCATTAGGCACTAGGTATCCGGTATGGCTTCGTCATGTTTCTTTTATACCCTTTGCCCTTGGACATATGGGAGTTGGCATACTAGCAGGGCATAGGTTTATGGATCGCGGAAGGTCATGCGATGTTAGGATGGTTCCAGATAGGTTGGGATCGCCAGGGTCTAGGTTTTGTCAACTTTGTGTTTCTTTAGAGTTTTGCGAGTTCTGCGGCTTTGTTAGTTAGACTGAGGTATGCTTCTCCTGACCTTTCTTTAGCTAGCGGAGAGAGTAGCGAACAAGTCTATAGTTCTTCCATGTTCCGCTGCGACTAGAGCCTATTGCGATCTCACTTTTGTTCTTTCCTTCTTTCCTTCTTTCTTTAGGCTCCATCAGCGTATCGGAAAGCTGTCTCGAGATACAAGTATGATATCCTTCCTATATCGCAAGGCCTACTGTTAGGATGTTGGCCATCCATTGGGCGGCGCTAATGGGGCACCCACCGGGAGAGAACTGTGGTCGGGGAGTAGCTGCTATCGTGTCTACCCTTTGTGGCTTATCTGGTTGCATGTTCTCTATGACTAAATTAATTGTAAGGCGGTTGCGGCCATGAGGGATATTAAGTCAGCTGCTATGCTCCTCTACCCGCGCTACTCACCTCTACGTAGGTTGACTAATAGGTATCTAATAAGGACGATATTGTGCTACTCATTATGCCGTATTATTTGTGGTAATCAGTCTTCGGTGGATACGGTCTTTATACCGGTATATAGTTGTTGACAACCGCCTCAAAACCCTTACACCCTCGCGCGGTAAACCCCTTATCTCCATCCAAAGAAAACACTATATACAGCGCACCCCTCCCTCGCCCGGGGGGGGGAGGGAGGAAGAAAAAAGCGCATGAGAAAAAAGGGCATACAGGGAAGATTTTATAGACAGAGAAGGATCAAATATGACAGAGTGAGAGCGCCAAGCCGTAAACTCGACTTTCTCGCAACAATTGACGTCCCTCCCAGCACGAAACAAAGTCTACGGAACTTTGAGCAAATCGGCGAAGGGGCGCAGGAGGGTACGGCATATATCTGCGCCCCCATCTCATGGGATTTCCCCGCTGCGAAGGCTGATACCCAAAGGTGATCACTATGAGTAACATGCCCCAGAAGGGAAGCGGCGGTGGTCACCTCCACGAGGCGGTGTCTCTTGGGCCTTAAACCGTATTAGAAGTTCCCACTTGGCAAGACTGCAGCAACGCTACCACTCTCCCGTAGCTACTCCCAGTAGCGAGGGAGAGCGGAGTTTGGCCGTCATTACGGGGCTTGTTGGGATTGACCTCTTCCCGTCCGAGTAGTATTTTCACCACCCCTTCATGTCCAGACGAAGCGGCACGCGAGAGAGGTGTCCGGCCATGATCATCTGGCTTGTCAGGGTTGACCTCTTCCCGTCGGAGCAGAATTTTCACCACTCCCTCATGTCCAAACAGAGCGGCAAGCGAGAGCGGTGTTCGGCCGTCATAGTTTGGCGCGTCGGGGTTGACCTCTTGCTTCCTGAGCAGCATTTCCACTACTCCCTCATGCCCACCCCGAGCGGCATTTGAGAGTGGTGTTTGGTCATCATTATCTGGCCTGTCGGGGTCGACCTCCTCCCGTTCAAGCAGTATTTTCACAACTCCTTCATGTCCATAGTAGGCGGCATACGAGAGCGGTGTTCGGCCGTTTTTATCTGGCTTATTCGAGTTGACCTCTTCCCGTTCGAGTAGTATTCTCACCACTCCCTCATGTCCATCCCAAGCGGCAAGCGAGAGAGGTGTGTGACCGTTGTTATTTGGCTTGTCTGGGTTGACCTCTTCCCGTCCAAGCAATATTTTCACCACCCCCTCATGTCCATTCCAAGCAGCAAGAGAGAGAGGTGTGTGACCGTCAAGGTCTAGCTTGTCAGGGCTAACCTCTTCTCGTTCGAGTAGAAGTTTCACCACTTCCTCATGTCCATTATGAGCAGCCCACCCAAGTGGGGTACGACCGAAAAAGTCACCTTCGTTGATATCATATCCCACCTCGATCAAACCAGCTACAACCTCAACAATTCCGAAGAACGATGCGCAGTGTAGTCCACCGAAAGGAGAGAGAGTAGTAAGATGCCTGGCATACACTCTGAAGTGCTTTACTTGCGCTAAGAGGAATTTGGTGGATATCTGGTTGTAGCACCCTTTCAATAACTCAAGGGCAAGTAGTCTCGCGCAGTCTGAGAGCTCCCTTTTCGCATGGACCCCCCAGTATACTGAACAATATTCAAGAAAGGGGGTGCTCTGGGTGTTGGGGGAAGGGGAGGTCGGGAGGGCTTTGACCTGTTGGGAATTCAGATAGGTCAAACAGATTTCCGCCATCGCCGAGTGAGGTCTACTGAATATATCGAGATGAGAAGAAAGATACTCCTGAAGAGTAAAGTGGATCAATCGAACAGTTGATGCCCCCTTATCCACAGTGATAAGCCCTTGGCAGCAGCCGACCAATGTCGAGATCGAAGGGACGTTGTCGGTATTGAAATCTGTGGAGCCTAGCCGGACTGCTAGGGCGTGGCAGAGCTCATCTGCTTGCAATGGCCGTTCCGCATGACTGATCCACATCAACGCTGCCATTCCGAGTCTCGATTTGTCCCCATCTTGTGCCTTTATCCGCTCAATTGTAGCACCATAAACCTCTCCTAATCCTGATCCGTCCGGCATTTTGTTTAGCCTTTCTCGTCTGCCATAGAGTGTCGATTCGTGTAAGATTGCATCAATATTCAAGGAAACCAGTAGAAACCTAGATGCATATATGTTAGCGGATAGTGCTGGGCGGGATTTCTAGTGCTATTGCCCCTACGTACATTTCCGACATGTTTTGGGGGATCTTCTCCAGAATGTCTGATTCCAGACTCTCATCCATCGCCTCCGGGGTTTCGTCCTCGTCCAGTTTAACACGGAGGTATCCAATGATATCATCTTTGCTGGGGCCTACGGACACGCTTATCACTCGTCTAGCAAGACGCTTTTCGATCTCGGCCCGAACATGGTGCCTTCCGGTGATGAATATTCGTGTGTGTGGTGACTTTTCGAGGATTTGTTGTAGAGAATTAAGGATCTTGACTCGATGCACCACCGCACATTCATCAAGGGCGTCAATGCATATAAAGGTGCGCAGCGGGGACGTGATGACCTGTAGCATCTTCACGATATCTGGAAGTCGCGGTCCTCGCCCACCAATGGCTCTCTTCTGCTCTTGAAATGTCCGCGATATCTCCTCTGGAATTGTTTCCATCCCACTAATGATCTGTTTCAACAAGGAGCCCATCATGCTCGTCGCAGACTGCTCCTTTCGGGCTGCGAAGTCGAAGTAAAAACACGTAATGATGGCGTCCTGTTCCCTGGCCTGGTCGCATAAGTTGTCAACCACCAGCGAACTAGCATCACGGCTTGTTAGCACTAGCTCTCCCCGCAAGAATGACCCTTGTACCTGATAAACGTCTTGCCGACCCCGGGGTCTCCATAACAAAACAAGACTGCTTTGTCGCCTTCATCCTCCTCGCGACGGTCATGCCAGCTCCTGAATTCATTGGTTTGCATGAGCCATTCCCCCACTCCATCCACGCGGCGCTCTTGAATGTCTCGGTGCCTGAGCTTGGGCTCCAGAGGTGATAGCCAGGTTAGGAGTTGAGACCGATCATCGGCGGCAACTGTGTAATTATTCGACACATAGACCGTATTGTTGAAGGAGTTGTTATTATCTTTTACTGTATATTGCGACATCTTCCGGTCTTGACTCTTACACTGTTGTAGCGGAGGAGTTGTTCGAGTGACGAGGTCCCCGCGCACAAACGAGAGTTAAAAGCCAGAAATCCCAAGCCTTACCAGTCGCGCTGGGGGCAACGCTGTAGAAAAAGTAAGGAATATGCAACGACACAAACTCCCAACATTCCCACCTCCAACCTTTCCGTCCGAGTGGGGGGACGGCGCTCTGAGAATGGTCGGCTGGTCTTGGCAGCTAAATAAAAGCGGGGGAGCGCTGGCGTTAAAGCAGCATGCAGGACCACCACATGGCACCGAAGAAGCCCAGTTAGGCCACCCGTCCGCAGGGAGTGAAACCAATCTCACTCTTGCAGCTACCGCATGAGTATCGGTGGTGTTGGGTAAGGCGTCGCAGACCAGTACAGGACATGGGTTTCTAGCTCCTGGTCTATCTCACAACCTTCGTTCTGTACGGCACAAACAACCATCCACGAAAACTCCTGAGGCCTTGTGGTAGAATGGGCCTACTTAGATCCAAGCACACACTATGACAGCCTAGGTGGCAAGCACCGCAAACCCAATATTTGGTCCAAACCGGAAGCATTAATCGCACCAATAATATTATTGTTTTCAAACTATGAGATGATTTTGTATTCATAAAAATTAGAAACTAAAATTTGTAAAATAGAAATTTAAAATAATATCAGATAGGATTATCTTAAAAAAGATGAATTGTTGCCAAGGAGTCTGAGAAACAACCATACTCGTTCGAGTGATAGAATATGATTACATAGTTAAGCGTAATATTTTAAAACACAAACAATTAACCCAACTAGAAAGATTATCTTACTTAAATAGAATTAAAAAACTTATTCAAAAATACGCATAAAAGAAATTAAGAGCAAGAAAACTAGTATATAAGTTGAATAATATAAATTAGGATATAATATATTATATAGAGAAAGATACAAATATAATTGAGATAGCAAATAGTTAAATAAAAACTTGACAATAATAATATAATTAAAATAATGAGTATATAAAGATATTAGCTCAAATAAGGTTAATTTAAAAATAGTTAATAGAGATAGAACCATTTATTATTATAAAATATTAAAGAAAATCAAGGGAAAAATAATAATAAGTAAAACGTAAAGGGAAGCATAAACTTAATTGAAAACTGAATGTAAGATAAATCTATTCAAGTTTTGTAGTTAGAAGTGCTAAAAGCTAGTTAAGAATTGAGAATATATATTTTTTAATATATATATAAGAGTTATTATTTTATATTGAAATAATAATATAAGGTAATATAGTATGAAAAAATAAGAGCTTACTTAATAATATTATAATACTATTCTATTATAATATTATTTACTTATATTTAGTTATTCTATATATAGTTTATGAAACCTAAATTATCAATATAATATTATATAGATTGGCTTCAAAATTAATACTATATTCTAATATGATATAAATTTTTATTCACATAAAACCAATTAACTAAGTAATTAGTTAGGTATAAGTTAATTTCTAACTTGTAATTTTGAAATTATATGTAAATCAAATACTTTATAATTTAAATTTGATCTACAACTTCTAATATTTGCTTCTATATAAAAATTAATATATTTAATTCTACTTGCTCTATATTCACTAAATCCTTTTCATTTAATTTTTTATTTTAATTACAAAAAACCTATAATTTACTAATCCTACAAGTGCTCTTTTTTTCTCTATTATGATACAACAGTCTAGAAAGCATCCATGTGAATTAAAAATCCACTGCCTGTTTGGTATCATACCGGATTTGCAAGTTAGGATCAGAATTGGATGAGCCAAGCACTTTTATTTCAAAATCAGGCTTAACATAAAAACCTGATTTCAAAAACAAATTTGTTGTTAGCCACACACCTTCTAAGGTATGATACAAGTACCTGTGATTCCGGTATTACCCATCAGGGGTGGGTTCGATGCCCGGCATTGAGGTTGTGTTTTTTGTCTTCTCCGACCGAGTGATATTTCATGAGTGCTCTTGCAGACGGGATGTCAAACTGGATCAAGGCTGGGCTTTAGCCGTAAGGTGCCATTGTTCTAGGGCTGGTTGGTGGAGGTTTCGGTTTTGACGAATCTACCTTCTAGGGTGTAGAGGGATGGAGTATGTAGGTCCTCTTCACTTATCATACAGTTGGCGTCAAACTCCCAAAGGGAGAAATAGTAACTTGCATTCGCAGCTCTAGCAGCCTCATATATGAGCGGGGGATGACGACTGAAGTGAGCGAATAATTTGAATTGCTTCTGGAGAAGACAAGGAAGAGATTAAAGAGAGAGAAAAGAAAAGGAGAAGAAGTGAAGTGAAAGAAGGTGGGGCCTAGAAATAAGTGTGAACATAGGTGGGTGACGCTAGTGGTTAGGGCTGTCACTGGTGACTACCAATGATGCAAAAGCACGAATACGATTTCCAAAGCCCGGGAATTGTGGAAGGTTGAGGTGAGGTTCGGCTCATGGTTATCGTATCACTCGATAGGGCATCCACTGTTGGGTCCCCGCAAAATGAGAGACATGAAAGTCCACTCTGCTAGGTCCCCTCCACCCTCATCTCTCACCTCTATTTAAGGTGGCTAGCGGGTATCCACTAAGGATGATATGGTGCGACCCACCAGGCGGCAGAATTTATAGCAATCAGTCTTCTATCGTAGGTGTGGTCTTGACACGGGTAAAGTTGCTGACAATTGCACGCCATTTCCCCCCGTCTAAAAAACACTATATAGAGTCTATCCATCGCCCGGGGGGGTGGGGAGAAAGGGGGAAAACGTGAAAGAAACAGAGACACACAAGCAAGAATTTACAGGTAGAGAAGAACTAAATATGATAGGATGAGCGCTGCAAGATATAAACCCAACCCACTCACAGCAGAACCCTTTCCGCCCCACGAAACAAACTCTACGGAGCTTAATAAATGGAAACCCATAAATCCTCGCCCAACAATGAAAGCAAATGACCAAAGCAGCGCATGAGGGTATGACACATCTGCTCTCCCATCTCATGGAATTTTTCCCCCATAGACGATACAAAGGGTGATGTCCAAGGGCAATCGCCAGGAGTAATATGCCACAAAATGGAAGAGGCGGGCAGTGTTTCCTTGGCTTTAAACCATAGTTGGGATTACCGCCCCCTGGACTGTAGCAGTGCTTCCACCCTTTTGTGGCCACCTCCAGTGGCGAGCGAGAGCGGTGTTTGGCCGTCATTATCCGACTTGCTGGGGTCGACCTCTTGCCTTTCAAGGAGTATTTTTACCACTTCCTCATATCCAAGCGAAGCAGCAAACGAGAGCGGTGTTCTGCCATAATTATCTGACTTGTCAGGGTCGACCTCTTCCCGTCCGAGGAGTATTTTCACAACTCCTTCATGTCCACTTCGAGCTGCATACAAGAGTGGTGTTTGGTTATAAGTATCTGGCCTGTCGGGGTCGACCTCTTCCCATCCAAGTAATATTTTCACTACTCCCTCATGTCCATCCGAAGCGGCATAGGAGAGCGGTGTTTGGCCGTCATTATTTGGCTTGTTGGGGTCGACCTCTTTCCGCCCAAGTAGTATTTTCACCACTCCATCATGTCCATCTGAAGCGGCATAGGAGAGCGGCGTCCTGCCGTAATTACCTGGCTTGTCAGGATTGACCTCTTCTTGTCCGAGCAGGATCCCTACCACTTGCTCGTGTCCATTCCAAGCGGCAAGCGAGAGCGGTGTCAGGCCTTCAATATCCGGCTTGTCAGGGTTAACTTCTTCCCGTCCGAGTAGAAAATTCACCACCTCCTCGTGCCCACTATGAGCAGCCCATGCAAGTGGTGTACGGCCAGAAAAATCCCCTTCGTTGATATCATAACATCCCATCTCGATTAAACCAACTACAACCTCAACAATTCCGAAGAACGATGCGCAGTGCAGTCCACTGAACGGAGAGAGAGTAGCGAGGCGCTCGACAAAGAACTTGAGAAGCTTTACTCGTGCTAAGAGGAACTTGGTCGATATCTGATTATAATGCCCCTTCAATAGCTCCAGGGCAAGTAGTCTCGCGCAGTCTGAGAGCTCCCTTCTCGCATGGACCCCCCAGTATACTGAACAATATCCTAGAAATGGGGTGCTCTGGGTATCGGAGGAAGGGGCGTTCGGGAGGGCTTTGACCTGTTGGGAATTCAGATAGGTCAAACAGATTTCCGCCATCGCCGAGTGAGGTCTATTGAATATATCGAGATGAGAAGAAAGATACTCCTGAAGAGTAAAGTGGATCAATCGCACAGTTGATGCCCCCTTATCTACAGTGATAAGCCCTTGGCAGCAGCCGACCAATGTCGAGATCGAAGGGACGTTGTCGGTATTGAAATCTGTGGAGCCTAGCCGGACTGCTAGGGCGTGGCAGAGCTCATCTGCTTGCAATGGCCGTTCCGCATGACTGATCCACATCAACGCTGCCATTCCGAGTCTCGATTTGTCCCCATCTTGTGCCTTTATCCGCTCAATTGTTGCACCATAAACATCTTCTAGCTCCGATCCGTCCGCCATTTTGTTTAGTCTTTCCCGTCTGCCATAGAGTGTCGATTCGTGCAAGATTGCGTCGATATTCAAGGAAACCAGTAGAAACCTAGATGAGTGTTAGCGGATACTGCTGGGCGGGATTCCTATTGCCCCTACGTACATTTCCGACATGTTTTGGGGGATCTTCTCCAGAATGTCTGATTCTAGACTCTCATCCATCGCCTCCGGGGTTTCGTCCTCATCCAGTTTAACACGGAGGTATCCGATGATATCATCTTTGCTGGGGCCTACGGACACGCTTATCACTCGTCTAGCAAGACGCTTTTCGATCTCGGCCCGAACATGGTGCCTTCCGGTGATGAATATTCGTGTGTGTGGTGACTTTTCGAGGATTTGTTGTAGAGAATTAAGGATCTTGACTCGATGCACCACCGCACATTCATCAAGGGCATCAATGCATATAAAGGTGCGTAGTGAGGACGTGATGGCCTGTAGCATCTTCACGATATCTGGAAGTCGGGGTCCTCGTCCACCAATGGCTCTCTTCTGCTCTTGAAATGTCCGCGATATCTCCTCTGGAATTGTTTCCATCCCGCTAATGATCTGTTTCAACAAGGAGCCCATCATGCTCGTCGCAGACTGCTCCTTTCGGGCTGCGAAGTCGAAGTAAAAGCACGTAATGATGGCGTCTTGTTCCCTGGCCTGGTCGCATAAGTTGTCAACCACCAGCGAACTGGCATCACGGCTTGTTAGCACTGACTCTCCCTCTTCTCCCAGGCATAACTCTTGGTACCTGATAAACGTCTTGCCGACCCCAGGGTCTCCATAGCAAAATAAGACCGCATTATCACCTTCACCTTCCCCACTCCTGTTATTCCAGCTTCTGAATTCTTCAGTTTGCATGAGCCATTCCCCCACATTGTCGAAGCGGCGCTCCTGGATGTCCCGGTGCCGGAGCCTAGGCTCCAGGGGCGATAGCCAAGTTAGGAGCTGAGACCGATCACCGGCAACGGCGTAGCTATTCCACACATAGTTCGTAGTATTGAAGGAGTTTTTATTATCGCTGACTGTATATTGCGACATCTTCCGGTGTTTACTACTTGCGCTGTTGCAGAGGAGGATTTATTGAGTATGGTCGGTCGATATTCCTAGCACTTGAATAAAAGAGGGGGTGTGTCGGTGTTACAACAGGTTGCAGACACGATTACTCGAGTATTGTACATGGCACCGAAGAAAATTCCAGTTAGGCCGCCCGCCCTCAGGGTGAAACCAATGGCATTCCTACGGCTGCTGTATGAGCATCGGTGGTGTAAGGTGAGGCATCACATACACGGGCTTCTAAGTTCTAGCCTATCTCACAAACCTCGCACTATATTCGTTTACTATTGGGGTGGGTCAAAACGGTCGGAAAAACTTTAGGTCGCGAGACAAGGATTAGAAGTGTTGATCAGGGGAAGGTGGGTGGAAAGGAGGCCGTTACATGATGCCATTAAACTGGAGCAGTTGACCAGAGTGATTGTCCATGTACCTGCAAATCCTGTTGAGGTTGTAGAGGGAAAAATTGAGACCAAAGGAGGCAAAGGAAGCAGGGCTTTTAAAATACCAGTAGCTCTTTTAAAAATTTAATACTCAAATAAATAAATAGATTGAACTACATGCTAGCAATCTCACCACGTACCAGGCGTCAGACACCAACACCTTCAACCCGGATTTCTGCTGTCTCCCATGCCAAGAATTTTTCCATCAGCATAGAAACAACCCGTGTCCTAACTACCCCACCTGACCCTGCCGATCTCTTTTTCCGACCTTGACCCCCCCTAGTACAAGCGGCCATCCATGAAAACTCTCAAGCCCTGGTAGCAGATGAAACTAGATTAGATCTACAAGTACTCGTACTCGAGTACAGTATGCATTCTAGTACTCGGGTATGGTCATAAAGGTCAGAGGGAAAGATCGGCAGGGTCAGGTGGGGTAGTTAGGAGACCGGTTGCTTCGGTGGAAAAAGATTCTTGTCCTGGAGGACACCAGAAATCTGGATTGAAGGTGTTGGTGTCTGGCACCTGGTACATGACCATAAAGATGATTAAATTTCCAGTATGCAGTTCGATCTATTCATTTATTTGGGTCTCTTAGAAGAACTGCTAGTGTTCCAAAAGCCCTGCTTCCTCCTCCTCCTTTAGTCCCAAAATTTCCCTCTACAATCTATAATTTGCAGCAAGCAGATACATGCAGCATGGACAATTACTTTGCTCAACTGCTCCAGCTTAATGGCATCATGTAACAGTCCTCCCCTTTCCACCCACCTCCATGATCAGCCCGTCTGATCCTTGTCTCGCCACCGAAAGTTTTCCGACCTTTTTGACCATACCCGAGTACAACTACCGTAAGAACTCGAATAATTGAACCTCGCGCTAAGAGGTTGAAATAAGGTGAAGCAAGACGAAATCACCTAAGTCCGGAAAGAATGCCCAAATCTGTAGCTGTCTTGGATTATCAAACAACTCTCGCGTCCAACATTTCCTTTCTCTTCTGTTTGATAATCCACACTAGCTACGGACTTGGTCTTGATTTCCAGATTTGCGTGATTTGGCTCGCTTCACCTTATTTCAACCTCTTAGCGCGAGGTTCGATTATTCGAGTTCATACGGTATAGCAGCCTAGGTGGCCAACTCGATAAAAACAATCTTTGGTGGAAATTGCGATCTTCTGCAGTAATAATATTGCAGATCCCAAGTTATAGTATAAAAGGCTTCCCTACTCAAGATAATAGCTCCGCTACGAGTACATACGAGGCCGCCACAGTCATGGGCGAGAGTCCGTGTTTCTCTCATTGGGGTTCCTGCGCCTGAGGCAAGTCACAAGGGCCTTGTATAACAGTGCCCATGGGGCTTTATTTGGTTAAGAAATTGTGATTGTTTTCACAAGGAGCACACAAGATATTCTCCAATTATGCGTACCCAATCTTCCACCTTAGGCCACATCCCACACCGATATTTTTCCAGGTCTCTCACATTTATTAGACTCCAAAAAAGGGTTTGTACCCTGGACCGCTTGGGCTGCCATAATGAACCATTATAAGCAAGTGAAACTAAAGAAATGGCTAAAGGGCCCAGGGGTGTGAGTGGGATAAACATCATGAAGCACCCTAAATGAGAACATGATGGACCAGACTACGAATCGAGATGCCAGCTAACGGCAGATCAAGAGAGATATACAGTCACTCAGCAAAAGTCTTCGTGAAACTGGCGAGATTTGTCATCCAGCCTCACTAAAGTAAAATTGCCCACCAAGATGATCAACTTCACCGCTCAACTTCCAACATTAACTTTCCTGATTGCATTCTAGTTTTCCAATGCCTTAATGGCTTGTTCTGCTATCTATTTTTATTGCTCTCAGCACAAGTGCAGCCATGTTCGCAAAGTTCTTGTACCCTTCTGAGTACCACAAGTAATTAGTAATGGTTTGCTAACCCTCTCTCTGGATTATTCGATATGATAAATAGTGACAAGGGTTCACAATGCCCCTAGGGGTATATCCAAAAAATAGAAGGCTTCTTGTTATCCTGTTGTTGTACAAGTAAATAGGTATTGCTCTTGAGGTATCATACAAGGAGGGGTATGAGAATTTTGTGAACGTGGCTGTTCTGGGGTACAAGGGTAAGTCTGGTGTTTATTGCCTATTTTAGGGCATGCCCAACTTTTTCCCCATGCAACAAAAAGTCACAAAAGGATATTCAAAGTGTTAATTTATATAATAGATAGTATCCTTTAATTCTTATTTTTTATTTTGCATCCTATCTATTGATTGTGGGCTCTTGACGGTGGTTGCACTGTTGCAAAGCCGGCCTGGCATCAACCCATCAGCGTTGCCCAGACACCAATGCCGCAATCTGCGACATGTCTTGAATCACGAACACTTTTGCCGAGGGACTGTAGATCTTCAGAATAACTTACCTAGTAACTCCGGAACCTAAAAGAACCTCCAAAACCCCAAATTAAATACATCGACTTTTGAGGGAGGAGGCTCCAGGGAGAGTCATCATCCTCCGTGACCCTCCATGATCTAGAACCCTAAAATTCCATGGTTGATACCTTAGGCTAACCAGCATAAAGGATCAAACAAACCAAACCAACTACCCTATGCCGAATGTAGAGAGTGTGGAAGACACAACAAACTAAATCAAACACCCGATGCTTGGTGCTCAATAGCAACCGAAACAAATGAAACAAGGTCGACATCCATATCCTATGCCTACCAGCATAGGTTGTAAAAACAACAATCCGTCATGGGGTGCCTGATCCTGACATACCTCATACTTTTATTCTCTATAACAGCATGTCCTATAGGTAATCCGGCAATGACCCGCAGGGCTAACATGACAGCTAACTCAAAATACCATAGCCAAACCTGCCCGGCATTTCTAAAAATCGGAAAACCTGTTCTTAGGATGATGGAATTCTCTATAAATGTACCTTGCGTATCCTGAATTCTGGCCATTATCGGCACAGCGGAACACAGCACAACATACCATAGTTCCGCGCCACTTCATATTAAACCACCACCTGTGCTATCAGCCCCACCCCCCGATACTCGGGGGGGAGGTTAGTCCGCCAAAACCGAAACCCCACTAGCGAGTTCTGTAATGCTACCACCTTAGATGGCCGGAGTTCAGCCTTGATATAGCTTGAGAATGCCTTTCCGAAGAGTGTTCATAAAGTATCACTCGGCGGTAACAAATCGCAAGTGAGAAACAAAGGCGGTGGGGAAAAAAATTGGAATAATTCCTTTTGTTTGCCTCAGCGGAGGGCTGGGTGACAGTTTTTTTTGCCGTGTTCTCTTAATCTAGAGAGGGAATTCTGGACGACTGACGTGAGGGTCAATTATTCTAGTTTCGGAAGAACCTAGTCCTGAAAGACTACCACACCAGCGCTAATTGGGCCTGTAACTTAATTCGCACTAATTCCAAACCTAACCCATATGATACCGTATTGACTAGTCAAATCCGACCCGCCGCTAGCAACAACTATCTCAGAATAGGGTTAGTGTGGATACCACGCAAGTACGGTACTCAAGTGCAAGGCAAAGGGGGACCCTCTCGTACACTCCCATTCACAAAGCCCCTGCGCAAAGAGAGGCACCGCAGCAATGTCTTGGCAGAAACAAAGGTATGATACCAGGACAAGGCTCTGCCAAAATCGACTTATGGACAGTATAATGTGTTGGATGGGTGGACGTGGTGGATGTGAGAGAACTTGTTCTATTCTCAGATGCGCGCCGCTGCTAACTAAATAGGACTAACAAACATGTGTGCGCAACTAGTGGTTTACCCTCAACGCCGTCCTATCTTCTCCACAACACAACTAGGGTGGTTGCCCGTACCCTACTACACTCAACATAATGGAGCAGTTCGCAGATGTGATCCAGGCACAGGGTGGTAACATCAAGTGGCACTATAGCTGCAAAGTTTACATGTATTTCGTACAGAGGAATACAGAGGTGTATAAGGACAGAAGTCCAACATCAAAATCCCTCCGTGGCAACCAACTCGGCAACCAAATGCAAAGCTGGAAGCGATAAATGGGTTCATACGGTGAACTGTATTCTCACCGCATGTAGCGAAAGTGATAGTCTAGTTGGTACGGTCAACAGCAATATCACTTTCATTTTTTAAAGTAATCACCCAATTCATTTCGCAGACCACTGACAGACCCTGACTAACACAATAGAAAGTGTGAATACTATTTATTACCTTCATTAATTTTAAATCTTATATCATACCACAGAAGCCATAACACTTATTGCCCCTTAAATGTAGATATCATTAGCTTAATCATACTAGTCCACATTTTTGTTAATCAAAACATTGGCTATCTTTTCATGCATTTGGAAGTTCCTTTCCAATGCCGGAGGAGGATGTCTTGATCTTGATTCTATCAGCGCACTTATGGGAAAGTGGGTATCCTTGAATGTGTAAATTAGGAGACTCACTGTGTTCCTCCTTCCTTTCTCACCCTCACTTCCTTTATGATAATACCAACCACCATACTCACTCCTTCTCCTATCTAGCCTTCTCTCCACTTCATCCTAACTTCTGTCCTCCTCTCCCGACACCCATCTCCTTTTCCAACATTGAGATTATCTAATTTTCTCCTTTATATGAGAGATACTGAATTCCAAATTTGTGACCATTGTTCTCGATATGTCAAGGTCATGTTTTTAATCATATCACTAAGCACCAGTGGTTTGCAATACATATTGTTGAACGGATGTACTTGGCTTTGTTACGAGAGTGGAAAGGAGTGGAGAGTTCAGGAGGCATGCAGACGGAGCCGATACATGAGAATGTCCAATAATGGGTTTTACCCGTTGTCTTTTCTCTGTTATCACAAGCGTATAAAGGAACAATGGCATTTGGGAAACACAGAGACAGGTCTGATGATCCATGGAAGGAACAGGAGGTGGTATTCATGTTTTTACTTCTACACCTGTCTCTATCGTTGGTTTGATTTTTAGTTAGAGAGTAGTTGAGAGCGAGGGCGGACGGATGGACCAACTGTAGGTGGTGAGACCTACGTTCGATATCCTTTCTCCAAAGTGTCTAAGTTCCAAGTGAATTCTCTTAGTCTATCGGCTACTTCCGTGCGCCTCTCATTTTCCCTCTTTGACACATATGAGTTCGACTGCCAGCAGTACCCGGCCGAGGACGGACTGCAGAACCATAGGCGTCCCACTCCGAAACTCCTATAGGTAACAGCCAGTCTCTACAACAGACGACCAGGTCCTGCGAATGACAGCCGGAATATCACATTTTCAATGAGACTACAGTGGCATGCCAGGTAGGCCCTCCGGGGCAGTTGGGAATACTGGGTGGTTTGAGTTTTCCTGTAAGCTTCCAAGAGTACCCCCCGCAATCTAATGAGAACCGCCTTCTATAGCATGTGTGGTTTGGCTTTGTTATGGACATTATTAGAGTATCATAATTGAAGAGAAAGGTTTGGAGAAGCACTTGAAAGAGAAATTAGAGGTCAAAGGGGAATGAATTGCTGCAGCCTTATTCTTAGCACTTAAGAAGTTGATGATAAACTTAAGCTTCTTCTCTTTCTTGTGGGATTACGATTACTTTGTCTGCTTCACGGCATCATAATGCATCACTCATATTTGGCCGCAAGCCACAGTACCCTACTACGACCGGCCATCCACGGCCATCCCCTACCCCCCCACTTACTTTTTTATTCCTCTATCCCTAGTAGCCATCCCCCATATCTGCCCTGTATGGCCACTTCAGACAGTCCATTCCTATGCCCAACAGTTTTTGATACCTCCTGAGGCCCCTCTATAACTTCCACAGTGATACCAGTCCAGTGGGCTTATACCTTCTCGCCCCCCTGGTTTTATCCCTGCGGCCCCCTTAGGGCCCCTTGACTGTTCGGAGCACTATTTATGCAATACTTTCCCTTCTTGAGATGTTTTGGCTTACATTGGGAAGGTCCAGGTTAGGGGTCTGAGAGCTGATGGTAGATGTATTGGGAGTGTATGGTATTGTTCCCCACGTCAGAAAATTATAACTCAGTTTGCCTCACAAACCTAACTATTGCCTCTAGTTCTGAAAGAGATAATGAGGCTCAAGGTATGGTTCATGCCATTCAAAACGTGCACCAGATTTTCAGTGCTTTTTGAAATAGAAAGGCTCTACAGCCAATCACATTATTGGGCAAAAAAAACCTCAGAAGTATAGAGAAGAGGGTGGAGAA
>Ga0307517_10003745_pt1 | contig 23635 bp, 7 predicted proteins | sample 23_EM_MG_FD_194515 | JGI IMG/M metagenome (GOLD analysis project Ga0307517, IMG submission 194515) | Populus trichocarpa ectomycorrhiza microbial communities from riparian zone in the Pacific Northwest, United States - 23_EM | ecosystem: Host-associated > Plants > Roots > Unclassified | place...
AAGTTTAGTTTATAAAAAAAAATGAGGGATCTAAAGTGTATAGTTTGAAAAGGAGACCGAATGACAAATATTGAAAAAATATTACAAAATCATCATCTACAGTGCTGTGAAACTCTCAGGAAAGGAGCTGAAAAATAAAATTAAAAAAAGTCAAATTAGAAGAATTATTTTAAAATAACTACAATTTCAGTTGTTTTACTGTTAAGATTATAAATATTATTAAGGAAGGGCTGAAAAAAAACATTTCCTTACGGTGGCGGGCCCTGCCACCCCCTGTATCAGGCTATCAGCCACTGAAAACACTGTTACAGTCTTTGTTTAATATAATGCTAATATTGTTATTCCATTGATCCGTTCAAAACGAGGACAACATTGGCATAATAAATTATTATGATTACAAAAATATTTACATACTCGTGAGGCGTTGACCACTCAAAGCGTTGACTCCACTTTGGTTTCTTATCCCTCAAATTAGGCAGAACTTGACTTTCAAAGAGGTGTCAGAGAATGTCCGACTTGACTTTTAAAGAGGGACAGAGAATATATTATTTTTTATTTAAAAACATATTAAAATAAAAAAAAGACCTCATAAACGTGGAATTTGAATAGGAGAAATTGGAGGTCCAGGGGGCAGGGTTTTGTTTTTTCAAAACAAGGCATTTTTAGGCACTGATACTCATTCATTACAATACAACTCCTGTTTCCGAGTTTAGTCGTGATGACATCTGTTCCTATACAACAGGAAATGCAAAAGCTCAGCTGGCCTGTATTGTAATGACGAAAAAGGCTGCCATGCTCGCGTTTCAATTTCCCAAAGAGAAGATAAGTTAGCCTCTAAAGGATGTAACTGGTGTACCGTGTGATGTATCACCATCATTGCAAAACCACAACTGGATGCTGGAAAAAGAGCTGCTGCTGGATTAGCCTCACTTTTCTCACTTTCCCAAGTGAGTTAATATCCTGCTGATCAAAACTTCCTTCTTCCCTGTAACTGGAAGATTGTGCGCTGTCAAGTAATACCTCAGCTCTGTTACTGTCAAGTCCTTCAACTGCGAAACAGAACCATGAAAAGAGGGGTTGTTATCCTTTAATTTAGTAACCTATATTCGATTTCCTTATTCATTTGTTACAGTAAGATAATAAATAATTTCAACAAGCTATAAGCAAATAATTTCCATCAACCAATTTGATTTAGCTCAAGGTGCTATTGACATATCTGCGCAACTTCGAATGAATATGCTATAATCTCCAAGTATCTCTAGTTAACATTCAAATAGAAACAACATAGCTTCCTATACTTTTCTAGATCACTTGTTTTTTGATAATGACTTTAAAAAAGCTTAAAAGGAATCAGTTCTTCTGTTCCCTTTTCATCTTCCTAAATGATTTATTATGCTTAGCTTGTTTGGATGGTGCGATCCCAGAGGGAAAAAAATCATTAACTTGTTTGGATCAATAAAATAACTTTGTAGCCCCCCATACATAAAACAGCGATTACTTTGATTTGGATTGTGATTTTTTATAAGAAAACTTTTTCTGTAGGTATTGCTGTTCATTGAACAAACAAAGCCTGCAGTTTTTTATTGATCTAGAGAAATGTCTAAGAGAGGGCTTTGTTTACTCAAACCAATTGTCTATATTGTTGGTTAAGCCAACATTGTGCACTTGATTAAGACAAACACCATCGTGTTTGAAACACAAGAAAGCACACCTGTCCGTTGTCAGCAAGATCAGGCCAGTTGTAGTTTGCAGACTCCTTAGCTGCATTTTCAGCAGCTGTTTTCCGTTTTTTGGAGGCGTCGCTTGCTTTTCCACTGCCCATGTCACTTTCCTCGTCATAATTTTCTCCATAGACAGAAAGCTTGAACTCTTCAACTGCTTTAACAACTCCTGGTCTGTGGTATCATAAATGTGAACATTTGTCATGTTAACAAAAATGATTGTGAAGATCCACATGAAGGGCAGGGAATGAAAGAATGGTGGGTGCAGCAAAGGATAGGAAGCTACGAGTTGATCTTACCTGGCCATGCCTTCTTCATCAGGAAGTGTTTCATCATTGATTTCTGGCATGTCATCTTCATCCAGAGCTAGGGCCTGCAGAACTGCATAGTGTCTCTGCAAACCTGTAAGAAAATGTATTGGAAATTGATGATGAGGAGAATCCAGCTAAGATTTAAAGAAAAAGAAAAATTATATGATTTCCTCATAGTTCACATAAATCAATGTCCTCCAATAATAGCATATATTACAGCAAACTAATATTATGCAATGTGCTATATCCATGATGCATGAAAATTGTGATCCACATGAATTGAGATTTTATAACTTTATATGTTCAATCAACCCAAACATTGATATTCTTTTTATTTTCTTGCACTATAATTCAGGATCTCTCATTATAAAAGCGCTAACTTCAATCAAGGCGTTGCTTAGGCAGAGACCACACTTCATAAATGCATGCTATATATTAAAAAATTGGAACTGAGATACAGATTGACCAGTAAGAAAATTTTACTACACCTAAAATAACATGCACTATATTTCATCATTTGCAGAGTAGATTTGACAAAATATAAGAGAGCATAAAAGTTCTTCCTAGTTCAAATCCAGAATCCATGGGTGTATGCGCGCTTCTGAACATTTCAAAAACTTTATTGACTATTACATGCTTAATATATTAAACAGTACTAATTCTAATCCTAGCAGAAATCCAACTTTTACTCCCAGTACGAGTAAAGGTTAAAACCAATCATCTTTTTTCATTGCCATCAATTTCCAATTCATAGTAAGAATCCAAATTAAAATCACTTTTTTCCTCAATAATAGCCATCAATTCGCACTATCCATGAATTCATATAAAAATTTCCATTAAACTTTTAAGGAAATCTATATCAACATCAGATAATAACTTTTATATGAATCACAGAAGCTAGTTCAATAAGTTAAATTTAAATGTGTTAATTTCAATAATAAAATAATTTTTTAACTTGAATAATACACATGAGGGTGCACATGCCAAAACCACTAGTTAGACTATAAAATAATATAAAAGTTTAGACAACAGCCAAGTGAAGAGGTTTTCAAAAAATTTCCCAATCATCTTAAGATTGCTTCTGGTATGGAATGAAAAATCTGAAGAAATGTTAAGGAGATAACATCTTAAATTTAAGGGTGAAGTGTTAAGGGTGAAGAAAGGTTAAAGAGATGATGTATTAAGAATGTTTGGTAGGGGTTGGAAATAATGAAAAGTAGTGGGTCCCAAAAAAAGAGAAATCAGATTTTAAATTAAATATAATAGCAAAAAATTAAATAACATATAGTTGCACTCCAAAATGGAAATAAAAGGAGAAGAAAGAATAGATTAGTGTTAAAATCTACAAAAGGGGAGGGAAGGACTCGAGATCCAAAATCCACCCCCCTAAAAAAATTTTCACCTCTCCCCCACAAGAGGATGAAATACATGGTTTGGATTTTTGGTCATATTTGCCCTTATGGTTTTGGTTTGATCATTGTTGGTTTTGTACTTGTAAATCTTGTTCACATATAGAAAATTAAACCAAAACCACGGGGGACAAATATGACCAAAAACCAAAACCAGAAGGGCAAACATGCAAGAATTGTAAGTGCAAGGGCAACAATTAAGTGCAAGGGCAACAATGACCAACTGGAACAATGGGAAAAATATGACCAAAAATCCAAAACACAAGGGCCAACCATGTATCTCATCCCCACAAGGTTAACATTTAAACCCATTTTGGGGTTAAATTAAACCTCCATGAAAATTTCCTTTTTCCCCTAATTTGTACCAAAAATAAGTAAAATGGGCCACACCAAATATATCCTTAGCATTTATAAGCACTCTTCAAGGTACGAAGTCTGAATAATCAAAGCCAGCTTACCAGGGTTAGCAAATTGGAATACAGAAAAATCTTTCAAGTCAATGCGTTTTATTAAAGCAGCAGCCTTTTTAATTTGTTCATCAGTAGCTCGAGGTGCCCCAGCATTTGTGTCTGAATGAATCTGCAGCAAGTCAACCATACCCTTGTTGCTAAGATTACTATATAATCCATTTTGAATCAACTTAAAATTGTACTTGCCTCTTCAACATGCCTGACATCATCAGAATAGGGAAGATATATCATGTGCATTCCAGGTGGCTCAACCTGACCACCAGCACTAATAATCTCATCCTGTTTTTCAAAGATATCAATAAGCAACATTAATGACACAGTAATTTTGAAATTAGACATAAAAACAACAGCAATTATGTTCACTGCATAATTAGTTCAAGATAACAATTTGTATCACATAAATCGCATTGTTTAAGGAACTTGGAAATCTAGTTCAACAGCATGGATTAAGCACTAGAAATTACTTTCTTTCATTACTCAACAAAAGCACAAGGCATGGTATTCAATTCAAAAAGATAGATTCAAATCCGGGAAGAGAGATCTAAAAATATTGGTAAGAAAAACAAAAGCACAGGGCATAGTATTCAATTACAAAAGCAGAAAATGACACAATTGCACACAATGACAGCATGAGGTAATTCAAATGCCTTAGTTTAAATGACCACAGAGGGGGACAACTACGTTAGAATATTATCGTATTCTCAAATGCAATTAGGAAAATAAAATAAAAATAAAACAAAGAAAACAAATAAGCAAAATGATAAATGTGTTAGACAAGTATTGGGAACCTAAGCTACTCTCTACCAATCAATCAGTTTACATTACAAGTTTATTTCATTACTCTTTACATTTGAGCAGAATTTAGTTGCAGGGTCCCCCACTTATTTAATGGAATAGGGTAGAAACTCAAAAGATAGACAAAAAAGAGAGTAATAATGACAAAATAATATAAGGATGAAGATGGCATATTGATGCCAAAATCAGACTTGTTCACCAATTATAAATTCATGCATGCAACAATCCAATGGTACTTTAAAAATGCAGTATTTTACTTGTGCAACAAGGGCAACCAATTGAGGACGAGATGAGCTTCCATAAAATGCAACTGCAAAACTGCAAAATTTTCAATGAATGAAGAAAGAAAAAAGAATTAAGAATAAATAAAAAGCATGACTAATTCAAGAGATAGGATAAAAAAAAATCAACTTTTGCAATTGATGAACAACACTTCTCTTGGGTTCCATAATTTATATTCCTGCTTTTCCATAACCAAAAAGAAAGTGGTGCTAAAGTTAGGAATCTTGATGCTCCTAGCCACATAAAGTGTAGGATACTAGCACCACAAAAATTAAAGCCATCACCTAGTTATGCTCCAACAGAATTTGGGACTGGAAGAAGAATTTGGAGATGGTTGTGCCCTTTGAAATCTTTATACAAGGTGGATGCACTAAAGTTTCAAGTCTAGACACAAAGACATGGTTACAAAACCAAGAGTTTGCCCATTGCATCATAGAACGGTCCCTATATTATGATTAAGGATATGGATAATAAATATGAATTTCTACAATCCCAGGCTTAAACAAAAATTGCCCAGGTACAACGGTAAAATGCTATTTGTATATACTACAATAAGGAGAAGGAAAGTATAAATAATAAATCTAAATAAATACTGACAGCGTCTATCATGAGTAGAAACTTATCTCATTACTAAATAATATAACATAGCAATACAAATGACAGATATTATTACATTATATCTTATAAATATTTGGGTTCAAGTTCAAGGAATAATACTATAGTTCGCAAAATAAACACTGCTCACCGTTTAAGGTTTACCATGGATCTAAGCAGGGCAATGAAAATGCAAGTGCTACCAATTACTTCCTGCAACCAATAACCAGAAAAGAAAAAAGCGCTATTACATACCAGGGAAGAGATGATTTTAGGATATATGTAAAGCAAGATGGGACTGTTGAAACAAAGAAACTCAGAAAAAATCTGGAAATATAATCTTACAATCACCAAATATCTGAAGTGCATATATTTTTTGTTTAATAAGATAACTACTACTAGTTATAACATCCATCATAGCCACAAGAGAGAAGTATCGAGCTTTAATGGAGAGTGAAAAGGGAACAATTGAGTGGCTTGAAAGTATTAATTTTACTTCTCATTGAAGTTCAAAATTAAATAGATATTCTACCATTTCACTACCAGACTCTCAATTAACATGCTTTTATGTTGTAAGCAAGGCACAGGCAAATCTAGACAGACTCATAAGAGAACCATCAAAGCTCCCTGACCTTCAAAGGACCAAATAATAATAACATAAAATAACATTCACCAATATATTGAAGCATAGCTACCCACAAACACGTGCATACAATTAAGATTTTGAAGAGCATTCTAACATGATTCTTAAAATTATTCTTCATGCTCATCATAGAAATGACATTCTCAAAGACAAACTGTGGAGATGAGTAAATTCAAGCTATCAAGTTTAATCCACTTAACTAGATTTATATATCCTAAAGTAGAAACAATCAACAGTACGAATCATATTATGTCCTTTAGATGCAATTTTGTAGGTGAAGTGGATCAAAATATCATTCACTGCACACCCATGAAACCAAGATATTGCCAAATTGCCCAAATGTACTCTCTGTATGAGATAATGTGAAACTAAAAAAACTCCTAATGCATTCGATGATTACCTAATGCATTCTTAAAAAAATTTATTTCCATGAATGTGCCATCTTCTATATAGAATCCTATAACATTGCAATACCAACCTACGGAATCCATTTCTCTCCACTAACTGCAATTCCTAAAGGGAGATATAGAGAGTTGTAACCCAATCTAGGGGAAAACATTATTTAGCTGTGGCATTACATGGCCATTTATAGGCTTGAAGAAGCATGCTAAGTCATCAAAAAAAAGTTGTGATCTATAAACCAAAGCAGAACAGGCAGCATGAACTTTATGAAAATACCCAAATACTGTTCAAGGAAAAGAATTAAGGAACCTTGTCACTAGGAAAAATAAATGTCGAAGGCCTCAAGTTGTGATAATCTTTCAAGCAACTTAAGGGCTTGAATCCAAGAAGATGAAGATGTCCCGTTGAAACTCTTTTTATCTCAGACAGCTCCTCGACAGACAACATGATATTGTCACTGAACCATAAATTGATTAATTAGGCAACAAATGCAAGTAGACAGCCGCCATAATTTATCAAATAACAAAAAAAAAATATTAAAGTTTTGGCATATACCAAAATCAGCATGCCAAAAAGGACGGTGTGAAAAATGTAAGGGCATGACAACTTTTAAGTTACAATATTAAATGATCTAACGGGAAATTTATTTACATCATATACTCCTAAGAAGAATTTAAAAGAAAATGAAAAGGGGAAAGCAAAAAAAAAAGATGCAGCAGGTTCTTGAATCAACTAAGAAAGAAAAATAAAAAAAGCATTACAAATAACATAATCGACAGAAGTGAAACATGCTTACTTTTTGTAAGGCTGATATCGTTTTGCAGGTTCTTGCATCAATGCACCAGTATCGGCACAGATAAAAGATCTCTCGGTCTGCACAATGTCAAAATACATGACCTGATTAAGATCTAATACTCACAAGGTGAATCCAAAATCTAAAACAAAAAGGAAATGATGGGAATAAATTAAAAGTCAATTACATATGATTAGAGCAAGTAAAGAAACTCCCCAGTTTGTATCTAATTAACTTGAAACTAATTCCTTTTTAAGAAATTTTATGGTGTGGATTAGGAAGCAATAAGTAAAATACCGGTAAGTTCAAGTATATAGCACCATATTCTGTTTTAGAATATCATTGAACAGAACATAACACCTCAAGAGAAAGCTAATGCATTATCTCCTTAACCTCCTTCAGTGCCAAACTGTGGAGAAAGTTCACGAAATCCCACAAGCTAGAGCCACAATGAGGGAAAAAGAATACTACATGAAATGCATCATGCCATAAGAAACAATCCAGATGCTGGAAAGTGCAGCACAAAATGATCAAGACTAATGATCTCAAATAGGCATAATTCACTTACATTGCACAAAATATGTGCAATGTAAATAAATGTAAGCATTAAACGAATAAACAAAATGAAACATGACAATCTGTTATTACCTTCAAAGGACGATTGCTGACAGAATCAAGCCACGTAATTGCCCCTAGGAAACAAAAGCACAAAAAAAATTTCATAAACTGCCTTATGTGATGACAACGATATTATGCAGAAGCCTCTATAACATAATGCAGCATAGAAGTTCGTAGTAATTGTACCTGGCAAAGTTGGACGAATCAAAGCATATGTATTCAGCTCAATTGACAATCCATTTGCAATTGACAATGTGATTCTTCTTACTATTCGCTTTGTAAACATTCGTTTTCTAAGCTGATCTTTCATATCTTGCAATCTGAGATTAGAACACAATGTGAGAGGATTTTATGAAATGAATAGTGCGCAAATACACATGAAATGCACGCAAATATAGATATTCAAACATCACTGTAGATCAATGAGTGTATTATAGCAGGATATACGCGCCAATGAGAATTATCATCTCAACAAAAAGCTCTGTTTTGAGGGTTCCCATGAGAGACTCTTGTATAGATGTTTGTTTTTGGGTTTACTGTGAGCAAAACAGGCCCCCACATATAGAGAATAACCATGTCAATATGTGGAAGATAACATAACTAGCAACTCTTAATCACAAGATGTACAGGTGTCTCCAACACAAGAGAGAGAGAGAGAGAGAGAGCTCATTTACATGCAGCTAGGTAGGTAACTCTTAACCATAAAATATTTTTATGGCCATCAGTTTAGAAAAGCACACACACTAGCATACACACATGCATACATACATTTAATATGTGTGTGCGCGCACGCAGCTATAAGCATAGGAGCATAACTGTTTGGTGCTCATTAACATTTTTGTGTGTGAGAGAGTGTTTTTCCTATTCCAGAAAAACTTGCACTATCATATGGAGCCCTTGTAACAGTATAGCCACTACTTGTGAAAGTTTTTATTGCCTCTGGAGCATTAGCATTTCCCATAGCTTTAAAATATGTAAGTCCCCAGAAGCCCAATTTCACAATTGCACTTATGCAATGTCAGACAGAAAAATGAAATAATCCTTGCAAGAGTACCACAAAAAAGAAAATGCATACTTTTGTCCTGCTGAAGGCATAAACTGAGCAAGTTCATCACCCTCCAACCCAATCAAATCCTGAAATATAGTGAATTCTCTATCAAATGTAAATCAACTTACCAGCCGGAGAAGTTAATAAAGAAATCAAATGGAGTAGATATGGAACAATGAAAAATCAACTGATGTAGGCAAGGACATACAGAATAGAAAAGTGAAACATTGAACTCCTCATCAGGTTGACTCAAGGGGAGAAGTTCAATTGAGATGCCAAGATCTTGTGCATCCTGAAAGGTAGCAATGGCATTCTTTAACAACGAAATTTGAAGTGAAAAATTGCATTCTCACAAAGGGTTGAATTTTGAAGATGTGCTAGTTATGTCAATGGAAATCTATACTTTAGCTCGCTGCAATGTTGTCCTGGTCATATCTGCTTTGGCTACACCCTTGATGCTCCCAAAAGGATCATCTTCGTTTGTAAATAAAAGAATCCGTTTATCAGCTGTTTTCGCAGATCTGAGATGGTTTCATCCCTTACATTAGGAAACTATGCATGGAAGATCTTAAAAAAGAAGATGAAAATATCACTTCAGCTTAGAAGACAATCAAAGCTATAACATCAAAGACAAAGAAAAATGTGTATTACCCTTTACGCAACAATGCTTGCGCTATCCAGAGAGCATTGTAAAGGGAATTCTCCCGAGACCCAGACACAATACCATACTGACTGCCAATGTCTTTCGTGAATGATTCTGCAAACAAATTAGATCAAAAGTCATTTGATATTTTTAATTTCACTAAAAAAAAAGGCTTTACAAAACATGAAGTAAGAAACTGCTCTCATTATTTCCATATTTACATACAAAGATCCTCAAAATTATTTTTTTCAAAAGTTAAAACATCTATGGAGATGATAAGTCGGGGATAATTATGACCATTCAAATTCAACCATCAGCTTCAACAAGCTATTAAGAATTAGAGAACTGAGCTCTCACAACTTCTGAAACCGGAAGATTCAAAGACCATGTAAGGAAAAACAAGATACCAGATAAAATAAAAGAGAGATGAAATCCAAAGCATGACTACTGGCTACAGCGTCATTTAGCTTTGACAGCGATAGTTGCCACACATTCTTCCAAGAGGAAAAGAAATATTATTAGATTCAATAATCATTGGTACCATGTCATCTGACAATTAACATTGGAAAGTAAACTAGGAATTAGTTAGAGGTTGTTGGAATTCCACAACTTTAGACATCAAAATGCAGATTCGACAAAGTCTTGCTCTGAAAGACAGACACTATGCTAGCAACGATTATGACAAAAGACTGGTGCATCGAACACAATCGATGTGATACAATTTCAGCACATAAAAATTTAACTACACAAAATATTAACATTTTTTTATGTTTAAAACAACAGCGGTCCAAAACAATGTAAGGTTAGATAAAGTTGAGTAACTTTATTTCAATGTTAAAAAAAAAAACTGAAGGACCCAGTCTGCTATAACAAAATTCAACCCTTTGTGAGAAAAAATAAAGAGTTTAGACCAGAAATCAATAAATCTGTACCAAAGCACGTAGAATATGCTGTCGAGACTTACCCTCTATGCAATCAAAATCTTTGATAAGCCTTGCAGTTGGCCTGTCTAGATACTCTCTCTCCGCAACATTGAATACAAAAGCACCATTTAGATCCTGCAAATTCTTCTTCTCCCTCTGCAATGATTATCAAATAATGGTGAACTAAATATGCTAACAACTTCCATCATAGCTAGCATGTGATCCTAAAAGAAGACAAGTATACAACCAAGTAACTTTGTCAAATCACATGCCACCATAAATACCAAACTAACCCCAAGAAAAGGATAAACTACAACTATGGAATTGCAAAATGTATTGTTTCTTCATCTACTTACACCCTTTTTTGTGTTGGCTATTAAAGCCAAAAACAAATAAAAAGACTTACAGTGTTAAAGAAGCAGATTGCAACTTCATCATACGATCTATTAATTATTTGGGTCTTCAATGACTGCGCAATACAACTGATAGCTATGTGGAAATGAGTTTCTTCCTTTCCGTCCTCCTGCAATACCACCAAAATCAAGAAAAAAAAAAAACATGTTCACAGCCACAAAACAGCAGCATTTCTTATGCAAAGTCTATTATTAATTACAAATAATCATTTGGATGAAGTAAATGGAAAAGAAATTAACGAAATCTGCTATTATGCAATGCTACATGCTAGTGTTTAGAATTGTGGCTTCGGTTACTTTTTTAAATCGTTTGGAAATCCATTAAAAAAATATTTTTTAAAAAAATTATTTTTGACATTAACATATAATATAAAGGATACAAAATCATTAAAAAAAAAAAATTTAAAAATTTAAAAACACTTTTTTGAGGCAAAAACAAAGACACTCTGATACAAAAGAAACAGGAAGGAGAGAGAGAGAGAGAGAGAGAGAGAGAGAGAGAATATACTGACAGAAGGGCAAGTAGATGAGAACATTTTGGGGGAAGCATCGACAAGGTAGACCACGAATTCTTTCGACGATTCTCTTTGCTGCAGAATGTAGTTTAGCAAAATTAGTGTTTCATTTTTTGGGAAAAATAAATAAGTAAAAGTGACAAGAAGTAAGGACCTGACCTGATAGAATTCGCTATCGGGATCGTCTTCGTCGTCTTTAAAGATGTCATCAGGGTCCAACTCCATTTCTTTCTTTCTTTGTTGATGTTTGGGAAAGAAAAGAGAAAACAGAGAGATCACTCGGGGGGTTTGTTTTAGGTTTCTCTGTGCACTCACCCTCCCTCCTAATTTCTTAAATATTCGAAATTCGAAGAGGTCAGTGAAGAGTACTCGGTACTCTTTGTGCTTTTTTTTTTTTAATCGAAAAGTAAAATAGCGCCTAGCAAACACTGCGCCTGCACCGGTGGGCCTGAGAGAGGAGACCTAAACTGGGTTTGGCCCGTATGTTTTGTTTGGAAAAACTGTGTTTTAAAAAAATTTAAAAATAATTTTTTTATATTTTTAAATTGTTTTTATATATAAATATCAAAAATTATTTTAATAAAATAAAAATATTATTTTAATATATTTCTAAACAAAAAAAATTAAAAAAAATATTATTACTACACTCTCAAATACTCTTAGAAGTAAGATCTTTCTTTTCGTGGTTGTTTCATGTTTTATTTGTAACCAAGAAAGATAACTTGAATTTAATTAAACAAATTTTAATTTAATTGGTAATTTGTGGAATTATTATGTTTAAAATAAACCATTAAATTACATAATTTAATTCAATTTTAATACTCAAAATATTTATTAATTTAATTCAATTTTATTATTTGAAATATTTATAGAAATTACCTGCCTTGACTATTTTTCTCTTCATTAAAGAAAACAACATTTTTACATATTATAAATACAACTTTCAAATTAATCTTTAAGAAAATACATTCCAGCTTCACTTATGCGACAGTTCTAAATGCTTCTGCTCATAGCTACCATTAGTTTTAGGAAGCAAATACATGCTCAAATTATCAAACTATAATTGCAATCAGATATGTGTGTGTGTGTATACAACATTCTTGTTGTTATCAAGCAAAGTTAATTGTGGTTTGAAAAATATTAATTGCGTCTACATTTTATTCTTCGTCTATGATTGAATATTCATTTACATAATCTTGATTCATTCATGTCACATCTACTCTTATAAGAATTATTATTATCATCTACAACTTCATGCACGTTGCTAGAACTAAAAATTGACTCAGTCATCCTCTCTAGCATGGTCTTGTAAAGAACATATGGTTCTTTATACGCAAACCAACACAAGTGTTTCTCCATGAACATTTTTTGTAGAAGATGCATCGTATAATATCTGGATCGATAAACTTTTTATTTTTATACCTATTACATGTACACATAATACCTCCTCCACTAATATTTTTTGGATTAGATAGTGAAATAATTAATAAAACCCTCAATCTCATTACAATAATCCATCTTGCGCAACCCTTCAGGTGAAACTCAATACATCCAAGAAGGATCATCCATTACTTATATCAAACTTGTATAAAATATTAATGACAACATATATTAATTAATTATGTGAACTAAATAAATTAGTTGTCATTGATTTAACTCAAATTTATTCAATTTGTTATAATAGTACCCTTAATCATTATCAATTTCCTACAAAGATTCAAATTCCTTTATATTTACCAAAATTTTCAACTTAACAATAAAATTGATAAAATATGAAACATACTCATTAAATAAGTCATTATTTATTTATTTACAAAACACCTAAATCACAAAATCAAAATCAATTTCATCAGATTACAAACAAATATAATTTTTTAAAATCTCAAATAAACCTTGACATGTACAAATCATGCATTCATATAATAAATCTCTATGGAGAAAAGCTATAGAATAAGTAAACACACATACAAATTACATATACTACACCAAAATGCCAAGAAAATTAACATTTAAAAAATGGGTTAAAATAAAAAATAAATAGTTTTGCTTATTTGATGTCAGAAATCTTCAAAAGAAATTAAATCAGAACAGGAATACTAATAGACTTAGTGTTGGGGTCGCCAGATTTATGATGATGAGAATTTGATTTGTGGTAAAATAAAGGGGTTGCTTTTTTTTACAAAGAAAAATAGAAGAAGAAAAAAAATGGGGGAGGGAGAGCGGGGATGTTAATCGTCAAGTTATAACTTAAATATTACCTACGAATTTACTGAAGAATATTAGCGACAAGTTTATTTTGTCGATAATATCGTTTATAACAATGACATGTTATTTTTTCTTCTTTTCTTTTTATTCCTTCATTTCCCATTGTAATTCTCTCAGTATACACTAATGAAAAATTTTCATCAATATGTACCGATAGACATAAAGAAAAAATATTTCATAGGTAAATTTCATTGTAATTTACCAATGAGTTTTTTCTCATTAGTATTTTCATTTGTATTTGATAATTTTCTAGTAGTGAAAAAAAAATAAAAAATCAAGCTGGCCACCAATCATGTTGATGGAAAAGAATCCGATGAATTCAAATTTCCAACTGCAACATTTGAGACATGTCTCATGAGATCATGGGTCAACATTATAAAATTGACATATCAAGTATCAAAAACATTTGTCATCCTTAATTCTTACAACATCTTACAATGAAACAAGAAATTTCAACATCAAACTTAGTTTTTAATAATCGCATAAATCTCACCTCTTGATTTATAATAATTTTGATAGTTTTAATTAATCAACAACCAAACTTTTCATGCATAACTTTAATCGAGCCAATAACATATCACCAACTCATCTCTATAGTCAACCAGGTTCATATTGACATGCAAAAAAGTTCTTATATAATTAAGATAACCTATAAGACAATAAACCACATCTAGGAGATTAGTTCCTTCGATTCTTGATTTATTTATTGCTACAAATATTTTTTCCTCCTTCCAAAGATAATTGTTTGTGTTTAGAATGGCTTATGCAATTTTTTTCATTGTACTAGTTAGTTCTCTTAAATCTCAAGGATAATCATTTGTAATTGATACTTCTTATTTTAAGGAGGATGCTATTGAGAAGAATGGAGTAGATGATAATGGATCTTGGGTTCTTAGCTTTGATGTAACCCTTTCATAATAATAAAAAAATGAAAGTTCTCTAAATTAATCTTTTTATTTGTTATTCAATGTCATCAATATCCACCTCCCTCTTTTCTCTTTCTTATCTTTGAACATTCTCTATAGTATTCTTTCTTGAGCTAAATTGATATATCTTTCTCATGTTTCTTTGAGGATATCCAAGTGATGAAAAAGTTTTTCTCGAATAAACCTTAATTTCAGATGAGCCTTGCAATAAAAAATATTAAACGCATTAAAACAATTATAATTAACAATTACATAAAAATAATTATGGTAAGTGAATTAAAATACTCATACCTCAACAAAGACTTCCATACCTCCACTAGCGCCTTAAATTTTTCAGTAGTGTCATTCCATCTAATTTTACTTTTGCATTCAATTTCTTTCGCTAAGATAATTTGATCAAGAGTTTTAAAATGATAAGGGCATTTTGAGTTGATAAATTAATTTATTAAGATTATAAATGTATTTATTAGTTATTTTTAGGTGAAAATAAATTGCAAATGGTATTTTGGGTAAAAGATATCCCAGCTCGATTTTCAAATCACCTTTTTAATGACAAAAAATTGAGCTTGTAAATGGTGCATCATGCAAAAATAAAAAGGTAGACAACATGTTGTCAACCCCTTAAAAAAAGGCTATGAGCATAGGGTTATGAGTGCATCATGCCTTCTTTATATTTTCTATGTGCCCAGCCCTATCCACTTTCTATTTCTTTTTTTATTTTTTTAATGTTTTTAAAATACACTATTAAAAAAAAAGGCTTGGCATGATATTTCAATTATTATTCAATTTTTCATGGTTCTTAAATAATATTATAGATTTTTATATGAATATTAAAAAAAATTTTCTAATTATTATGTAGCTGATATAGAAAAGAAAAATAACTCATGAATATTCCCAGAAAAAATAGTTTTTAAATTTTCTAAATATATTTTTGAGATGATTTTATAACATTTATAAATTATTTTTTACTTTCAACTTACAAAATATGACATTATGTTAATATTTTTTAAAACTTGCTTTTACTATCATAATAGGTTTTTTTTATAGAAAAGAGTTAATACAGTTAAAAAATATCCTTTCATTAGAACATTTCATCACAATCATATAAGTTGTCTTTTTTATGTCTTTCATCTCAAAGTTGTAAAAGAGTAATTTATTGGTCTCTTTTAGTAAATCAGAAACATTAGTTACAAGGTCAATATTTTTTTAAATCCAAAGAAAATAATAATATCAATACACTTGAGATACCATTATCTGGAAGCTTATTTAAGTTTATATATTGATTTCTTAAGCTTACACACTATGAGATTCTTTCCTTCGACTAAAAATCTATAGGTTAATCCATATAGACTTTTTTTAAAAAAACTACCATTTATAACAACAATTTTCTTAACATCCATGTAATGTAACTCTAAGTTATAATAAGTTATCAAAACACAATAATCTTAAATGAGTTATATATATATATATATATATATATATATATATATAAACTAGTGAAAAGGTCTTTTATAATCAATGCCATCTTTTTGAGTAAAATAATGGGTAAAAAGCATAGCCTTGTATAGATCAATGTTGTCATTTAAGTCTCGTTTAATTCTAAAGTACTGTCAACATCTGATTTTTTTGCAACCTTCAAATATTTCAACAAGGTCTCAAAATTTATTTTGTTACATAAATTTTAATTCATTTTTCATTACATCTACCCATTATCAGAATTACTATTATTAGTGGCATGTGAAAATGAAACCAAATCATCATTAATTCTTTAGTTAAATTTTGACTCTTATAGATATACCACATAATTATTTGAAATAACATACTTTTCTATCTTTGAGACCTTTTTAATACTATTTCTTATGGTTCATCTATTATAGGTTTATTAATAATGTCTTTATTATAGAATGTATAATCTTTCAATTGTTGTTCTTAGTAATTATTACACTATTCAACAATTAGAGGAGAAATGACTTTAAAAGATGTATAAAACTTGTTCCTTAACTTCTTGAATTTTCATATTGCATGTTTTTTCACTTTTACTAGCTTTATTATTTTCAATAAACCTAACATTTTGAGATTCAATAATTCTTGTGTTATGGCTACAATAATAAAATTTATACCTTTTAGATTTTTCTAAATAGCTAATGAAGAAATCATTAGTTATTCTTGAATTTTTTTTTTCAAGTGGATTATAAATTTGTACTTATGTCGAGCAACCTTAAACTAGGTTTCCCATCAATTCACAATTCATAAAAGTGCTTTTAGAATTGTCTTACTAGTAATCTTATTTAATAAATATATGAAAGTACCTTATTTAATAAATATATGAAAGTTTATAATGTATATATTCATAATGATATTGGTAAAGATGAATGACTTAACATACTTCTAACCATATTTAATAAGTATAGAACTCAAGGCAGTTGTTTGCCATGTAATAATGGTTTAGTATACTTTTAGCAAAGACTTTAATTTCTAAGCACTTTTGCCTGTAAAAAAAGGTTACGTGACTAAAAGAAAGAGGAGAGAATTCAGAACTATTTTTTTTCTAGTTAAGAGAGTGTTATTCTCTTTTTTTTATGTCTTTGTTTGTATGGGCATTTTTTATGTCTTTTTGTCTCTTGGGAATTTCCATTTAATCTTTTCTACTTATATTATCCTAGTTCTTATCAAAAAAGAAAAAATCTAAATTGAAAAAATTAATTTTTTTATACATTATTCTCTTCTTGAACTAGTATTTGTATACAATTTTTTTCAATTTTACTTGATTCTCTTTTTTTTTCTCATTTATATGATCTTCCTTTATAATATTTGATCATCGACCATTTTGGTCTCCCTTTTTTTCTTGTTCATCATTTCACACCTTGATTTTATTTTCTTCTTCTTTTTTATTATAAAAACTTGTACAAAATAAAACAAAAGTGCTTAAAATCATGAAATGACAGTAAATTGACTAAATTACATAAGATGTTTTTTTAAAAAGTTTTATATTAAAAAAAAACATTGAAAAAACAAGGTTCAAAAATTGGTAACGACAACTACCTCTTCACAATACTTATAGTACAAAGATATTGAAAATTTTATTTTTCTTTGACTTTGTGTAGCAATTTTGTAAGGAATTATAAGAAAGATATCAATATGAAAGAAAGGGTTTTTTTTTATGACTTTAGCTTAACATAAAAGAAACAGTCTTGTCAAAAGGTAACTACTCTTAAAAATAAAATAATAAACAAATAAAATAATCTCGAGAGGTTACTATCCTCATAACAAAATAAATGAAAAAAAAATAAAACAGTCTCATTAAGAGGCGATGACCCTTAAAACAAAAAACAAATAAAACAGTCTCGTCAAGAGACGACTACCTTCATAACAGGAAAAATAGTCTTATCGAGAAACGACTACCTTCAAAACAAAAATATATAAAATAATCTCATCGAGAGGTGACTACACTAAAAAAATACAAATAAAATAGTCTAATCAAGAAGCAACTGCCCTCGTAACAAAATAAATAAATAAAATAGTCTTGTTAAAAGGAAATTATCCTTAAAACAAAAATAAAATAAAATAAAAAACAGTCTCAGCGAGAGGAGACTACTTTCATAGCAAATAAAATAGTCTTTATAAAAGGTGACTACACTCAAAATAAAACAAAAAATTAATTAAAATAGTCTTGATTGTAGAATTTAATCTAACTTACATGATTATAAGATTTGTCTAATAATGTCATGATTGAGACTCAACTTGAACTTTTCTGATGATAAGGCTTAGATTTTTATGGCAGGACATGAAATTCCTAATTTTAGAGCTTGAACTTCTTGATGGGAGGCTTGAAATTTCTTAATAGAAATGCTTAAACTTTTGGTTGTATAGATTGAATTTTCTTATGTTAGGGCTTGAAATTTCTTGATGGCAAGGCTTGAAACTTCCTAGTGACAGGACTTTAGATTTCCTAATTGCAAGGCTTAGACTTCCTGGTGACATGGATAAACTTTCTTATGGTAAGGTTTGGAGTTCTTGATGACAGGGCCAAAAATAATATGATGACAAGGTTTGAACTTTCTGATGTTATGGCCAAACTAAAAACATCCTTCCTTATAATCATATTGAAGAAAATATTGTCTTTGAGATAGTTTATGAAGCACATAGCTCAACGAATTGAAAGTTGTAGTAGTAACTTATTCTAATTTATTTATTAAGCGTACCTTTTAAGTCAAAGGAAAACATAACTTATACATTTTAAAAGCTCAATATTTCTTTTTATGTCATTTGTATCTTCAAAGACCTTAGGCTTTAAAAATGTCAATAACTAGTTACTAGCTTGCTTGAATTGTTTAAGTGACCCCATTACCTTCAATGTTTACCACAAATTTGTCTTCATATGTTCTCCACTTTTGATCATTAATTGAGTATAATTTATCCCTCATTTTAGCTTTGCTTTTAAAATATAGTTTGAGGATTATTGTTCATTATTATTCATTTTCATCATCAGCATGAAAAAATTATCACCTTAGTTTATGATAAATTTCATCATATAATTGTTTGACTATTCTGATCACAATTGATCTCTTTAAAATGAATTGCACTCAGCTAATCTAGTTATGTTTATCTTTTTTAATGGCCATTATAAGATATATATTCATTGTCATTGTTATTTTTTTGTTGATATCATTTGCAAATTTAGTTAATGAGAAAATTTTATTGTATTTATTTTTAAAATTATCTTTTATTTTTAGAACTAAACCATAAATTTTAATAATTTTTTTCATATAGGTTCAATTATTAAAATAGAATAATTGAGATGTAAATATGAAAGTATTTTTATTTAATGGATATTTAGATTTCTTTGGTCAAAAGCTAAAAACATGCCACTCAGGTCCCAGGATGCAATTTTAGATATTTTTTTTGGCATATGATAAATGTCGTTTAGGGTTATGAAGAAAAGGTTGTCCTTATATTTTTGGCTATTTTTTTTTAGAATTGGCTCGGATGAATTTTTTGACAAATGAAAAGTTATTTTATTAAGAAATTCCAAAGGGTTTATGAAGAATTTTTTTTTGATAGGCTTAACATACATGTATATATTAATTTAGACAAGCTTTAACAAAATCAAAAGAGGTACTTTTATCATTAAAAACAAATAACAATGCAATTTATATTAGGTAAGATATGTAGAGTAATTGTCATCTTCTGCATTATATACCTAGATCCTTACCTAGAACTTTGAAGATTAGTTATGGTTTTTAGTAAAAAAATTAAATGGTTACTCCCTTTTTTATTTTTATTTGTAATTCTCCAAGATGTTCCCTATGAAAAAATGAAGACTTTACCAGGGAAAATATATTTTGTAAGGGCTTTGTTTGCTTGTTTGAAAAATGATGTGTTAGTTGTACTTTTTTATTTTTGTTTGATTACCTGTGTGATTTATTTAAAATTGTTTTTATGTTTTTTGTTTATTTATGTATTTTTTATGTCATATATTTTATTTTCATTATGCATTTATGGATTGGATATGGACTTATACCTCGCACCCATTACACAACTCCTTTTTATGCACACACTTTACTTTAGGCTAGCACGAGGAATTAATAGTGCTCTATTATGGTTTTACCCTAGACTAGCACTCATGAAACCTCAAATATCATGGAAAGTCTATAAAGTCGTAGATAATAACTGATGTGGGTTTCTTAGGTCCATAGTCTTTATGCCTTATAAATCTCGAGTCAACCTTTTTAATATCAAGTTAAGTAAGGGTTTACTATTCCTCGTCTACAAATATCCAATTTTTTATACCTAATACCCCATAAATAGTTCTAATTGTATAAGAACAATAATTAATTTTAGCTCGAAGAGTTTGTGGAAACCTACTTGAATTTTCAATATGCCTTTTTATTTCTCATTAAACGAATGACATCTTCTTATAGAAATCCTAGCTATTCTAAGCATGATAGTGGGGGAATATATATTATATATGTCTTGGAATATAAAAATAGATTTTAAAACACATAATTTTTTTTATAAAAATATAAATATAAAACGAAGATTAGAACGTGGTGTTGGTACACTTTATAATAATCTTAAGATTTTGCCACAGGTTTCCATCCTATATACTTAATCTCAAAACATAATGTAGAACATACAACAACAATATAAAAACATACATTTTATTTCTTATCAACAAACCAAATACGATTATTTGCTTCAAGACGAAAGCAATGAGAAGTTCATGCTTTTACTTATTACCAAATATGATTGTCTGCTTCAAAATAAAAACGAGAAGCATTTCGTGCTGATAACATATTATAAAACTATGTATCAAGGAGCATACAATAATAAAACAATATTATTAATAAAGAGTATATATATATACACACATACATAATAAGAAGGACTCGTAAAGCAGTCTCATCTCTTAGCTGAACTAGTATAGTTGTTTTTTCCAAAGTAGAAGATAACTCGTCAAGAAAGGCAGAACGAAGAGTCAAATTCTATCTTCAGGAAAGGCATAAGAAACCAAAAAAAACAAAGTGTTAAACAGGTTCAACCCACTTATTTTTTTTTTAATGAAAGTATATATATATATAGACACATACAAGCCAGGAATATTTCATGTCCTAGACTATTAAATAAATATATAGAATTTTTTTAAGATCAATTATTAACTTATATATATGAATTTTTAAAGTTAACAGTAAAGTTTTAATTCAAATACACTATCTAAAATATTAAAAAAATAAATTTAAAAGTACATAAAATTGAAGTGAAAGTAAAAATAAACTCACTATTAAAGTTACATCCTTCGATGTTTTGTGGAATATAATTCATCTATAATCGAATCTAAATCGATATTGTAACAACCCCTCAACCGGGATAAAATAACAATATCATATCAACTGAAAAACAAAGTAATTAAATTCTTTCCCTCTCTCAATTCCTCCTTCCTTCATGTGTTAATATAATAAGGTGTGTTATAAATATTATTTTTTCTTTTATAATTCAAAGTGTTCAGATCAAAAATAGTATTATTTGTGTTATAAATATAATTATTTTTATTATAACTCAAATTATTGATATAAAAAATATTATTATGTGTTGTAATCATTCTTGAAATTCTTAATATAATTATTTATGTTATAAATATGATTATTTTTATTATAATTGTAAATATTTATATAAAAAATAGTATTATTTGTGTTATAAATATTATTTTTTTATTATAATTAATATTATTAATAAAATAATTAATAAATTTGAAAAAAAATTATTATTAATATTAAAAAAAAATTATTATAAATGTTTATAGTAGTTTTTATAAAAATAAAAAATAAATCCGTCATGTATGTAGCGTGTAGCACCGGCATCCAACTAGTAATTATACTGGTCCAAGTAAGTGTTAAGACTGTTTAATGAGTCCTTCTCGGACCGGCACTGATTATGACCATTCACAAGTTCTATTTTCCACCGCTCAGCAACATAGGGAAAGGAAAAGACCATGTCTTTTCACTTATTGTCTTATAATTAGAACCCATTTATTTTTTGCCTTTTAAAAGTATTTTAAAAAATAATAATTTTTTATTTTATTTTTTTACTTCAGATTATATTTTTTTATATTTCAGATTATTTTGATGTATTAGTTTCAAAAATAAATTATAAAAAATAAAAAAATTAAATATTATTTTAATACATTTCCAAGTAAAAAATACTTTTAAAAATAACTGTTACTACAATACCACACAACTCTAAATATAATGTTAATTAATTTTCTTTGAACTAAATTAAAGAAATAAAACATAGAAAAACACTATTATTTATTTTGACCAAATGAAAAATAAATAGAGATATAATGTTTGTAGCTTTGTGCAAGACCAGTGGGGAGCTAGGCGCTGGCCTTGGGTCTTCGCTGTTTTTATTTTTATTTGGTTTTTTTTGTTATTAAATTTTTTTTTACTAGATTTTTTTTTTATTTTTAACATGGTTTTTAAAAACTATTATATTTTTTTAAAATTATTAAAATAATCATATGAATAACAATTTATTCATGAAAGTTCGATTCAAATCGTTGTTTTATTCTTAAGATTTTTAAGTAGGTTTTGAATATGGTTTTATAATATTTATAATTTTTTAGCTCTAAATCACGTATAAAATATAAACATACAATTTTGATATTTCTTGTTTAATTTTCTTTAACAATTTTAAAATATTTTTTTAACTAAAATAATGATTCCAATTAAAAATATTGTGTTAACTAAGATAAACAAAAATACTTCAATAAAAAGATTCATCTCGATAAAAAAATAAATTCAAAACAACTATATTTTTAAATTTAATAAAAATACCTGAGAATTTTTTTTGAAAGATAAAATAACTGATCTAACGATTGGTGGCTGTACTAGTCCAAGAAGGATTCGTAAAGCAATCCCAGCTCTTACCTGTGGTCCTGGACTAGTATAGTTGTTTTTCCCAAAGTAGAAGGTAACTCGTCAAGAAAGGCAGAACGAAGAGTCAAATTCTATCTTCAGGAAAGGGCATGAGAAACCAGAAAAACAAAGTATTAAACAGGTTCAACCTACTTAATTTTTTTTTTAATGAAAGAATAAAGATATATATATATAAGCCAGAAATCTTTCCTGTCCTAGACTATTAAATAAATATATAGATTTTTTTAAGATCAATTATTAAATCATATACATGATTTTTAAAGTTAACAATAAAGTTTTAATTCAAATACAGTATTTAAAATATTAAAAAATAAATTTAAAAGTACATAAAATTAAAGTGAAAGTAAAAATAAACCTACTATTGAAGTTACATCCTTCGATGTTTTGTGAAATATAATTAATCTATAATCAAATCTAAATTGATATTGT
>Ga0307517_10003746_pt1 | contig 23635 bp, 24 predicted proteins | sample 23_EM_MG_FD_194515 | JGI IMG/M metagenome (GOLD analysis project Ga0307517, IMG submission 194515) | Populus trichocarpa ectomycorrhiza microbial communities from riparian zone in the Pacific Northwest, United States - 23_EM | ecosystem: Host-associated > Plants > Roots > Unclassified | place...
CAATCTCAAGAAAGTCGAGACGCTGTTGGAGGATATCAAACATCTGCCAGTCAACAAGTTTACTGAGGAAATGCGGGAGTTGCAGGTAAGGTTTATCTGCTTGTTGACATTGTTCGTCAACGTCCCCTACCCTCCCTCCGCCTTTCGGTGGATTCAGTCATTACCCTTTGACAATACTCCCCTCGGACTTTGTACGCACATCATATATCCCCGCGCGTCATTGTCCTTCTTTTTCTGACCCGCCGCGCTTCTGTAATATCTGATGAGACTGATGCGTCGTTCACGCTCATTTTTTGTCTAGGATCGTCAAGCACGGATTGAGAACCTTTTGTTGACGCTTACGAGAGGGATGAGGAACGACGGAGTTGCTTCTCGTCAGGGTAGCTTGTAGTGTTTTTTGTTCAGAACTTTGAAAGAGACGCAATGTCTAGCGCCCATAACCTTATTGCCCAGAGCAGGGGCCTTTGAGGGTGGGAAAAGCGGAGAAGCGAGACCCCGGAGACTTGCGCGATCGAGTTGGTGGAGTTCCGGGGTCTTTGAGGGAGGGAGAGAGAACAATTGGACGGACGTTGAGGTGACAGCCCGATTAGTGGTGCCCTTGTCTATCCCTCGAGACTGCTTTACTTATATTATTCAAACGCTCTTTACGCTCCTTATCCCCTCCCTTTCCTTTCACCCTCGCCACCACCACCCATCTCACCCACCCCCAAGCGGCCGATGAAATATGGGCTGTTGTCTCTCCACTCCAGTAGACTTTGAAGGCGAAGTTAACTTGTATCACTTTGATCTCCATCGGGTCGTTGGAAAGGGTGCCTTTGGGAAGGTGAGCATATCTCCCGGTCCTCGTAGTTTCTTGCGTTTGCACCAGGCTGTCTCCCCGGAGCCGGGAGGTGGCACTAAGCTAGGCGACTGCCGGGATCCCTTTTCGGTTGCCTTTGTTCCTCCGAGTGTGGCAGGTACTTGCCTCCGAGCGCCGGACCCGATGGAATCGAAGGCCAAGGGCCGGGAGTCGGCTCAGCGGTGTCAAAATCCAGTGTTCAGAGCGGATTAACTAAACATGTCACCCCGGGGGATGTAGGTCCGAGTGGTGGAGCACAGGCGGTCAAAGAAACTGTTCGCTTTGAAGTACATCGACAAGGCGCAATGCTCGAAACAACGGGCCGTCGCCAATGTCATCCAGGAACGCAGGTTGCTTGAAGAGGTCAGGCTCCAAAAGTCTCCGCGCCAGGTTTATAGCTGACTCTTTTTTTGGTTCTGGGTTCCTTTGTTTTCCGGTTGTTGTGGCTAAACTCAACTAGATCGACCACCCTTTCATCGTGAACATGCGCTACGCCTTCCAAGACGACGAAAACTGTTTCTTCGTTTTGGACCTCATGCTCGGAGGCGACTTGAGGTGTGAGTACCTGTCTGCCTTTGTTCCTTTAACAGATAGTAAACCCGTCCCTGATTTGGTATAATGCGTCGCGATCTATGCCGTTAACGCGCATACAGTCCACATGGAACGCAAGGGCGAGATCAACGAGATGTGTGTCCGCTTCTGGACCGCTGAACTGGCGTCGGCATGCAACTATCTCCACCGTAAAAAGATCATTCACCGGTAGGCGTCTGAAGCCCCCAAGCGGATCCCCGTGACATGTTGACAAACGATTGATTTCTGCGCGCAGCGATATCAAGCCGGACAATATTCTCTTGGATGCTCACGGACACGTTCACCTTACCGACTTCAACGTGGCGATCCATTACTCGGAACGCCGACTGCACACCAGTGTAGCTGGCAGTATGGCTTACATGGCGCCAGAAATACTCGCCCGTATGTCGATTCACTGCGCGCTGCCGTCGTTTTGATCATGTGCTCCGGTCTAACACTTCTTCGATTTGTTTATCACAGGCAAAGGTTACACATGGCACGCGGACTACTGGAGCTTAGGCATTTGCGTCTTTGAACTCCTCTTCGGCCGACGACCGTTTGAGAGCCGTTCGGGGGATAAATTGACGCATGCTATCACCAAGGGATCTATCAAATTCCCGCCCGGTGCTGACGATCAGTGCAGCAAAGAGGGGCAGAACCTCGTACTTTCGGTGGGTGGCGCTTCACTTCCCCCCTTGGTGTTGGTGGGTTTAGCTTTTAACGCCACACTTTGACCTTGATCAGCTCCTCGATCGTAATCCCAAGACGAGGATAGCGTGTCAGAGTCGGGAGCGCGGACTGGGCGAATTCAAGAAGCACCCGTGGTTTGCTGACGTCGAATTCGACCGGTTGATGGAAAAGGAGATCCAGCCGCCGTTTGTGCCCGACTTGAACAGGACCAACTTCGACGTGTCGCACGAGCTGGACGAGTTCTTGATGGTCGAGAAAACGCTCACCCACTCGCAGAGGAAGAAGAACGTCGATTTTGACAAGATGAAACCGGAATACAGGGCGCTGGAAGAACAGTTCACTGTGTATGATTCCACGCGGCCGCAGCGGACATCGTATTATCCGCATAACCAACCGATCATATTGAACAAGGGCGAGAGCGAGAGCTGCGTGATTCAGTCGGCGACGAACACGGTCGTGCCGAACCAGACGTATTTGGAACGGTCGACGGTTCGGGCTTCGATGGCTCAGATTTCGACGGCCCAAGTTTCGATCGTGGTGGATCGGTCAAAGGAGGACCTCAGACTGGCTTGAAGAACTACCCCCCGCTCGTTCGCTTGCAGGCCTTTTGGATCTCTCCCTCCGTTGTTCAATCCGTGATATATTCTGACCATGCCCGCTCACGACCACCTGCCTCCGAGTCACGTCGTAAGTCCTGTGTTGTCGGTTTTGTTATGTGCTCCAGTGCGCTGACCTTGGTTGCTTGTGTAGTTCCATCCCTCACCCCTGCCCTCGCTTATAATGTCTAACTTATACCTTCGCTAATGGCCGTCTCTCTTCCTTGTCGATTTCGCCATCACAACATGAACCCCGTCACGCATTGCAACAAACTCGCCCATTCGCATGTTCTCACTCTGATTCTCTCTTCTTCTGTTACTTGTTTTTGTTCTTCCCTCCCTTGATGCAGGCTCATTCTTGTGTTGTGTAACCCATACCTGACAGCTTTACCTGTCTGTCTCCCACCCTTTTCGACCTCACCTCGTGTTGTCTCCCGTTTAAACCTCTAACCCGACCCAGAAACTAAACCAGCATAATTTCATTCTTCGTTTCGTTTCTTTCGCAGTTCCGCTTGCCCGGTTGTATGTGCATTTAGTACGATTTCTTTTCCTCATTCTGGAACCCCGATATTGCATGGTACCCCTGCCTTCCTTCCCTTTGTGACTTTCTCTCTTGGAATGGATATGAACAACGTTGAGGATCTGGATGATATGTTTAACACAATAAACCCTGTCATCCCATGTCAGAGGTTGGCTTCTAGCTAGCAGACTACGTACAGCTTACAGGCCGTGTGGATCAGGCGTTTGACCCAACAGTAGGTAAGAGGCGCTTGTTGGCTATTGTTGCTCATTGTTGAACCGTGTTTTACGTGAAATACCTCGGTATCGCCTTGCTACTACCATTCAGTTTTAATCTCGGAGATTGACTATTGACTGGCGGTAAGACTTTCCGCTCTTACATCCGCGTATAGAGATCACAAGATGAGGGAGCATTGATCACCCCCGGTCCGTGGCGTATTGTTCTCTCGGGCGGAGTTTACGACACCGGGAAGGTCACTTGAAGCCTGGCGTTTGGTGTATATTGATGGATGAGCTTCCATACGTATCACCATTTTGTTTCCCTCTTTTTTCTTTTTTACTTGCTTCGTGATCTACCACATCTCAGGGATTTTAGGATACTGCTTGATCGTCAATCTTATCTTGGTTGTTTTGCGATCATGAATTGGACAAGTGGAAGATGCTGGGCGCGTCTCGGTGCCTATTTGAATGCGACCCTTATGGCGTCAAGAAGATCCCGGTGCAGACGGCGACCAACAAAAATGGGATAGCAGAAGGATGACCCAAATCACAATAAGCGGGCGCTCCGAGCGTTCAACGTTCGATTGCCAGGACGCCCATGATTTCGGTTAGGTATTTGAAATATGTGACGCCGGACCGAGGGTGTGCGTTCGCCTTACCTCTCCACCTCCCACCCGAATATGTCAGGATCAAGGTGGGGTCGTGGGGGATAGATAAATAAATCGGAACTAACCGTGATCTTGCGGGGAGGTACTATTCATCTACCACTATAATATTCCGGAGTCTTTGAGGGCATTCTGGAGGGGTCGCTTTGACGACCGCAAACGCCAACCGGAAGTTAGAAGTATCTGTCGCCTGTGTCAAACTGGTACTCTTGAGTTTACAACGGTGCGGAGGTGAGCGGTGTGGAACGCACTGGGGGTAGACGTTCAGTCGTGCGCGGTTGGCTTACATGAATCTCCATAGTATGTACTTCGCCGCTTTATTGACATCAGCGCCACCGGTATACCCCGGCAAGTACCGCTTCAGCAGAACCTGTAAAATGCTGTCAACTCGGGCTAGCCAGGAAGGACAGGGGGACGGATGTGCCTTTGGAAGTTTGTCGCGGAACACATCGACCTTGTTCGTGAACAAGATTATCGAGGTCCGGGAGAACCACCACGAGTTTATGATCGAGTTGAATAGCTCCAGGGATTCCACCAAACAATTCTATGGAGAGAATAATCAGAGGCGGTACACGAGGTATCGAACGCATACGACAAACCTGGTTTCTCGGTTCAAGTAGCACCCGATTGTACTCGCTCAACGCCGTGCATAAGATAATGCTCGTCACAATGTCAAAACAATGGACCCATTTCTTTCGTCCAGAAAGTTGCCCTCCAACATCGAACGCGTGGATTCTAGGTGGGACCATTGAGTGTTCGTAGGAAAGACTGATTGAGGCAGCGCATACGACAGGGGTGGTACGTCGAACCTTGTTTCTACAATCCCTGTGCTCTTCTGTCGGCACATCAGAATGTCCGTCTCGTTGGGGATGTAATTAGGACTTCCAATTCGTTCGGCTTCGGTATAAAAAACACATCGTGAAGCCACAATCGTGAGAAGCACAGAGGGGAAACCAGACGTACTAACTTGTGCTGTCCATGAGGCAAAACTCACTACCGCGGTAATCCATGATCTGGGGGATTATCGGGTCGCACCACAACTGGTTGATGGACCAGGCGAGTTGCTCGGGCAAGCGGAAGTTCGAATCAATGGAGGAGAGGTCCAACCCACAGTGTACAATTTGCTCTGCGGTTGCCTATGGTGTTGGCTGCAGTGTAAGTGGGCGTATGTTGCGGAACAAGGGAGGTAACATACGCGGTTCTGAACGTCCGCAGGCTCGATAGACAGTTTATGGATCGCGAACACAATATCCTGTGCGCTTTCCAATAGGTTCCGGTAAATTTGGCCAATGCGCACCTCAGCCAAGAAACCGTGGATGATTTTCATCTGCTTGACAATGGTCGACTTTCCGGACTGGCCCGACCTTGCAGTGACCGTGGTTTGTGTTATCTTCGTGGGGAGGGCTAATGAGAGCAACCATCCCTTACCGAGTGTAAGAGGATTTTGCATTCTTTCTTGAGCTTTATAGAATCCTCTTCAATGATCCGGTCGATGTCGGCAGAGCGCTGGGACGCCTTTCGATCTTGGGTCGTAGATGCACAATTGCCCATGAATATTTGAATGACTACACGAAAGTGTTAGAGTGTAGTGGTTGTGGCGCAGCCAGAAGAGTTGGTACAGAAAAGAAAGGAAGGGGGGTGGGATGCAATGGACAAGCAGTTTCGGAGGTGTCAACCCTTCTTCGCCTTTGTTAAGTTGAAAGAGCGGGCAAAGGGAACTGTCAGGACCCCGTCCATTGCGTTGGGACACTGATATTATCTCTAAATCGCCCATCTGGAATCACGGCGCTTTTGGTCATCTCGCTCGAAAGCCAGCCAACTGTCCAAATTACAGGGGTCGGGAAGGACCGCAACCTCACCTCCTTCAACCCCGCCAGGTGTTGCTATCGTCTCGACGCTTGATTTCTCGATTTCGTTGGTGTGTGCTGTCGAAGAGTCCTCGGATATTGAGAGGTGGAACTCGGTTGGTGGAACCCTGGGCGACTTTCCATGGCATAGATGGAATATTTTCTAAATTCATAACAGGTGCCAGTCACCGTGAATTGTGTTGTTTCGAGCCCCAGACGACGGTTGGGGTCCCGACAGTTTCCTTTCTCGACAAAGATATTCGACGTTTAGAAAGCCTAAAGGGCGATGGAAAGTCACTCACTCCCTTTGACGGCGGAGATTTTGTATCTCTAGTCTTACGGACAGTCACCCCCTATCTTTTCGAAAAGCGGTCTATCATTTTGCAACGCGCTGGAATACTTGTCGTGAAATCAAGTTTTTGGCTGTGGCGCTTGTATTCTGCACGACAAGACCCGGTACTTACGTCCCGGGAACAACAGAAAGCCTTCAGGAACAATTTACGTGTGCCGGGGGGTGTGCGTACATATCAATCTATTCGGTTCGGGGCTGCCTCGATGGGAGGAACTCTTGGATGGCGGGTCTCATCCCGTTTGGTGTACTGGAGTTTTGAGACGGTGAATCGTTGAAACGCGTACGGCGGTTCGTGAGACTGAGACCGCGTTTCGAAGGTCTATTGTGTTGGTGAGTCGTGGTACGTACACCGGGGTAACGTAGGGAGGGTCGACAACAAACCTAGACCGAACCAACGCCCAAAGATTACCCGCTGAGGTTTGAGGGTTATGGTGTCAAATTGCCTTCTTGACCCTTTCTCCAAAGATCCCTGTCCCAACACGAACGATATCGCTCCCTGCTCGTAATGCAGCCTCGAAATCGCTCGACATACCCATACTCAGAGCCAACTTCCCATCCTCACCCCACCCCTCTATCCCTTGATCCTTCAGCACGATCTGTAGCTTTTCGCGCGTCTTCTTCAGCAGCTCGAAGTCACGATTCTCGTCGCCCGATAAGGACTCGGAGAGGGACCCGATCGTCATCAATCCTCGTAAGTGAAGTCGCGGACAGGATTTGACGATGAATCGCGCCAAGTCTACGAGGTCGTCATCATCTGAGGAGAGTCCGGATTTCGAGTCCTCTCCGGAGGTGTTGACTTGGACGAGAACGTTTAAAAGGGATTGTCGGTCTTCTGGCCAGTTTTTGTTGAGTGCGGTCGCGAGTTTCTGGGATGAGACCGTTTGGACGGTGTGGAGGTTTGGGATTGCTAACACGCCACCGCGTCACCTTTGGAGAGGAAGGAGGTATTGACAGGCTCACATACATGTTACGAGTTTCGCCTTGTTCGATTGGAGGGTTCCGATGAAATGCCAATGTATGTCTTTGGGCAACTGGGAGCCCAGGCGAACGGGAGTTAGATTTCTTCCAAACCACAGGACGAACGGTGACTCGCCTGTTCCGCTTTATCGACCAACTCCTGTACGTAGTTCTCACCGAAATGGCGATGTCCGGCATCGTAGCAAGCTCGGATATCTGCAGCAGGCTTGTACTTTGACACGGCCACCAACGTTGATTCCTGATCTCGACCTGCGGCGATTTGTTGCACCCTTGACTTGATTTCAGCCAGTTGCTGTTGGATTTCTGCTGATCTTGCAGGTGAGGTGGACGCGAGAGTGGAAGACATTCTGAGTGAGAGTCCGCTGAGTCTCATCAGTGGACGCCGACGGAATGGGATCCCTTCCCGAGTCCCGACGGCTTTGCATCCTGGCGATCACCAGATCCGTCGGAGCGCTTGGTTACTTGCTATGAACCTCCCAGTGTAACTCCCAGAAATATATACTCTGATGCATCGTGCTCTTTGTCCCCTTACACCACCATCTCCAAGTCCCTCAACGTCTAGTCGAGGATGGGTCTCCCATTGCCGTCTACCTCTGGCATCAAAACATTTGAGCCTGCAGTTCTCTTTGCCGTCCTCTACGCCATCCTCGTGCTTCTGTACGTCCGGGAGACCGCACACAACCCAACCTACGTGTTCATTGTACTCGTCATTTTCTGTGTCTGTGAGTCGTCGTTCTGCATCACTGATCGTCAAGCGTGATTAAGGATAAAACAGTCCGCGTGGTGGGGTTCATCCTACACGCGATATTGGCAGCTTCCGATGGAGCGAAAGAAAACGATGGCCTCGTGATTGCAGACACGGTCTTTTTCACTGCGGGGTTTGTCGGTCTACTCTACTCCGTATTCATGCTCCTCTTGAACCGGTCGATGCTTCCGTCTTCTTAATCGTAGGATGGAAGCTGACCCTTCATACACAGGGTGGCTGCAGCTCAGAATATACTCGGTGAGAGTGAAGATCGGCCAGGGAGCGGCATACTATCCCTCATCCTGAGTCGGCGCCTCATCGACCTGATTTTCACCGTTGCCGCTGGGGTGAGCATCGCTGCTGCCGCGTACATCGCGAGCGATTGGGATGAATCGGAGCGACTCAGCATGGTCGCCGCAATACTCTATCTCTATATAACCATCTGTCTCTGCCTCCACGCGGCGATCCTCGTGTACAAGGAGAAAAAAGCCCTGAGTGAGTTCTTTAGTCCCGGTGGTCATCCACAACTCGCGTGACTGAATGTGTTTCGTGTATCTCCAGGATTGGGACTGAGGCAACGTACACCGCTTGGACAGGTTTACGCGGTTTACTTGCACTGCCCTATTTTACTTTTCCTCCTAATACGAGAAGCGTACCTCCTTGCAACGTTTGGCCCTCGCAAGGACCGACGGAACATCGAGAGTTACTGGTACCCATTATTCGCGACGCCGGAGCTTTTGGCTGCCTGTCTGTTCTCCGCCCCGGGGCTTGTGCCACGTCCTGAGGAGTTGCCGGAAGAGGACAAGGAACGGTCTTACTGGTCGAGACTATGGAGAGCGTATAATACTAATGGGTGACTATCCATAAGCCTAGATAATATTATTTCTGCCGTAGAAGGGTTCCATTAAGCGAGGTTTATTCCTCAATTTTCGAGAACTTCCACCTCGCGTGCACCAGTGGGACTGGACAGTCACGCGTCAAGGTAAACGCCAGCATACAGTACGGTTGAAGTAGATGATACCGTAGTCTTTCCCGAACCCGTAACTTGGAGGGCTGGCCAGTTTTCGAGCGAAACGGCCGTAGCGCTGGGACTCCAGATGCGCGGTTTGGAGACAATATCCATGACCCGACGCAATGGACGGGGTCCTGACAGTTCCCTTAAAAGGCTCTCGATATTCGTTTATACATGGATAAAACCTTATGGATAGTCACCCAATGTTTAGGGTCCGCCACCCGTGTTCTGTTCGTACTACTCACCAGAGCTGTGCTGTACTATGTTCCATACCACATTTCGTAAATATAACTTGGCCGCTTCTCCAAAAACGGGCGGTGTCTGCATCTGAACGCTGGATCAAAGTTCAACTGAGCCACCAAAGATCGATGTGGAGGTTGGGGGAGAGTCGAGGAAGAACGCGTAGCGTCCGTGAGGCTCTGGGATAGTTTCATTTGTCATAAACAATCAGATGTCGATAAGTAAACGCGGGTATTGTTTTGTGAGATAAGAAACATTCTTTCGTTTCGTGGGTGGGACCGTAAATGATTTATGCAGGAGCCGTGGTGCATGGCCGGACACGATCCCGAAACTTGTCCATAGCATGTAAAAGCTACACTGAAAGTGTTACTGCACGGACGCCAGGTACTTCTGTATGCTTCGATTATTGTATAACCATCTCCACACATTATCCTGCAACCGGTTCACCTGCTCATCCTCACTGACAACCATCCTCTCAACAGTGGTACATGGCCGACCTTCCCTAAACCGATATTCCACCAGATCTGCAATGTTGTCCAAAACACGGTCAACGTAAACGGAGTCGGGGTTACCCGCTCCCCCAAATGGTTCCATCGTCTCCGAAACCTCGAAACGTAAGGTTTTCAACTGCGGTCCCAGCTGTTTCAGTTCAGCCCAAAACTTGCCACTCCAGCACCCTGAGTAGGTCAGCCCAATATCCACGGTGTGTGCGTCTACCATCATCCCTGTGATCATTGTGCAAAAATCACCGTAAGGATGGATACCCCCTCGTTTTTGATCATATAGGCAAACGTGTTGTATGATAGGCCGCGCGTATCCGGTAAGATATTGCCAATTCTCCGTAACATCAAGTGCCCAAGATTTTGCAGAGAGTGAGATCCCGTCCCCGGCAGCACGGAGGGTGTGCCAATCGCCAAGTTCATCCTCCAGGGAGATCCGAAGTGTGGAAAGGCGTTGAAAGGCGGGGACGCGAATGACGGTCGACAAAGCCTTGGGGTGAGAAATGACGCTGAGCGATTTGAGGTTCAAAAGGTCGACAGGGGGACCCTTCGTACTTCCCCTGATTTTGATATGGAGTTCCAGCGATTCGAGAGATCGGTTATCCAACACGAACAGCCGAAACGTCTCTGCATCGAGGGGCCAGGCGAGACTCTTGATGGTGAAAGAAGTCAGGTTTTTGACCCGGGCGACCGAGCGATTCCAATGTCCCCCGAAGGTCATGGACTGGTGATGGGCGTACTTCGTCCCCTCGTCCTTCCATTTCAAGGTGGTGAGTTGTGGGAGAGGTGAATCGAAAAACCGGCAGCTCCCTAGTCCGAGTACTGGAAGGGACATTGCACTTGAAAAATTTGTATTCAACACTTGAATGCGCTTCGAGTTGCTTGGATGAGCGAGAGGTTCGAACACAAAGTGCCACTCGCAAGGAGTCTTCTCGGTGGGGAGAAGTGTCCTCGATTTATCCTCGGCACAAGTACACCCCACAGGAACCCGTTGCTTGTCGCCGATATCCACAGTGACCTCTAGTGGAAGGGGATGACTCCTCTCGAGGCACATCTCGACAAAGCTTCGGCGGTCTTGCCATGTCGCAAAAACTGTGGTCCATGCTCGAGGGTAGTGGACCAGTGACGACCTCCAGAGTCGGCAAACATGCGTCAAGTTTAGGAGGGTGTACAGGTCTTCTCGGGTTCTTGAATGTGTAACGAGTTGGAATACGATGAGGAGGATCTCAGTGGGAATTTTGTAGATAGGTGAGTCGTGGGGTGGGGTGGGGTGGAGTGTGTGTGGTCTTATTCGTGTTTCCAGAACGTCGCGTTTGCTACGTGGGCAAACATCTCAGTATAAATCTTGAACCAGGTGGAACTGTAACTTACCTCGGGGTGGCGTGAGCCCCGGTCGCCCTGCGCGGCGCAACGTTCACCGGGATTTGCGCGTTACCCGACGGGTGCGAGAGACTGGCGTCGAGTTGAGCGTGGCCAAGGGAGCGTTCCATCGTTCCTTGCGATACGGGCAGAAGTCGCGACTTGGCTGAGGGGGGATGGGGGAAGGAGCGTTGTCGTGCGGACTATCCTCTGGAAATTTAACATACACGGCGGTCACGCTAACCCCTGTGACACTCCTACGAGCCATGATCTGCAATGGACCATGGGCCTGATCACATCTCGGGTGCATCAGATAAAGGAGGACAAGGGTCTATGGAATGTTTGAAACACGGAACCAACCCAAAACAATTCCTCCACTGTCCTCGCCAAACCAAACACGCGCTCGGGTCGCATCCGGTCCCACGGGTGGTGAATTGCGGTCTTGTGTAACAGAGGAAGAAAGTTCCGTCTTCCCTGGGTGAGGTTATTTAACACCGATCCGACGTCGTAATATCCGTATTCACTGACAGGTATAAGACGTTGAGACCTCGGCCCGCAGTTTCCTCTGAGGTCACGATAGGGCCGGGAGCGACCTGTCTTCACGAAAGGGCACGAGGACGGAGTTACCAAGGGCATGGCGGTGGCTGAGGGTAAAAAGGTTCTCACGATCGCTCATCCTAGAGTTTCCCATTATACAGCGGCGAGTTTATAGACCCCCTCGAGAGGAATCCTCAAACGTTGGTATATCAATGCAAGGCACAAAAAATAGTCACCTACACCGGCCGAACATACCGACTAAGTTTGCGACTGCCATAAAAGGACCTCCACACATAGTCCTCCTGCCTGTTAGTCCGCTCACTCCCGCCAACCACCATCCTCTCGACGACGGAAAAAGGGCGTCCCTGCTCAAACCGGTACTTGACCAGCTCCTCTATTTTATCCAGAAAAAAGCCTCCACAACCTTCGTACTCATCACTTTCTTCAAATGGTTCCAGCTCTTCCGGAACTGCGAAACGGATGGTCTTGAACTGTGGCCCAAGCTTCTTCAGGTCGTCCAAAAAAAACCCGTCATACCAGAACGGGAAATAGGTGTTTCCAGTTTCTAGGGTATGTGCATCCAACAACACGGAAACGAACGTGATGTCGTGGTCTCCATCAACTACCGGCCCGTCGTCGAGGCGAATGTGGTGTATGGCAGGTCTCGCATACCCTGTAAAGTCCTCCCAAGTCCCTGCAAAATCGCTTGCGAAACACTTAGCAGAGAACGCGATCCCATCTCCGGTGGCGTCCAGTGTATATGAGATACTGTCCAGCGATGAGATTCGAAGCGATGAGAGGCGGCGGAAAGCAGGGACGCGGATGATGGTGGACAACTCTCTGTAAGCGAGGCCGATGCTCAACGACTTGAGGTTCAAAAGGTGGACAGGAGGGCCCTCCGAGTCACCATCGAAATCGGCGAACTTGAACTCTAGTGATTCGAGAGATCGGTTGTTCAACACGAACAACCGAACAAGTTCTACGCTGATCCCCTCCAGCCCGCAGTCACTTTCAAATATGAAGGAGGTCAGGTTGTTGACCGGCATGATGAAGCTACTCCAGGCCCCCACGTATGTCAGGGAGCGCAAAGTAGGGGGAAAGGGTGTGGTGGAGAATAGGTGATTCGCGTACTTCGTACTCTCGTTCTCCCATCTGAGGGTAGCCAGCCTGGGAAAGGACAAAGTGAAAAACCGACAGCTTCCCAATGCGACCCTCGCGCCCTCCGTTGCAGGTATCCACCCGCCGTCAAAATTAATGTCTAATGTGCGAATGCGATTAGAGTGCTTGGGTTCAGCGAGGGATTCAAACTGGAAGTGCCACTCGCAAGGGTTCCTCTCGTCGGGAAGGAGCCTTCCCCGATCATCCTTATCGCACGTGCACCCTGGGCGAGTCCAAGCCATGTCAGCGGCGTCCATCGTGACATCCAACGAAGCGGGGTGGCTTCTTTGGAGACACACTTCAACAAAGCTTCGGTGGTCCTTTTGCGTAACAAAGATCGTGGACCACACCCGAGGTTGGTTAATAAGCGCCGTCCTCCAGAATCGACAAACGTGGGTCAACTCCGAGAGCTCGTATAGACCCTCTCGAGTGCGTGGGGGTGTGACGAGTTGGAAGATTCCGAGGAGGATTTCGACGGGGACGTTGTAGATGGGACCACGTTTTGGGAGAGGTGATGGGTCACGTGGACGATACCGCGGAGGACGCCCTAGGAGCACTCTTGCCATAGAGCTTCCCATTTCCCCGGACTGCCATTGACGTCAGCACCAGATCACGGTGCGGGACAAACCAGTGGACGTACGTCGCCGATCGGCACGTCGGATTTGCTGTGCGAGATGTTCGTTGAGTCGGATTTTTGGTCTAGAGATGAAACTTACCCGTTATCACACATGGTTTGGGTGAGCGGGAAGACGTAGGTCCCGGTGCGGGCGCAGAGTGCGGCATTCACCAACAAATCGATGTCCACCATCGCTAACTGTTGTAAGCCGTTATCGAACTCTGTAGACGAATCCATGGCTTCCTGTTATGGGCGGTGCAATTCGACTGGTGGTGGGGGGAAGGAGGAGTGCTTTCACAGCGTAGCCTGTCGCTGGCCGGCGATCCGTTTGCCACCGTTCCCACGGGAACTTCCCACTGACCTGTGCGCATTGAACTACGTTCCAGTTTAGTACAACTGTATGACCTATTTAAGATGCCCCCGTCCGAACTTTGTGGTGGGGCTGTGATATCGTGGCCAGGGGCGACCTGTCTGCGCAAGAGGATGAAAGGATAGAAACAAGGTCATGGCACTCGAAATCGCATAAACACGCAACGCTCTGATGGTTCCCCGCCCTCCATCTGAGACATAGGACTTTTCAGAGCCAGCGCTGGATTACTATCTGGAAGACTAGATATACTCATCTGGAGAGATTGTAGAAGGGCACCGATTGCCGGGGTTCATGCTATTTGCGACAGTGGCTAGGGCCGTAGCGACGTCCTGAAAAGTCCCGAGATATTCGTGCGTACACGGTAACACGCTCATACGCTTTTCGATGCTTCTAAGGACCAAGGTCCGATGCAGATTTTTTCGAGACAGAAACTGTGGTCATCGAGTCACCAGTCAATGAGGGTGACGATGAGGTCACGTCACAACTCGCAAGCAGGATGGAATTCCCACAACCGATGCCTCCCCGGACCACACACTCACGGTAGCTGTGCATTTAAAGTTGGCTGCGGCGTCAAGCTTCAAGTATGGCCCACTTGAACACCGACGGGCAACCTCAGATGATTCCTGCGACCAGGAACTCTTATTATCTAACGTCCGGGTCATGTTGTAAACCTCACGTGGTGAATTCGGAATTCGCTCCTCATATATAGCACCAGTAGCACCGGCGACGACGGACACATCCCGTCCCCTCCCCCACCACGAGTCACTGTCCCCCGATAACTCCACCAGGAGGCCCCCGTTTCCTTCCGTCCTACTTAATGGCTCACGGTTTCCCCCTGAACCCACTTAAACCCTGGAGAGAACGGATACGGTATGTTCACGCGTGGCATTCCTTCGGAGCTTCACGCAATCCTAATTTCACGCCGCGGATCTCCCGTGTAGTCATTTCACATGGGCCTGGCATGCAGTTATCATGGGAACAGGAATCACCTCCGCCTTAATTACCGGTTTTCCGTATGGTGGCGGTTCCACCCCGCTACAATGGCTAGGATTCGGGTTTTTTGTCCTCAACCTTATCCTATCTGTCTTCGTGTGCGGGTGTACGATTGCGAGATATGTTATGTTCCCTGAGGTACGTATTCCTCATATGGAACCAGTGCTGTGGCTTATTCCATTCGTGTCAGGCTTGGGGGCTGATGTTAAACCACCCGGCTCAAAGTCTATTTATCGGTTGTTTCCCAATGGGTGCTACAACGTTGATCAACGCCAGTCTCGTGAGGCCCTTCATTTGTCTCTTCAAGCCTTCCTAATCACACCGTTCAGGCTTTGAATCAAAAATGGGGCTGGGGCGGTAACACATGGATGTACATCCTTTGGGGGTTCTGGTGGCTAGATTCAGCAGCCTCATATCTCATCGCTTTCGGTATGCTATACATTATGTGGGTTCCTATCGCGTGTTTTCATTTCAGGCAAATTCATCACTCTTCCGACTTCTTCAGGATCGCTCGTCAAAAACAGTCTCTGGAGAAGATGTCGGCAGTGTGGTTACTCCCTGTTGTCACCCTTGTTGTTGCGTCATCTACAGGCGGGCTCCTGGCGAAGGCTCTGCACCCTCATTCCGTCACATTGGCCTTACTCACTACAACCTTCTCGTTCGTAATGGTTCTGATTGGGCTTTCGTTTGCCCTTATGATCATAGCCGTTTATTTGCTCCGCCTCGTTACATATGGTACTCCTGATGTTACGTTGATTCTGTCTTCATTCATCGTGCTGGGTGAGTGCAGAACCTTTTACAGAACGACTCGTTGTTAATACCCCTGGTTCAGGACCACTCGGGCAGGGCGGGTATTCCCTTTTGGTTAACGGGGAGAATATGGCAAAACTCTTGCCTCTACATCTCGGAGGCCACTTCCCATTCATGGAGCAAACCGGTCAAATGATCTTCATGATTTGCTTTGCCGGAGCTTTCATCCTCTGGTCGATGGGGATTGCGTGGATTATCCTGGCAGTTCTATCGATATTTTCTGTTGTGAGGAAAGGGAAGGTTCCTTTCTCGATGGCTTACTGGGGAATGGTGTTCCCTCATGGGACATTTGCCGTTTTGTCCGTGCAGATGGCTAAGGTTACGGATAGCCCGTTTTATCGTGTTTTCGGCGCTCTCTGGTGTTGTACGTATTTTCGATGCGTCTCTTGCCTACTCGACGATCTGATACGTTGTTTTTAAGGCGTCGTTTTCAGTTTGTGGCTGTGGATGTTCACACGTAGTATCCCAGCCTTCATAGATGGTTCATTGTTCAAGGCACCTTGTGTGCCCGACGAGCCGAACCGGAGAAGGTCGGTCTCGGAGGTCGAGAAAGGGCCGGATACCCCAGCGGGAGATGGTGGGGACTCAATCGCCAGTTCCAAGACAATGGCCCTCCGGACGTGAGGGATTTCCCTCATGAAATGAAGATGTCGATTTTGTAGATGTTGCTGAATCTACGAACACACAAGTATCATGGAGTTTTTCTTTCGTTTTTTTCTATGCATTGCTACCTATCTTACTCCGTATTAATTCAGCCCAAGAACCCGATGTCTACGAGATCTGAGACCGTATTCATTGCTCTTTCACTCTTTGACGACCAACCGCGGCTGCATTGTGCAGTGCGGCGATGGACCGACGGAAGCTATCAAAAGTGTGGGGAAGAGGTAAGTCTCCCCCGGTCAGTGACTGCGAAAGTAATTGCGAGGGTTATGTGAACACGACTCAACTCCATCTGTTCAAAGTAGTAATCTCTCAGTGCTTGGTGGCGTCGGAGCCGCTGACGTTTATGGATGAAGACTAGGGTGCCTAATGCTGTGATCATTACTGGGCGGCGAGGCCGCAGAAGCATGAAACATTGAGAATCAGTGTTAGGGGTCGAAATGGCGCACTGAGGAATATTGTGATGGTGATCAAGGTGTACTGCCAGACCGGAACGCCGCTGAGTTCCTCAGGAGCGGGGATGCAGGTTTTGGTCTGGGATCCGCAGTTGTACTTGGATAGAGTTAGACGGGAAATAAGTCCCTTATTCCCGCCACCGAGATGATGGGACGCACGGATCCGCACTCTTGGTCGTAACTACATTGGGAACCCAGAGGTTTTGTGGGTTCGCATATGTGAGATACGAGGTTGCAAAAGAGTTGGGGGGTTCTGCAGTTGTGGCGAACGACCGTAGTGATGAATTCTTGTCCGTTTGGACCGGGAGAGACGTAATCCGTGGAGTCTGCCGAGCACGGTTGTCCGAGCGTGACGCTCGCATACCTTCAAACGGCCAGGCGAGAAAACGGTTGAGCAAAACTGAGAAGACAGTGAGAAGAACCCGAGGAATTAGACGCACGAGCAGACAGATCCTAGACACAAACTCCCGTTGACGTTCCAATCGCTCGCAAGTTCCTGCCAGTCAGGTGGCGGGGCACACTGTCGGTCCTGATTCATCTGGCAGGGTTGTCCGATCTCCACGAGCGGTTTGCACCCTTCTCCTTCATCAGGACAAAACGAGCCAGAACCACACAAAGGCGGAAGGACGTCCCCATCCTTGTACCCAAATGGGAACATGTCCGTCCTACATCTCTTCGGGATACAGGTACCGTCGATGGAACCGGAACAGAACGTCTTATCGTCGCAGTCGTCTATGAACCTGTGCGAGAGCTTGTTGATTCGGTTGTTTGCGGTCGAACAGGGACTGCCCTCGGGCGATGTCTCCGATCGGACCGGGATTACGAACGAGCCACAGAGGTATGCGTATATCAAGATCAGAACGGGCGATGACGGGGGTGGCAGAGATATTAGTGCTAGTAGCCAATCGTGAGCAGCCATGAAGAGTGTGTTGGGCGAATGTGGCGCGAGGGACTGTGGGAAATGAAAACGGAAGCAAATGAAGGTGGACGAGTGATCGACTTCGGAAAGCGGTGGTGGAGATTCGTCCTAGAGGACAGAATTCGTCGGAAAGTCGAATCAATAGGAAAACCGGGTCACGAGATACCGTTCAAGGACATGTCCGGGGTACAGGTGCAGTTATGCTTTCTCCATTCTGCCACATAACCAAGGACGCCATCCGATGGTATCTTATCAGATTGACGCCATGCATCCCTCAGGAACCTCGTATTCCACTTAATCAACGTCAGGCTCGACGGGCAGCCACCGGAACGCCTCCAGGGCGGATGGTGAGGTGTGTGGCGGTGGCGGAGTCCCAGAGTGAGAAGTGGCCGGTCCACGCTGGACCGCGTTGGGGTTGTGGCGGCGGGAAGGGCCGATTTTTGGTTGTACCATGCTGCAAACACACAGTACCAGCGGGTATCAGAATTCAGTGGTATACGAGTCGTAATCGCCCAATACGAGTCCCCTGGCGTTGTTCCGCCTAGCCCAACCGCGATAGGGGATTGGGGGCTAATGGTCCGGGGATAGCGCCGGCAGATACGTGTGTCAACACACGATGACCGTGCGTGGTCCGAGTCCGGTATACAATGCGTGATCTTGGAACACCAACAGGATAAATTGGATGTGAGCGCTCTTCAGAAGGTGGACGTTTCGACCTCGTTGTTGAAATCCCCAGGGAAGAGTTGGCATCACGGCACGTTCAGGAGGGTGACCCGTTCCATTTGAGCACCATTTGAGGGATCTACAGCGTCCTAGGATCAATAGGGGAAGGCACCATCGGAAATCTCCGTCAGCGCCAGATGTTCTCGGCGGCTCAGAGTCCATGACTGTCCATGACCAGGCGACGCTGGGAGGCAGACATCCCACGAGATCAAACGAGAACGCCGTGGCGCAAGCTAGTGGGCGCGACGCGATGGATATAACCGAGACGAGTTCGTCTGATCGCAGGCCGGTGGGACAGTGGTGAAGGGACACTCGGTATGTGTGATATAGTTTTTTTGGCACGAAGAGGCTAGCTGAAACAGACCAATAGTGTAGAGAAATGTAGGTCCTCCCCCGCCCGGAACCACACGAGACCTCCTTCCAACCCCGATTGTACGTCAGTCATGGGCCTCTCAGCTCACGAAGGAGCGAAAAGCCTCCAGATCGGCCAACCCAGGATCAGTTCATGATACGGAGGAAGCTCAGGTCCCGAAAAGACGAAGGCATAAACCGCAAAGATTTTCAAAAATGAAAACACAACGTTCTAGGGGACTGGAACGCGGACGAGATGTTTCGAAGAGCTCTACCAAGTCCGAACTTTGGTGTCCCCATGATTGTTCTGGAGAGAGAAAAAAACGAAAAAGCGCAGCGTTTGCGTGTCGTCGGGATCGATGTGATTACGTAAATTAATCACACGCTCGGCGGTGACCGGTGACCTGGCGCGCCTTGTGATCAGGCCTTTCAGCTGCTATCGCTTCGCACTCGTGTCTTGGGCAACCACCACGAACTACGATATCATGGCCAACAAGAAGAACAAAGCGTTGGCTGGATTGGTTGCCTCTGGGGCGGTAAACCTGGACCAGATCGTCCAGTATCTGGGCACCTGGAAGGGAACGGAGTGAGTTCACATATTTCTTGTCCCTTCTCTTTCTCTGTGCCTTGCACTGACACGTCACGATGCACACAACAGTAACTTCCTCGAGGTATGCATCAAGTTCGAGGCTGTGCTATCCTCGTTCTTGTGTTTCTGTATCCCCACTCGTCTCAAGAAGCCTGACCAGCAACGCCAAACGTGTCGGCATCCCGGCGTACCTTTTTCGTATCCTCTAGATCCTTTCACACGTTTTGAAGATCGTAATTCCAATCTTGCATTTGGGCGCGTGGCTGCAGCACAGAGCTGGGATTAGGAAGACTGACGTCAGCAACGTTGGCGGACGCCTTGCCAAGCTTGCACATTTGATTGGAGACTCGCGCATGTTGTTCCGCGTCTGGGGTAAGAGCTAACATTGATTCAGACCCACCGTTGGGAGGATGGTAGTGGGACGACACTGATACATTAGCTTTGTAGGAATTTTGCCAATCATCCAGTGGTTGCTCTCGCATTCCAAGTACCCCCCCGCAACCTCGAGATTGTTGAAACTCGAACGTTGGCAGATTTTCACGATGCTTGCGTATTTCCCGACCGAACAGCTGTATTACCTGCGCGTTCATGACATCATTCCAGCTGCGATCACCCTTCCGGTTCTCGGAAAAACCGTGGCATTGAACATGAGGAAGTTGGTGCAGGCCTCCAGCAGGTTCTACCTTGCGTATATTTTCCTCGAGTTCTTCCGGTTGAAGGAACAGTCTGGGCTTTTGCACGCAAAACAAAGAGCCTTAGGCGAGGCCAACGCGAACAGCACCGAGAGGGTCGAGATCAAAAACAGCTGGAAGGCCCACAAACTCGCTGCTGCATACAATGCGCTCAGGCTCCCCGGGGCACTCCACTGGTATGTCGTCCTCTGCGGTTCTCAATTCGTCTTGTCTTTTTTATTCGCTTTGCATGGATTTTACGTGGTGCGTGGGGCCCTCGACCCTAATGCCAAGCCACCCAAGGCTTCCCTGAATCGTCAGGCAGTCATAGTTAGGCGGTGTTTTTTTCTTTCTTTCTACAAATTTCGCACGCTGGCTGTTACGGCCTCATGAATGTGGGCATGTTTTCCACACTTTGTTTGGCCACAATGGGCAAAATTCCCCCTTTCCCCTTCACGGACGGTGGGATGAGCCATTTACGGCATCCGAAAATCCTTCCAATCAGAACGGTGGAGGGAGAAGAGGAGTCTGGAATCCTCTTCATCTTCTCTGGGCTGTGTGCGTCACGTGTCGGTGCCGATTTGAATGGGCACAATCCAATGAGCCAACACCGTTTTTGTGGGATCAGATCCGTTCTGCTTTCTGGGCATTTCTTAGCTTTTTCGTGTAATCGTCTGCCGATGTTTGCCGGCTTGGGATGGTGCGCTAATTCCCCCGTGTTTTTTTTTTCTTTTCGCTCCCGCCGTCTGTTCTCGGCAGGTCGTTGGAATCTGGAATTCCGTTAAATGACGTGAGTCACTTCATTCCTTCCTTTGAAAAGTTTAGTAGTTCTGTTTTGTTTCATTGGATGTCGTTGTCTCTTTCTCTCGTCGATCCCAGGCCCGATTTCGCATGCTTGGAAAGGAGGCGGTTCGGGAATAGGAAGCTCCGAGCCGATCAGGCTTCCCGCTCCTTCGCCTCGCCATCTCATTCCACTCAGCGCAGTTCCGACTGCGATGGGTGAAATTGACGCGGGTCCCGGGCGGGCGTCGTCACTGGTTACGGTCTACCTGTGCCCTCTCCTGTTTCTCTCTTCACTTTCGCGTGTTCGCAGCTTGCGGGAGAGCCGGAATGGGTTGATCACTTAGCGCGGCTTGCGCGGGTGCGAAGTCCTGGGGGCGATGCGACCCTTCGATTCATAGGTGTTCATAATTTCAGCTCAGTCCTCCCGTCGGGTGCCTTGTACGTTGTAGTCGCAAAAGTCTGACGTGAACGTACACGTACGTGCACGGGAACGTGAGGAGCCGTTTGAGTGCCCCTGTGTTGAACCGACGGGTCATCGATGTCATCATTGCCACACGCGTGGTTTTGGTCTTGGCCCCCGCCGGTGGGTATCTCGGGATCGCGGGGTCATACGGCCGTACCGGTGACCCCCCCCCCTTGGACACGCCATGACGTCCAACTACCCTCTTCCCTGGGACCCCCATGTACATCTATTCTGATCGACATTCTCTGATCGGGCTATTCGTTGTTGCGCCGTCTACATCTCTCACGCCCCTCCCGCGTCTCTTATTGACAGAGTTTTATATTTCTCTACGCCTGCGTTGGATGTTCTGGAAGAGCTAACCTGCGATGCATTTTTTGGCGATATTTGTTCCAGGTGACCGGTGCGGTATTTGGGCTTGCAGCATCTTTGATCACGTTCCGTGGCTTGTGGGCTACCACTGGGATCGTCCCTTCTCCGCCCCCTCCTGCCGTCGTAAGCGACGAGGAAGGGGATAGACAGGAGGGGAAGGACGCGAGGGCGGTGGTAAAGGAGACCGGGCCTTCCTCCGTGGAATCGGATGAGGGTGTTTCCGAATCCACGTCCTCGTATGTGGACGTGAAGGCCACTCAGGCTTGAGCGTTTCGGGGGATAGGCTTGGACAGTAATCTTGGATTGCTCCTAAGATATGCGAAGTTTCGGCCATTGGTTGGAAGTATGATAGGAAGCGATGTGGCGATGAGGGAAGATCGTTGTTCTGGTGGGGCGTGCTCGTGTGATGCTGCTGGTGTCGTTTTTGGGGAATGGGCGAGCAATAGTGATGAGGTTGTGTTTCGGAATTGTACAGCTTGTTTCGTAGGACGGGGCACAGATAGCCCAGGGTGGTGTATTTCGGCGTGGCTTCTCGTCGCAATCTACAGAACGTGTATACGTAGGTGGTTATGCCGTTGAGCGGTGACTTTCGGTAACTTTGTTTAGGACATCTCACATATCCCCCGCACCCCATCTAGGGGCTGTGCATCATCGTCGTGGAGATACATTTCACGCGCTGGAAATGTGCGCGTTGGTGGCCGTTGTTCGCGCCCGTCGCGGTTGCTTCAGTACTGGAGAAGGTGTGCCAAGGTTATGTTTCTGCGTTGCTCGGTCATGCCTCTGGTATATACTCATGTCTGCATGGCGGTCTTTGACGAACGCAAGCGCTAGTCGTATGGCTTGGAATGGACCGCGGATCCTCACGCGTGGATATTGTCCTAGGGTTTCCACCTTGTCTTACCTTTTGTAAATTCCGTGAGGCAGTGCGATGGTACGTCCTCGTACTCGGGGACTCCTGCAGGGACCGCGACTGTCACCCAGTCCGTGTGCAAAGTTCAGTGAGGCCGCTCTTTGAGACCGTTTTCTTGGCCCTCTTGTCTCGTAAGTCGACACCGACGGGTCGTGTGAGCACTGGATTTGGCGGATTATTATCAATGCTGTACCAATGGCGGGGTTACCGTGGATACGTATTGTGGTAATGTGGAACACCAAGAGGTTTTCTTCTTGTCCTTGCTGGGCCATCAATGTGAACGTTGGGTTTCCGGTAAGAGGGAGAGAAGGCTGTGGGCGTGGCACAACCCCGATCGAGGAGGGGTTCACCACAAGGTGATCGGGCGCCAAAAGCAGCAGCCAGGAGAGCACAGACGATTTGCTTTGCTCTCTAGGATCAGCCCTAGATTCCAGGAATGATACTGCGGGGAGCAAATTGGATTGGGGTTTGCACCGACTTGGTTTATAATTGGTGTAAGTGGGAGCTGTGGATCGGCGTTCCTGTTGTTGGTTTCTCCGAGGGCCTTCGTCATAGCTGTGTCGCCTGCGCTTCAATCTGGGTCGACACGTGGCGTAAACTCTTCCATACTATTAGTGGATCTACAGGAGGTAAATTGACCGACGTATGGACCGTGCCGTACCGGGGTATCGTACAGGACAGGGCATCGTTCCTGGCCGTGGGGTGGAGCACATGGACGAGCTGCCCATGGCATGGGTGAGGTTGCTAAGTGCAAAGGCTGTGCGGGTTAAGGTCAGCCTTGGCAGAAGGAAGCTTCCGGGTAGAACTCTGTCGAGATGATCTTTTGTTGGCATGCTGAGGAAACCCCTTGACCCCGGTTGATGGGCACGTTTTCCCCTTCTCTGCTTGGAGTTCTGCGCGGCAAGGAGACAGGTAGGGAGTTCCTTGAGCATCGTGCATGGTGGTGGGACGTGATTCCCATCACTAAGCCACGATGGATTATTAAAAAAGAAAAAAAAACGTAGATGTCTTACACCGTCGTTGTTTGATCAAGATGGCAGGTGACGATTGGCTTGGCTTAAGCGAACGTGTGCGAACGGAGGGTTCAAGATTTGGGGGGGGGGGGGGGGGGGGGGGGGGGGGGGGGGG
>Ga0307517_10003747_pt1 | contig 23631 bp, 9 predicted proteins | sample 23_EM_MG_FD_194515 | JGI IMG/M metagenome (GOLD analysis project Ga0307517, IMG submission 194515) | Populus trichocarpa ectomycorrhiza microbial communities from riparian zone in the Pacific Northwest, United States - 23_EM | ecosystem: Host-associated > Plants > Roots > Unclassified | place...
GGATGCAATAACCATCTAGGTGGTGGCCCAGTGATAAAAGTCTGGGATCAAGAGGTTTGCTCCTTCTGTGGTCTCAGGTTCGAGCCTTGTGGTTGCTTATATGATGGCCACTGGAGGCTTACATGGTTGTTAACTTCAGAGTCCGTGGGATTAGTCGAGATGCGCGCAAGCTGGCCCGGACACCCACATTAAACTAAAAAAAAAAAACCCGAATGCAATAATTCAAGATGGGAGGGTTTAAATGACTTTTGGTACATGCTTAGCTTGCAGGATCCGTTAAACGTGAGGCCTAACATTTGAGAGGTAACATGTTAAGGCTGTGGAAATTATTGCATCAAGGGTCCAGTCCACTTTTGGTAGAAAATATTGACCATAAATCCAGGCTTCAGTTTTGAAGAGAGGAAAAAAAAAGAACTTGGAGAGTGATAGGGAAACTGCAACCTAGCTATAGATAGCAAATCATAGTGATACACCAGAAGAGAACAGAATTAATACCTAAAGCCTAAAGGGGAAAAGAGGAAAGAGTCAAATGATACAGTAACCTAGCTAGCCAATACTGAAGTGCTGAGGCTCTTCATTACTTGGATTACTGGCTCAGGTGACAGAAGACCACAAAGCAACCAACAGCACAAAATGGTGTCCGTAGTGAGTGCGTGTGTGTGTGTGTGAGAGAGAGAGAGAGAGCAGGAAGCATAGAGCATCTATTGCAAATGTGAAATAAGATTGGATGAGGGAAAGACCAAAGTCATTGGTCAGGAAAAGGAAGAGAGAGTGGAGTTGCAGAGATTGCAGATATATCAGGCGCAGAACAAACAAAAAAACTAAAGAAAGAGTCTGACACATCTTAAAGGACAAGTAGCTGTGGGTTGTGGACCAGCATTCTCACATACACATGTACACGCACTATAATTCTCTTAAACAAAAAAAGAAGAAAATGGGGATAGTTCTTTGGACTATGGTTTATTCTCTCTCTCCCTCTCTCATTTTCTTGCTCACTGATTATCTTAGGCTAATCCTTTCTTTAAGATATTCTCTAATCAGATTTTGCTAAATTAGCCACCCACAAAACCTGAAACCGCTTTTCTTTTCCTAGTCTTGCAGGAAGATTCCAGGCAAGCCAAAGCAGATGTCAAGTCAAGACCGCACCTTTTTCTTCTCTCTTCCTTGATGTTTTACACAAATTAACAAATATTGATTTGAGGTGGTTTAGGGTTCTGCAGATAATATATATATATACACACACACATGTATGATGGTGCTGCAAAGAGAGAAAAGAAGAGAAGATAAACAAGAAACAAAACCAAAGAGTGGGGAGAGGCAATAATTAGGAACTGGACCAGTATGCAGGCTATGGGAGAGTTAACTAACATGACCTTGTCGGTTGTCTAGCAAGACTGTAAGAATCCCTCCCTCCCTCTCTCTCTCTCTCTCTCTCTCTCTCTCTCTCTCTCTCGAGTGTTTTCAGTCTCTAATTGTAATAACTGTTTTTGTTTTTAGTACAAAACCCAAAACCAACCTGACCTGTTCCTTGGATTGACAGATTTCATGGGATTGGAAGGGGTGCTAGGAAACACAACTCTCCAAGGCATCTTTGTTCTCTTTACACACTCTCTTCTCACATAAAATTAAAATATTAAGATCTTTTGATCTCTCTACATCTATCACTCCCTCTTATGAATGAAGTTCACTTCTAGTGGTGCAATTACAGCTTTCTTACTTCAAGTTTATACTTCTTAATTTATCAAGGTAAGTCTTGGTTATTGAGTGATTTTATAGGGGCCCTATTTATTTACTACTCTACTAGACTAGACAGTCCCTTTTCCCCCCCTTCTGTTTGAGTTTCAAAATCCCTTTACTTTGTTTTCTTGTAGGGTTTTTCTTATATTAATCTCTTCTTAAGTCATCTAATCATAAGTATATCCACTGCTCCATCACTTGCTTACGTCTTTAGGAATACGAGTTGAAATTAGTGAAATGGGTTGGTGAGTTTTGCACCCATTAACGTCAAAATCGGAATAAGAGAGCAGAGAGTAATAATCTTATTCAGTTGCTACCTAGTGATTGGCTCTTCCATCATGTTTGTTTCTTTGGATTGGATGGGCTAGCTGAATTAGGGTTGGAAATTATCACAGGAAGATCCATGGTGATTTTGAGATCGATCGGCTGGAAGCTAATTAGATGCAGTGCTTCAAGAAGATATGTGTTAAGGCAGCTTAAGATCAAGATTTGAGTCCAGGGTTTAGATAGCAATTAAGTTACATGGAACTAAGAGGCCAAGAGAAGGAAACAGTGATGCCAAGATCCTTCAATCCACCAAATAATAGAGATTCCTCCTCTAGAATCCCTTCTGCTCCTACAAGAAGAGATCATCGTCACACTGATACAGTATTGCCTCATACCCTTGACCTCGAGCACCAATCTCTTTATCAGCAGCAGCAGCAGCAGCAGAAGCAATTGAATCCGCAACACCAAGCTTGCAAACCCACAAGAGATCTTGACCTAACTCCAGATCCAACACAAGCTACAACCCCCGTGGCAACTACAAGTGCAACCAACACAGCACCAACTCCAAGTAGATCAATTTCGAGATCACCACCACCACCACCAACATCAGCATCATCGGCATCAATAAGATATCGAGAATGTTTGAAGAATCATGCGGCGAGCATGGGAGGACACGTTTTGGACGGATGTGGAGAATTCATGCCTGGCGGTGAGGAGGGTACCCCAGAAACCTTCAAATGTGCAGCTTGTGAATGTCACAGGAGTTTTCACAGAAGAGAGATTGACGGAGCGCCACAATGTGTAGCCAATAGCACTTGCTACAAAAACAGCAATGGCAAAAGAAACATACTACCGCTTCCTCAACAACTTGTCACTTCACATGCTCCACCACAATCAGCTTCTCTTCATCCGCATCAGAGATACCATCATGGCACATTGAGTACTTACACCACTCCAATTGCGCCGATGATGATGAGCTTTGGCGGCGGCGGGGCTGCAGCGGAATCATCAAGTGAAGATCTTAATATGTATCAATCAGATTTGCAAGGGCAGTCGTCGGCGCAGCCATTGATATCGAAAAAGAGGTTTAGGACAAGGTTCAGCGAAGAACAGAAGGACAAGATGATGGAATTTGCTGAGAAGTTGGGATGGAGGATACAAAAGCAAGATGAGCAAGAGGTGCAGCAGTTTTGCTCCCAAGTGGGTGTAAAGAGAAAAGTTTTCAAAGTTTGGATGCACAACAATAAACAATCCATGAAGAAGAAGCAAACGTAAGAGAAATCAAACCCTTATAAATTAATACTGTTATTGTTATCTGGAGATGAAGGTAGATGTAGCTAGCCAATAATTAGATTAGTGTGAATAACCAAATAGAGAGGAGAAGATAGATTAGCACTCACTGCTATTTTTTTTTCTCAAGTTCCAAGTAATGTTGTTTATTAACATGAACTTGAGCTCTTCTTTAGACAATCGGATCAGTGATCATCAATACCTTGAAAAAGATTTGGCAGCCAAAGCATGTCATTTTCGAAGTACAGAATAAATATTTCAAGTTGTTTCTTTGCCATCACTAGCTACAGGGGGGAAAAGAAAGATAAAACATCTTTTGGGCATGATCATGAACATGGAGGGCATGCTTCATACTTCCATCTATGTCTCCTCTTTCGCTTTGCCTTTCTTTATTTTTTATTTTCTTGCGTGTGCTTAGAATTGTATGCAAGTAATGTTTACTACTATTCCATATGGCCCCTCAAAATTAGATTCCTTGAACCTTGCCAGAAAATTAAACGTTAAGGTACTTTTTAGAGCCGGAACCAGCGGATGTAATTTTAGGGCACAAGGATGAAGTAGCTGGCTGGCCATTCAAATCCTAAGGTTTTTATTTTTATTTTTTTCCCCCTCATTTACCATTTCTCACAAGCCGCGTTTATTTTTGCTTGATACATGTCTTGGTTTTGAATTTAGTGTGTTAATATGGATTGAGACTCGTTGAACAGTGCATACAGCAACATTGATTAATTGAAGAAGACATCCTTATCAATGGAATCTAGAAAATGATCACTCTTGAGTAACATTACAATGGAGTTGGAATTAATTTATGTATTTGCAGTGGATTGTTAGGGTTCAATGTAAATCAAGGAACAATCACACCCTTCTGCCAAAACAGTTCTTTTTTTGTTTTTTTCTCAAGGATGTGTAGCTAGTCTGGTGTTGGGTACAGTGTGCATGCCCGTGAGAGAAATCCACATGATGATCAATAAACGAAAATGCAGTGTTCGCTTTCTACATCTTAAACACAAATCTACAGGTTCTCTTCTTTCTTGTTCAAGAATCCCCCAGTGCGCACTCGCTAAAACTGGTATCCCCTCTCCTCTCATTGTTAATAAAATCCCACCTGGTAATTAAACAGTTCTCAGCTAAGGTTCACAAAAACATTTCGATGATCTGGAGTATCCATCCAGTTTCTCGTTCATAAAAACCTTAAAAATATGGTGCATTGGCATCAGTCAATGTATTTGCACACGGAATTGGATCATTTACAAACCGAATTAAGTAAATGTAAGGGATAAAGGACATTACTGTATAATTAACAAGGACAATATTAAAGGGCTCCATGCATAATCCTGACTGTATTTATCCTGAACCTTAACGTGTATGCATAAACGGAAAGTGGTATTGTCCTGCTCTATTCAGCCTAAATTCTACTGCGACTTGAAAATTCAACATAATGTAGATTTAAGCATCATTATCTAGGATGAGAAAAAAATGAGAAAACAAGCTGTGATCTTATTTAGAATGCTAGAAAGTAAAGAGGCCTAATTAATTGATAAGAAAAGAAAACAAGCATTACACTACTAAATTTATTGGGTACAATCTCTAATAGATGTTCAGGAGAACATGTTTTTAGAAAACAAAGAAAAAACAAAAAACTAATTAAAGAGTAATGACAATGACTCACAGATGAAGATATTGTGCTTCATTGGTGGTTCCGCTCATAGATCAGCAGACTCCCTTCTCATCTTATCTCCAAGATCACCAGTGGCCTTTGACAGCTTCTCCTTGGCAGCTTCATAATTGGCCTTGGCTTGATCGGTCACAGTGTCCTTGGCTGACACATACGCCTCCCCGATATGACTTTTAGCTTCATCAAAAGCATCTCTCTCACCGCCTCTTCCAGACCCCATTGCTCCTGCCGAAGCTTCATTGGCTTTGTTAGCCTTGTCCGAGGCTATATTTGAAATCCTGTAGATCTCCTCTTTAGCTACATCATAGGCATCAGATGCTTTCTCTTTCCCATACCACATTGCTTCTGAAATTGCATCCTTTGCATCACCTGCCTTTTCTGAAGCCATATTTGAATCCTCTTTTGTATACTTCTTGGCTTCATCATAAGCATCCGCAGCTCGATCTCTTCCGTGCTCCATTGCTCCTGATACAGCCTCTTTGGAATCATTCGCCCAATCCGAGGCAATATTCGAAGCCTTGTTATAGGCATCAGATGCTCTATTTCTTCCGTAATTCACTGCTTCCCCCATTCTTTCTTCAGCATCATAAGCCTCATCTGTGACTGTGTTCATATTCTGGCTAGCATCTCCATAGGCATTTGCTGCTTTATCTTTCGCATTTCGTAATGCTTCACCCACCGTGTCTTCCATGTTATTTGCTCCATCTAAAACCTTGTCTTTAGCAATGCTCCACTTCTCTTTAACTTCATCATAGGCATCCTCAAGATTATCTTTTCCGTATTCCATTGCTCCAGACAATCTTTCCTTGGCATCACTAGCTTTAATATTGGAAGTCATTTGCTTGGCTCTGCCGGCTTTCTCTGAGGCAAAGTCCTTTATGTCACCCGCCTTCTCATGGGCCATCTCTGCTGCCTCACCAGCCTTTTGAGAGGCATACCTTGCAGTTTCTGAAAAACAGAAATGAAACGAAGAAGGGAAAACAAAATTCTTGTTTGAAGATTACTCAAGTTTGGAATATTGGCATAGAGAGCAAGGACAAAAAAAAATTACCGGATGCAACAGAATTCATAGTATCTGTGGTCTTTGAGGCAGCATCTCCAGCTCTATCCATCAGATTTTGAGCCCCATCTCTAGCATTTTCTTGATCCAATCCAATTCCACTATTAACACCATTAGAGCATTAGGGTGAAAAATAGACACATTAAGGAAATAATGTTCTATAACATTCAAAATAAGCCATGGCCTTTTAATCTTCCACTAAATTTTAGCTACCAGGCATAATCATCAAAAAGAAGAAAAAAACCATAATAGGAATTAAAAAGGAGCAGAAATTAAGCCATAATTATAGAAAAAACACGCCAAGAATTGGCAAGAAAATTAGCAACTTCGAATCTTTATAGTGAACCTTTGTTCTTTTTATTTTATGCCTCTTATGCATACAATTGGGATATGCATATAGATGGTGAAACTATGAAATTGAGTCACTAATGTTTTGTTAATTGAATTGCTGACATGCAAAAGATCTTTACATTAATTTGTTCATGCCTATAAGTACTATTCAGAAAGGATCATACACATATGCCACTAAATTTGGAAAAGATCACTGTTTATGGCTTTAAACGGCAAATGAAGATAGATTTTCCAATAAAGAAATCACTGAAAAACACAAGCTATGACAAAAGGTATTACTATATTTAGTGAATAAAAATAAAGACCATGATACAGTAACACATGAGAGTAACACACTCTCTTCAGATCTTCTTGTTTTTTGTTTTTATCAACATTTTTTTATTTTTAAAAATTTATTTTTAACATCAAAATAATTTTAAAACATCAAAAAAATAATTTAAAAATTTTCAAAATCACGTTTGGACATAATACGAAACATGATCTTAATCTGGTTCCTCTTCATTTCCTGAAGGGTAATTAATGAGTAGATGGTCTTCTTTTTTATTGGTTTAGGACCAAGCCAAAAACTCATAAACTTTAAGATCAAAATATATAATTTGACACTAATGTGTTATGAGTCTGCGTTAGGAAGAAATAAAAATAAAATGTAAGAAAAGAAAGTAGTCATCTAATCTTCAACATTATGCAACAAATCGCCTTTCAAGATTTCAAAAGGATTGTATTGGCACACTACCATAAGTCCATTGTATAAAGGCCTTCTTATTCCATTGCCAATTGCATATCTTACTGGGAATTATTGGCATACAAGCAATCAACCTTTGTACGTTCAAACATTTTCATAAAGAAATATCACACAAGCAATATCCTACTTGTATTATCTGGCCTACTCATAGATAGAAACAAATTAAGATATGGAATAGGGAGAAATGAAGGCAAGAGAAGGGAAGATTAGATTGATTACTCAGTGAACTTTTCATAAGCCCAACCGGTCCAGGACTTTCCTTTCTCCTCAGCATCTTGCATGGTTTCTGCCGCACCATGTTTCATCTCTTCAGCCTTGGCCCTTGCATCCTCCGCTGCCAAACTCACTCTCTCCTTCGTGCTCTCCATCAAGTCCTCAGTAGCGCTACTGGCACTCCAACACCAACACCCCTCCACCCATAGCACCATCACCATGATCATGGTCACCACAACTCTCTTTTCCATGATCTCTCTCTCTTTTTCCTTCCAAATTAAACACGAGTGTTTTTCAACTTCGTATGTCACAAACAAACAGAGCCCAAGATGGAATTCAAGCAAAAACTTCAAGATCTTACAACTATGTTGTTGATCGTTCTAATATGTGAACTATATATGGAAGACCAATAGACGCAAATTAAAGAAGATAGCCATGCCCCAGGGAAAACTGGTGGTATCAAAACGTGGCAGCAAGGAGAGTACGTGTCCTGAGCAGGGGAAGACTCTTTCTGGTATGATGCCACGTGTTGTTTAAGAAAGGCTACTGTTGGCCGCGTTTTATGCCACCTGGTTTCTGGCCCTCTTTTCAAGCAATTTTTGTAGTAGTATGGACAACAGGTGTGGGTGACTGATTTTACTACGTACGAGTCTTGCTCCTTGAAAAAAGTAGAGGGGTCCCTGCTCCTTGCTGACCGGAACATCGGTGCACCAAACTCGCCATGGACATGTTGCCATGTTGGGAACAGTCAACAGAGAGTTGGGACGTCGGTTGTTTTTGAGTTAAAAAAGCATCCATTGGATGTAACCTTACGTCGGCTTCTATTGTGACTTTACCTATCGAGGCGACCCATAGACCCAGTAAAAACCAGGCTAGTCCACCCACCCATAAGGTTAAACCTCAAACCCACACCAATGCTTAACCACTCGACCAACCTCCCGGGTTAATACCACCGATTTCGATAGCATTTATGTTGTAATTCTACTGTTCTTTTCAATCTTCAGCAATCTACCATAATATTTTACAACATGGGTCCTTAAAACATCATTCAAATGGGTGATGAGCTAATTTCAAATGAAATGAATGCTGGAGTTGTCAAATCAAAATGGTTGAAATATCAAAATGAACAAAATAGAATTCGTTGAATTCTTCTTATTCAGTATTGATTTTGAGATGGTACGAATCGTTGGGTCTGAAGAAGCAGATTTTGGGAGAGAATCCTATGCTCTGTTTTTTTTTTCTTTCTATTTTTCAAGGAGCAAGAAAAGGGGCATTTAGAAGAGTTTCCATTATCCAGGTGAGGTGAATTTAGGATGAAGTGGACTGGCTAATTGCCCCACTTCAGACTTCTTTTTCTTTTTGGCCAAAAATCTCAAAAGCTAGTGTTATTATGAATTTCTTGAAATAAATCTTCTATATCGACCAAGGAAAATGATACAAATAACATCTCAAGTATTCACAAATACAGAGGAACAAAATTCCCATTGAATATCTGGGGAGATCAGGGAAGTAAATTCTGAAGCACGTATTCCCCAGCTAAACTGGGAGACCACCTTCTGCTGCCAGCTTTAACCGTTGATTACTTGATTATGCTCTGCAACCTTGTAATCTACAATCTCACTAAATAGCTGTGAATCAAAAACACAATCAGGGCGTCCATAGACAGCTGGCCATGAGTACTTTGGCTATCTCACGTCCAGAGAACCCTTCTGTTTTTTTAGCAGCCTCTCGGATCACATCTTCAGAGATATCATTGACGGTTATTTTTTGTGGCCTCTTGAACAAAGATCCCCTACCAGACCCATTGTCCCCTTCACTAGAAAGATAATTGCTCAGATACAGGTTGAGCAATTTAAACCGCTCCTCTTCCCCAGGTAACATGAACTGATTGTATCACTTCATCGATACAATCAGTAATAGCACTATCAAGATCACCTGGCCTGTTTGTAGCAAGGACAAGTACAGTCCTTTGACTGATCCCCAGTGTGGAGGAGCAATGCATTTAGAGCACTTCACTGAGCTTCGCTCATATGCATACTGTTACGCCTGCATCAGATCAATAATACCATTATCATCCTGATTACAAAGAAATTACTCGGAACCATAAAGGTAAAGCAAAAGTCTAAATTCTTCATCCCACAAGAACTAACATTCTTCCAAACTATTTCAGAAATTCATCATGTTATAGAAAACAAAATGTTAATTTGGTTTTTGTTTCAAATGGGTGAAATGCCTGCAAATGCAAGTTGAACTCAGAGCACCATGAAACCCTGATAATTTCATGCATTATATGATACACGCAAGATTACACACCATCTATAAACAAGAGTATCACTTGATTTCAGTTTACCAGGAACTTAGAGCAACAAGATGATGTTAACTTACTCGCTTAGGAAAGCATCCGCCTTGTCAATAAAAAGCAGCAAGCCTTTCTGTGACTTCTTAGCCCAATCAAATATCTTATGGATTTTAGTAACAGCTTCTGCGCCTAGAGGTGCAACGTCTCCTCCTGTCATCATGGCATAACCCAAACCCTATACAAGAAGATCAGAGATCAAAAAAGGTAAAAGGCTGACAAGAGAATTGGAAAACATAACTTTGCAAAAGAAAAACAAAAGATGAAGAAAAAGAAACCAAGGTGCCTCAAAACCTTTAAATCCTAACAAAGCATGTCATATCGTTTTATTTTTATATTTAAGAAGCATGATGATCATGTAGATTTGAGCCAAGCATCATGTTCACAATATATATATTTCAGAATGTTCTTTATATCCTTTTACCGGTTCCAATCGGTAAAGTGGAAGAAGAAATCACTCAATTCAAAATCAGAGCACATGTTAGTAAGAATTGTATGGTTTCTACGCTTAAATGATTCCTTGACAATTCCAAGTATACCATAGAGATTATTACGCACATGTTGTGTTGATTTTGATATATCCCATCCATTTTCCAACAAGCCTTGGCTTTAATTAGATCCTCCAAAGAACCCCAAATTGCATAGAGAGTCAAACAAAGCCCTTCAGACTAGTCCATAATGCCCAGTCTAAAGCGTCATGCCTTTTTATGAAGAAACACAGTAATAAACTTCCTGGAGTGTACTCTTGCTGTCTAAGTGACTGAAAACAGAGCAGATGTAATGAAAAAAGGCATTATACAAACCTGGTTGTGTAAATTCCTGCAGCCAATGTGGTAGCTCCTCCAACAGTCATAATCAACTTTGATCAGTTAATAAAGTCCTAAAACCACCTATAGAAGCAATTTATATCCAATAATTAAATACTGTTCAACAAACATGCCAAGACTCTTGAGTTACAGGAATGCAGAAAACTAAAGCAAGAGACAGTGATATTTGAGTTAAAATCCATTTCAGCTGTTATAGAGAAAACTCTGTGATTCATCCGTGGTTTTGTAAACTTTTGAACAAGTGTCTAATTCCACACATAACCAAACCACTTTTCATCCAAGGTACATACTTAATGTCGCCAGATCAGCCCTGTAATTGAGACAACAATAAATTGAGAAACACGCTAATCAGCAGTTTACCTTCAATGTGACTAAAGGTTGAAGCAAGCCATTTTTCTCTTTCACCATTTATGTGTTCAATTAGCATTCGTCTGTTATGTTCCCCAGTCAATTTCGCCTCATGGACCCGACCATCAGCCTAGGCCATGGCTTTAACTCTAATGGTCTCCCGTTCTATTTCAGCTCTCTCTTTCTCAGTCTGACATTGTTGAGCCTGGATCTGCTCCTCGGTAGCCCGTCTCACTTGTTCTTTTAGTATTGAAGACTCCTCCTGCATCTTAACCAATTCAACATTATGTTGCCTCTGAGCATCATGATCTGTCTGCAAACAATGACAGCAAGCAAATAATAAATGTAACTTGCTTTGCAAGAACATATGTTGGCTAACAACTTCAAACTGACTTAAAGTGAGCTAAGCTAACTACACTTGCTTGTATCATTGAAAGATTTTCACAAACAATAATATACAAGTCAGATATGCAAATCTGAGTGTTCAGCATTCTTATAAAATATACTTGTTGACCTAAGCCTTAGCAATTCAGTGGCATTAACTGCACTAGCAAGACATTTTTTTTCGTATGGCAGCTGAAAATGCAAAAAAGGTTTCAAATAAGTCCTAAAACTTTCTCCAAAGTAAGAATGAGAGGTTATCCCAACCTGCATTCTTTTCCTTGCCAACTCATCCCCATGCCGCAACATTAGCACCTTTGCCTGTGCCTGTTGCTGAATCAGATTTCTTTGTTCTTCATGTAATTTCCGCTGCCTGTCCTGCCAATACATAAACTCATAGCATAAGCCAAAATAGCCACAAATTTTCACAACATACCAATCTTAAACCCATTTAAACACGCCAATCAATCACCACATAAATTTCAAGACAAACACATTAAAAAGGAAACCAAGAAGCACAGTAAACTTCAAAAGAAAAAATGCGTGCAAGATAACTTTATCACTCACAATATCAATTTGAGCTTGAATTACTTCATAATGAGATTTCTCCGCCGCAACTTCTGCCAATCGTGACTGCTCTTGCTTCCTCATAACATCAAAAACCTAAAAAGGCAAACATCATAAAAACCCACCACAGCAAATTCACATTTTGGGTTTCTAAATTCAGGTAAACATAATTGATTATATAATCTAACCAAAAAAAATACTTCAATTTCATTTCCTCAAATTTGAAAACAATAAATTTAAAAAATTTAAAATCGAAATTGAAATAAAAAAAATAATTAAAACCTGTTTAGCGTGTGGAGAGCTATTAATTTCACGAAGAGCTTTAGCCCCCCTCTCCAAAGCCTCCGGGTCAAAACCCGCCCCTTTCGGGTCTTCAGGTTCAGGTTTAGCATCGGATTTCGGATTCGCTGTTTGACCCGCTTGTTGTTGCTGCTGTGAAGGAGAAGAAGAGAAAGGATTGAAGCGAAACGAGGAGTCGGCTAACGCAAGATCCGAGTCAGGGTGAAAAGTAAAAACAATATTACGACATTGTTTTTCGTCCTTTTATTTTTCTGAAGAATTATACATAACTTCATTTTTTAAAATATATGAGTAAAATTTTTGTCATATTTCTGTTTCTAAACTAATATGTTAAAAAAATTGAATATTTATTTATTAAAAAAAAAAACACTTTTATGTTGTAATATAATTATTGTATGCTTGTAACATCTTATATTTATTTTGAAAATAAAAAGATTTAATTAAGAACACTGTTTTATGTTGTTATAATAATGGCTATTTTTTTTCTTTTTATTTAATAAAACGAGGTGTCTTTTATGTTAAAATTATACTTTTTTTTTATTATTAACATGGGTGTCCGGGTTAGCTTGCGCGCACCTCGACTAATCTCACGGGCCCTGAAGTTAACGACCATGTAAGCCTCCAGTGGCTATAAGGTTTGTGGGACTCGAACCGATGACAGCTTGTTCAGAGTGTGGTTGCGATTGCTTTTCAAATAACTTTTCGTGCCAAAATGCATGCCAATGATGTTTTTTTATTTTTTAAAAAATCATTTTTGACATTAACACATCAAAATGATTTGAAAACACAAAAAACATATTAATTTAAAGTAAATAAACAAATAAAAAAAATTCAAATTTTTTCAAAAACACTTTTAAAACACAGAAACAAACAGAATAACTAGCCTGATTAGTTAAGTTAGACCACTCAGGTTAAAATTATACTTAAATGGTGTGTTATATGTTATAAATTAGTTAAATTATGAAATGATGAGATGGATTTTTAAGATACCACAAGTAAATATCATTATGTTATAATTATAATATCTTCAAATAAGATGATCAATTATACGTATAAATTTGATGTCGTAAACATCTCTCTTAATAGAAGCTCCCTAATAAAGCCCAAAGTATGGGAGTGGATTGAGTTGGTTAAACTTTGATAAGGATAAGGATTGATATTTGTTTTGTCCAAAGTTATCTTCGAAAGAAAAATTATTGTCTCATTATGAAAAGTGAAATAAGCTTGTCCAATATTATGGACAAAAATAGTTATAAGAAATTCGTACATGTAGGGGCTAAATTATAAAAGAATTGATTTAAAGACTAATTTGTACATACCATAAATTCAAGAGGAGCAAAAAAAATTACAATAAGAACTAAAATATAATTAAAAAACATAGGAATGCAAATAAATTGTTGAAAAAATCTCAAAGATCAAAATCACCCCTTTCAAAAAGTTCCCTTCATCTTGTCCAATAATATCATAAAGTGTTAAGTCTAGTTTAGAGTAATCAAGTCCATGATATTATAAAGTGTTAATAAAAATTTTATAAATTGTATTTTAATATCTTAGTTAATAGTTTAAGCTATTAGTTAATATGATTTTTTGATATGATATCAGAATCTTATTGATCAAACACTCACGAGTTCGAATCTTACCATTCTTATTTTATTATATAAAAATTAAGCACAAGATCACGTAAGTCTGTGCAAATTTCAAATCTAAAGGGCTTTCATTTGAAGGATTGTGTTAAAGATAATCATATAAATCATATTTTGAGATTTCACCTAACAGTTTAAATTATTGAGTGAGATGGTTTTTTGATATAAATTAACGTTTGGTATTGTGATAACGATTACTTTTCAAAATAATTTTTGCTTAGAAATATATTAAAATAATATATTTTAAATTTTTTAAAAATTTATTTCTAATATCAGTATATTAATACAATCTAAAAACATTAAAAAAAAATATAAGTTTTTACCGAAGAAACACTACCTAAACTTCATTACTTTCTTTGCCTCTTATTACCATATTTGATCATGGACTTTTTTGCATTCACTGTGTTCGACGATATTATAATCTTACGATGTCCGGTTGCGTCAGAGAGCAATAAACACCAATTAACTTGAAGGGGCCCCACTTCCATCAGCTCTGTACTGTTTATGTCATTTTCACCTTAACTGAAAATAGAATCTTAATTATTAGTATTTAACGCTTGCTTAGAGAATCAATCATCCTGTACACTACAGTAAAGGGCTTGCATGAAAGTCTTTTACATTGAAAGTCTAAGCTGGACTGCTGATGATTAGGGTTACAGTGGAGGTGTTCGGTAGTTGGGAGGGTTGTAATGGTTATGGTGTAAAGTGTTTTTTTTATTTAAAAATATATTAAAATAATTTTTTTTAATTAATCTCAAAAAACATTTTAAATTTTTTAAAAATATAATTTCAATTATCTTCTCAAACACTGCCCTAGAGCTCTTGGCCTATTACCATGTATATATATATATATAGTGTGTGTGTTTGGTGCGATTATCTATCGTTGTTGTGGTCCATCCATTATTTAAATATACTGTATCAATTCGATTTGAAGCAATTCAGGTGACTTGTGCCTACATTTAATGATTGGGAATTGTCTTTTTATTCTGGGAAAATAGCTCAATAATATATGTTTTCGGGGTCCATTTCCTTACACTTTTCGGATGAAGTTTTGATCATGGCCCTGGGTAAATGGTAATTCTTCTTGTGGGTTTCTTCATTGTATTTCCTTCATAATGAGCTTAGGGTTCCATGCTCTTTTTTGCACGTTTCTAATAAACTTTGCTTATATAGTAAATTCATTGCACTGATTTAATTCTACAAGGAGAGTTGCAACATATATGATAAACAAGTAAGAGCAGGGAAATATCAACTCGGTGAAAATTTTGACTTTTCCAACACTTTTTTGCAAATAGTAGTGGTGGACAAGTAGTGTTTTCAATTACTTGAGCTAGTTTCTGCTGCATCTTGTAATTTGCTGTAGCTTTTGCTACTTTATGAGCCTGCAAGAAGGCAGTAGGGAGTAAGAAATTTTAGACCACAGAAAATTGAAGATCCAAGTAATGGGTAGTGGTTTAGTTATGAAGTTTAGAATCTCTGGAGCAGCTAGAAGTTCCAGGTAGGTTGGAAAAGCACTAACATGAATAAAGACAATTTGATGCATAATAAAGAATTAAAAAGATTTGAATAAACTATTTTTCTTTGCAAAAAAAGAGTCGGATTAGATCTCATGTAGGCTATCGAGAGACAGGATAACAAGTCTTAACAGATGGTGGTCAGGCATAGCCTTTTCAATTAAATATATATTGATGAGCAGTTCAGTGAACAGGTTGTTGGCCTAATGATCAGCTGGGAAAGTTAATTGACCACAAGAATCTGACACTTCACGAGTCTCCCATCCTCACTTTCTTGGATTATTCTATGGTCCCATATTGCCAAGAATTTAATGGCGGTGCAGAATTTGATGGACTATTATTCCCCATGGAATATATCCTCAAAGATCAGAACTCTACATTTCCAGTTTCCTGGCTTAAATGATACTGGGCAGCACTTGTATGATAACAACTAGCACGTTGACAGTAATCTTAAATGTTAGAAGCAATAATTAAATGGCGTTTAAAATCAGGGATACAAGCTGTGATGGGATTAGTTTGGTTTGATAGCTGAAAGTTAGTGGCGAATTACCTTGAGCTTGTCACCGATGCCTTAGTTGCTGTTTCCACTTGACCTGTAATTAGGGAATGGAACCCGACCAGACTCAATTTCCCTGACATCCTTGATGAGAATTTCATAGTGCCTCTCCACTTCCTCTGCAGATTTCCCACCCACAGCTTTGGCAACATTATGCCAGCGGTCAGGGGTGTCCTTGTCATACAAAGCCAGGGCCTTTTCGAATAGTTTGTTTTGCTTGGGGGTCCAAGAGGAACTACAGTTACGTGAAGAGTTGAGAGAATTGGATGCCATTAGTGAAAAAATCGAGTGCAGTCCTAGCACTTTTGAAGGTAAAGGGTGTTAACAGGTTTGGGGGTTGACTGGGAAAAAAAAAGGCAAAAAACTAGCTCAGAACCCCAATATGCTTGAATTCCACAAAAGAGAAATGAGGGTAAAGATGGTTTGTTAAGTCAAGGAAGATGACTTGGAAGAAAAGGGAAGGTATGGGAGAGGGATCACAGAGGGAGCTTCTTATAAGCAGGAAAGAGTAGTGGGGTAAAGACAGTTGGGAGAATATATCTTCCAAAAGAGCAGAATATAGCGTGACTCGTCCACTTAGGAACCACATGATGAAGCAGGACAAGGAACAGTGAGTGAGAGGGAAGAATCAGTATCAAAGGACAGGCTCTTTATTTTCTTAACCAAACAATATTCTGGGTTTTTATCATTGGCAAGTGGGATTTCCCTTTTTTTACTGGTCGGTGGATACTACCATACTAAGATCAGATGTTCCATGTAATGTAATTATAGCTGGAGCCATTTTACAACCTGTTGTCTTCTCACAATGTTATGATTACACTCCTCTTTGCTCTGCTGTTAACTGTGGCAATTCAAGACATGATCTCTCTTTTAAACGAGAAACATGGTACTTTTATGTCGTCTCCAAAGGGTACTTTGTCGAATGGAAGCTCAAGCAACTTGTGTAGGAATTCCTACCTGGAATTTCTGAGACAGAGAAGTGGAACAGATAGTTGTTTCCGATACTATGTATATATTTTCTGTCAATTAAAACCCTATGCTTGTGAATGGATTCTTTTTCATGTCCTCGTTAGCTGCTACTATTAATAGCTCTGGATGGCTTGTTGGAACAACATTTAACACCTTGTTTGGTCGCACAATCATTGGAGCTGAGCGCTGAGAACTTTCAGCAAGTAGGGCTCATTGTCCTTCTATGGGAGTGTGATAGCTGCAGTCACAATAAACATAGGTTTGACTCTCCCAGTTAGGAAGGAAAACGCCTTTCCCTGTTGTTGCTTGATTCTCAGATAATTCTATCAGTATTTGTTGCTCTAATACCTTCATACAAATGAATATTTCCAATCTAACCAGGGCCTCAGGGATGTGTGCGCGCGTGTGCGCTAGTAGATTGAGATATCACAAATTTATTTTGTGACTGTAGGAGTAGGAAGACAGACACCCTCTTGAGCTTTTCCCCTTTCCCTTTTTCTTCCCAGTTCCCTCAGGGAAAAGCCAGAGGGGGTGGGGCGGTATTTTCTTTTCAGTTTTAATGTCGATTTTGACATGATTAATATGTTTTTTTCGCCATTGTTCAAAGATTGAAAATGGTAAAGGAATTCCCTTTTCATTCTTAAAGTCGATTTTGACATCAATTTCATTTGTATTTGAAATGTAAAAAAAGTTTACAAGAATAGGCCAAATAGAAAAAACTAGATCATTACGGTATAATTTTATTTTTTTTTTGGTAAAAGAAAAATTAAATTGTATGGGAGTTAACTTGATGTAACTCGGTTAACTTGACAAGTCTAAAGATAACTTGGATAATTGTAAAAAAAATATAATTGAGTAAAAAAATTCAAGACGACTTGTTTTAAAAAAAAATTATTAAGATAAAAACATATTGGATTAACCTAGGTCAACTTGTGTTAATCTGTCAAATCTGTGACCCAAATCATGAGACCGGGATAACCCCATAAAAAACAAATCAAAACCAAATATGAAACTTAATTCCCAATTAAACCAATGTTAAAGGATGAAATTAAAAACAAATCAATTAAAAAAAACCAAAAATCAAACAACTCAAGTCAACTCGAATTAACCTGTCAAAGTTACAACTCAGGTCATGTGATTGGGATAACTCCATAGAAAGCAAATCAAAACAAATTATGAAACTCAATTTCTAATCAATCTAATATTGAAAGATGAGAATGAAAAAAAAAACCAATTAAAAAAGATTTGAGTCAACCCGGGTTAATCTATCAAACTCGTGACCTAGTTAATGAGACCATAATAACCTCATAGAAAGAAAAACAAAACTCTAATTCTAAATCAACTAAATGTTGAAAGATAAAATTGAGAAAAAAATCAAGTAAAAAAAAGACAAAAAAACCCGAGTTAACCCACAACTCGGGAAAAGCAAACTCAATGTTGAAGGATGAAATTAAGAAAGAAAAAAATGACCAAGTCACCCCGGATTAACTCGTAAAACTCATGACCTGTGTAATGAGACCAAGATAACTTTATAGAAAGTAAAATGAAAAACAAATTATGAAACCTAATTTTAAATCAACCAACTATTGAAAGATAAAATTGAAATAAATAAATAAATAAATAAAAATTATACATGAGTTAATCTGTTAAACTCGTGACTCAGGTCATGAAATCAGGATAACCTCATAGAAAATAAATAAAAAATGACATGAGTCAACACTGGTTAACCTATCAAACTTGCGATCAAGTTCATGAGACTATGATAACCTTATAAAAAGTAAATCAAAAAAGTTTATGAAGTCCAATTTCTCAATAAATTCAATGTTGAATGTTGAAATTAAAAAAAAATCAATCTAAAAATAAGACACAATAAAAAGACCTGAGTCTATAAAGGTTAACTTAGAAAACATGTGATCTAAATCATAAAATCAAGATAACCTTATAGAAAGTAAATAAAAATAATTAATCCAATATTTAATGATAAAATTAAAAAAAAATAGTCAATTAAAAAAATACAAAAAAAAAACTCGAGTCAACCGAGTTAACTTGCCAACCCATGACACGATTTATGAGACCATGCTAATCATATATAAAATAAATCATAATAAATTATGAAGCCCAATTACCAATAAATTAAATTTTTAAGTATGAAATTAAGGAAAAGAAAATATAGATTTAGAGGGGGAAAAAGAAATAAAACATTATTGAATTAAATAATATTTTATGAAGTGATAAATAGTAAAATTACCACTTCCTTTAGTTTATACCGTATAATATTATAGATTAAGCGGAGGCAATGGACCTAAAATAAAGTTGCAATCTCTAACTTTTATTTGTCTTAAACTCTACGTCAAGTCATAAAGGATAGTTATTAATAGGATGTATTTCACTTTTAAGAAAAACAAAATATTTTAGTGGAATCAAGAGTTATAAATTTGTTTTCATTGTTTATTTCCATCATCGTGTAATCATTGTTAGCGAATATACTCTATAATAAATACATTGATTACATATAATATTGATTTTACTCATATACAATATATTTATAATTAATAAATGTTTTTTTATCTTAAATATTCATTCATATATTTGATTAATAAATCCAATATTTGATGAATGAATCTAAAATAAAGATAAAGTTCATGAAATAAAAATGATTCGCATAGAAAATTATAAAGTTATTATAATTATGAGATTCATATTGCATTAAAGCATTGTTTATAAATGTTCCTGGTTAATATTATATTAAGACTGAACATTAATTAGAGTTGTTGAAACCGGTTCATATTATATTTCTTCTTTTATGAAAGGAAAATGTTGCTCTCATAAACTGAGATGTGAGGGATACCTGAAACTAATATGCAAGTGCTTGTTATATGACTTGTACACTGACCTAACCCGCAAGAGAATTTCATATGGAGAAATCATTTATGCATATGGAAAGACTCATGTAATAGTTATGTAAGTGATTCTTAGACTTAGATCACTAAGTTATATTATATAAAGAGTGTTATGCTTTGACCCTGACCATTTGTTATTCTAATTAAAGGTAATAAACAGACAGATATTGCATATAATATAAACTATATAAATCTATTTGAGTAATCAAGAGATAATTCACCACCCTAAATGAATCAAGAAAAATATTTCATATGTTCTCAAATAGTATTGATTGTGAAATCTTTGGTCAAAGTGAAATGAGATTTGAAAAGAGTTTTCAAATCTTATTCAAATAATTAATAATTATAATATTGAGAACAAAAATGATTTAATAAAGCAAATATGTTTCATGCTATAATATCTAAATTAAAACATTCTTGATGAAGGAATAATAATTAAATTGAAAAACTAGTTACTGAAAAGTTAAGTCAAACTTCTTATAACTTTTCTAGTATTTAAGGAATCATGACAGGTTGCTAGATATTGTACTTAATGTTGAAATATAAATCAATTAATTGTACTTAATGTTGAAATATAAATCAATTAATTGTTGAATAGATAATAAATTAAATTATTTAGTTTACTTAATCTTATTTTATTTAGAATTGTGATTTATATTTAGATCAACTTATTAAAGAATCTAATGGGTCACATATATAAGAACCATTGGTTATAAATTAAAATGGGATGAATAATCAATTGTGACTTGATTGTAAATAAAACTGAGGACTAGAATGTAATTAATATAAGGGATTGCAATTTTAGACGTAGAAAAAATCAAGCAGGGACTTGGTTGAATAAATTTCTAAAATTATCCTAAAATAATATATGTGATATTATTTAACAGGCAAATTAATATTTTATCATTTATATAGTTTTTAGATTTTCCTATAAATAGAATGTTATACCTTTTATTTTTAAAAATATGATAGTACAACAATATAATACAGAAACAACTAAACACAAAACAAAAAAGCTAGCACTCAAAGGTATAATAATCATTCTTTCCTAAAAGGATTTAGAAGATTTCTAACTAGTGGTTCGTATGGATTACCATTAGAGATCAAATATTTAAATGACTTGTGATTTGCGACACCTTAACCTTGAAATAATTATTTAAAACTGAAAAAACATTTAATTTTCAAGTAATTTTTATATAAATTTAAAATAAATCTAGATCTAGCTAACAAAATTCTTATGACTCTCAAAAAAAAATTTAAAATTTATTATTTTTACTACACGTAGATGCATTGAGAAACCCAGCAATTATTTCTTTGTTTGTTTGTTTGTTCACTCTTTGTAGCTTCATCTCAGTACACTAGTGCCCACTGCCCAGTCCTCCTGCACCTTTTCGTGGCTATTAACTTGCTTCATCATCCAGCTGTTTGGTGAGTTATTGATGGGTTGGTATGTAAACCATTCAAGTTGGTTTTTCTGTCAATGTTCATTTAACTGGACCATTTTAAAATCTAAAAAGATCTTGTTCCTGATAGTTCTTATATGCCTAATCAGTTCATGTTTTCTTTTTTCTTTTTCTTTTTTTACCACAGTACACAATTTATAACTCGATGCTTCCACTTGCACCAAAATTAAATGAATTTCTTACTGGAAAGTAGAAAGTTAAAAATAAGAGAGAGAGAGAGAGAGAGAGAGAGAGCCCATCGTTATGTGAGGTATATGATCAGCTTGAGATAATAATATCTTGGCCAGATACTGAGGACCTCATTTGCCTACCAAGCAAGTTGCCTCTCGACCTTTTGCAAGTGGAGCTGTCCTGTCTTGTTTCACAGCAAAGAACCAGAAATTTCTTTCTGAACCAAAGAGTACGGAAATTAGATTTCTAGCTACTTCCCCATGCTTTGTCGTATTAGGCTGTTCGTTTTAGTTGATAGCCATGTAATATTATGTTTTATATTTTCTAAAGACCATGCGCTATAAGCTATTATTTACGAGGGATAAATTCTTCCATATCTCTTACAAGGCATTGAAAAGGTCAGCAAATGGCATTGAACGTACCGGATGTTTGAACTCCATGCCTTTTACGAGCGTTGTAGGGCATTTCAAATGTCCAGCAGGTTTATTATATATATATACTTGCCACGAGTTTCTATGGCAGCTATTATTTCTTATAGACACTGTCAAGGGAATCTCTATATATTATGTTTGAACTCCTAATCGACCTGCATGAAAGAAAATCCCACGGAATATTTTCTTTTCTTTTCTTTTCAAGTCCCGTGGAGCACGTTTTGATTTCCAAATTTGAACCTCGCATTTGGAAAGGTGTTAATAAGGTGGTGATAAAGGTTTTGTGAGTGTAAGACGTCTCCACAGTCACACAGATCGAGCTAGCCTTTAGAGAACATGTGATTGCTAACGCTGGAGCTCTTGCTTACGGGTCGCAAATGAAGAGATTGCATAATTAAGCAGGCGAAGTGCAAACCACTTTTCTTGAGAATCTTTGAAAGAGAGCAATTGGCCAAAAACATAATACTACTGATGCCTGAATCTGCTTCTGGCAAACACAAGGATCTTCAGTGATCTAGTTTCCCAGCTATAAGCTTACAGGGATGTGAGGAGTAGATACCTACAGGGTAGACTTTAGAGTACTGGGCGTATCTATTGTAGTCTATGGATTGGACAAATTAAATACTGTGATTACGTGAAATAGCAAGCAAACCATATAAGCTCCAAGAGATAGAAGATGTGTGGCTTGCATTATCCGGATAAGATACGATGCATATACTTGTGATCTTGACCATAGCTTCCAGGGCTTCTGTTCTGAATGTTTGGTCGTGCACTCTAATCTCTAGTCTGGTTTCTGTCTTGTAGCCTTCGGTGAAAGATCATGTGGGGCAGGGAATTTTCACAGTTACATCAACTTTCTAGCTGCACACCCCTGGTCTTAAAGCCTCTATATTCTTCTATTTTCTTATAGTCATTATAAAACAATTATGAATCATGAATTTCAACCCTTTTTTTATTTATTTAAATAAGTTGAGAGGCACGACTTGAACTTGAGATCGGCATATTCCATTATTTGGAGGCGAGTTCCATTTAACCAAATACACACGTTGCTAATTCCAAGTTTATTTGTGAAATGTATGTGCAGTTAATAATACCAGTTTGTAATGATTCTGTGTATTGCTAATCCGCAGAGCCTGATCGATAGTGTTATAAGCCTAGGAGCTCTATCTCCTCATCATATGTTGATGTGTTATGATATATTTCTTTAACCAAGTGATTGCATTGTTTGCAATTACGGTAAATATTATTTTTAAAGTATTTTTTGTTTAAAAATATATTAAAATAATATTTTTTTTATTTTTAACATCAGCACATCAAAATACCATATAAATTATTGATTTGTTATCCCAACAAAATTAATTTATTTTATATGCTTTAAGAGGAGTGTTAAATAAAATGTTATTTTACCATTTCTCTTGCAGAAATGTTATCCCTACATGTCTTGTAAAAATACTAAAATATTTTTTATTGTAATAGTATTTTTCCAGTAGTTTTTTTATTTTGATTTTTTTAAAATTTATTTTTTAAAAATAATTATGTATAAATATATTAAAATATAATTGGCTCTTCTAAATAATTTTTTAAATATGCATAAAAAAGAAGAAGTTATATTTACATTATTTAAAAAACCATTTTATCAATTTGAATTTTCTAAATAAGATTTACCACTGGAGATGCTCTTACAAGTATATGCATTTTCCTCTTGGCCCTTTGTTTAAGGAAAAACTAATACTGATAGGATGTGAACTGTGAAGGCTTGGGTTCAGAGATGTTCTCATAGGTCTATGTCCAGATGCAACAGGCTGGGTTTGTAAATTTAACTTGTTTATTCTGGTGAATGAATCGTTATTAAATTTATTTACACTTAATA
>Ga0307517_10003748_pt1 | contig 23630 bp, 31 predicted proteins | sample 23_EM_MG_FD_194515 | JGI IMG/M metagenome (GOLD analysis project Ga0307517, IMG submission 194515) | Populus trichocarpa ectomycorrhiza microbial communities from riparian zone in the Pacific Northwest, United States - 23_EM | ecosystem: Host-associated > Plants > Roots > Unclassified | place...
AGGATTTAACCGAGGTTTATGAGGGTATGGATGACCCATACATCAACTGGAGTTTGATAATTTTGCCCCCCATCCCTCACATGCCTCATGAGGTATAGGGGGCAAATGTGTACTTTTGCTGATGTATAACCATCTAAGAGCCCCACTATCGTGGGATAACTTGCCCCTAAGTCTGCAGATGACTTTGTCGGTGAAGGTAGGGTAACTGGGGTACCTCAGTAGGGTAACTGTGGTCCAAAGGTAGGGTAATCATGTTTCCAAGGTAGGGTAACTTCATCCTATCATGCCTTTATTTCCTTGGGGAGTCCGCCCAACCACATATAATGTTGCCCCAGAGACCCGTGCAACGTTTCCAATGGGTCCTTTGCTTTATGCGAACATACCCTCCGAAGGTTACCCTGCCTAGTAGGGTAACTTTGGCCTACCTAGGTTACCCTGTCTAACCCTATGTCACCAAGTCACTTTGTAGATACTTGTACCAACTCATGTCTACCGGTAGTATACTAGTATACTGGCCTATCATCAATATGGTTACCACTTGGTATGCCATACGGGCTTGTGTCTAGTCCACTGTAGCTACCTATCTGTAGGGTCGTTACAGAATCATTGTCCGTATGAATTTTTGTGCGTATGATTTTTGTGCGTATGGTGGTGTATCGTTGCATGTGAATTACTTTTTTGAAAATAGCCGCACTCTAGGATTAGGCTTGGTAGCAGCTACATGAATTGGTATTCACCGCTGGGCTTTGGGCATAGCATTAGTCCAAATCCAGTAGAGGTTGATATACCCTGTTCAATCATAATCTGCGGCAACCAAATTTGATCTTTTACGCGTGTTGACTAGTTCCAATTGAAGACTCTCATATAGCGCATTCGCTTCTACATGGCAACCAAATCTTGAATCAAACCTGCAAGTACGGGGTCTCTCGAAGCTGTCCCAACTATTGAAAGCAAACCCAAGGTGAGGATCTAATACTTGAATACCATGCAGTCACGTAGGCACTCAGTGCCTTTCCGCGTGATTACCGGTGATTCCTGATTATAACCCTTATATATAGATTGGTAATTATCCTATGTAATTATCCTCCACTTAGATACTCACAAGAATCTCATACCATAACCATCTTGTTGCTACTGCCGTCTACCATAACCATCTTGTTGCTACTGCCGTCTACCTTTACCGCCTTTCGTTTCTATACACCTAAGGCGATGACAACGGCCCCCATCGAGGAAGCTCCAATGGATGAGTTTTATACCTGGTGATTTGGCCCTGATGAAATACTCGACCTTGTTCCCATTTCCGTTGGCAGAATGACGGTGGACTTTTTTTTCTGTAAGCTGTTACTGGATCCCACCTGCTAGAGGTGTGCAGCCAACAAGAACTATGAAAGCTGATGGTGAGCGATAGACAAACCATGGGCCAATAGCCAGTCATCACGGATAGGACAGCGGTACCAATTGGAGATGTGTGGATTCGAGTGGGCAAATAGTGGGGGGAAGGCAGTGAAATTGGTACGAGGTAGACGGATCGCTGGAATGTTGGAACGTAGAACAAGGGAATCCCGCGCTATGATATAGGCGCTTGAGTTAGGGTATGAGATTAAGGGTCCGGTCTCGAACTTAGAAATATTTCAGCAGTGTGACTCAGGCAGGCATGTGGTAAAAGGCAAAATGACGTGAGGCTTAGTTCCAGACTCAGATAGTTAACAATAACTTCATTCTGACTTCTGAATTTCTATAATTTATACACTCTTTAATTATATTCTATCAAGCCTTGCTCAAGTTGACTTAATGTATAAGTAGCTGGTCTTGATAAAATCATTTTATAGATTTTCCCTACTTCAAAACCTTTTGGTCTTACTATAAAAGCACGATCTTTCTACATCTCTACATATCCATCCTTCATTAGTATCATCAGCACAATCAGGAAAAATCTTGTGATGGCATCGACTGTACCGGGTAATACCGAGCCCGGTATCATTCTACTTTCTCGGCTTCGCGCAATGGCCAATGCTCCAGTCGACCATAGCTTCTTTGAAGCCAAGGGCTTTCCCCAGAGCTCTCTAGACAAATACGGCGACCTGGAACCAACCTTGTTTTCACATCCTTATCTCTACAAGCTTTCCTGGGGTCATAAAGTCATACGCTTCTTCTGTATGTCAAATATTCAACATCAGCAAAAATAATACCTTGCGTTCTGTGCATTCTGTGCATCTGACGCACGTGACGCTGGAACGCAAATCGCAAACCAGGACACAACCACCCTACCACACCACCCATCTGACCAAACCTGACGCAGCACGTAATCCTCAGGACGCACCAGACCCAGCACCTACTACTCAGGACGCTACCTGACGCCAGACCACATCTTCCAGAGATCAGTGAAGGGTACCCCCTTTACTTTTTTCTGACCTGGGTCACAATAGATTCAAGTTTCATACCGTCAAACCGTTAAATTTACCACTAGTAGTCTTCTATTGTTCTAATATACAGGCCAATTCATAGAAAAACTTGAAAACTCAGTCATAAGAACCCTTCTGACCCCTTGCCAACCCCCCCCCCCTCACCCGATTCCCCCCCTTAGTACCATTTAGCACTGTAACTTCAAGTTCATGAATAAAATTCCCAGGGGGCACATGAAGGAACCTATACCATCATGTAGCTGGCATCGAGCCCAACAATTCCCCACAATCAGATCCAGAATCGGCCCAGTGGTTGTTGAGGAATCTGCCATCGAGTTCAGGGACCTGTAGAAAGACCACTTTCAGAAGGGTTGGCGGATTCATGGGTTTTGATGCGACAGAGACGTACCTTATACCGCCGCGTAGCTGGCGTCGAGTCCAACAACCTCCCGCAAAGAGCAGCAAAATCCGTCCAGCGGTTGTGGAGTAATCTGCCATCGAGTAAAATATCGCCAGCTTAATACCTGATACACCCTGCACAGAAGACAGCGATTTCATGGGTTTTGATGTGACAGGGACGTACCTTATACCATTGCGTAGCTGGCGTCCAGCCCAACAATCTCCCGCAATCAGATTCAGGATCAGAGCGGTGGTTGTGGAGGAATCTGCCATCGAGCTCTGAGATCGCCAGGGTATCTATAAAGACAACGCTCACAAGGGTCAGCGATTTCCTGAGTTTTGATGCGACAGAGACGTCCTGTATACCGCTGCGTAGCTGGCATCGAGTCCAACGATCTCCCGCAATCAGATTCAGGATCGGAGCACTGGTTGTGGAGGGATCTGCTATCGAGTTCTGCGATCGCCAGGGCATCTATACAGACAACTCTCATAAGGGTCAGCGATTTCCTGAGTTTTGATGTTACAGAGACGTTCTTTATACCGCTGTGTAGCTGGCGTCGAGCCCAATAATCTTCCGCAATCAGATCTAGGATCGAAGCAGTGGTTGTGGAGGAATCAGCCATCGAGTTCTGAGATCGCCAACACCCTACCCCATTCAGCCCTGGAACTTCATGAATAATATCCCTCTGGGGATGAATCTTATACCGCTGGATAGCTGGCATCGAGTCTAGGAACCTCCAAGTGTTGGATTTAGGATTGATTGTCTGGCTGTGGTGGAGTGTTGCAGCTGTGGCCCGGGAGTGTGGATGTTGAGTGTTGTGATGAAAAGAGTATCGCGTCACGTCCAGTTTGAGGCTAAGTGCCGAGAAACCACCAGGCACTATGCTAGACCTGAGAGTATTATGGCTATCACTCGCTTTCAGACTGGAGTGAGCTGGCATTTTCGCTCATTCAAAGATGATGTTCTGAAAATAGAACTCTGAGTGCCAGTGTGACTCGGACTTGGAGTTTTTAGCGCAAATTTAAGATTAAGGGTATGATGGCTTTCTCATCAGGCACCAGCACTAACTATATTTTCTTTGCCAAGAAATACTCCTTGTTTACATCCGGGCTACAGTAGTAGAAGACAAAGAAGGCTGAAAGGAGAATCAGGGGTAGTGGTGAATCCTGATGTGCGATGGTGTTGAGGTTTAAGTCAGGAGGTAGGGTTGCTTGGTTGGATGTGTCCAGAGGGAACCCAGTGTAGGCAAGGGTCTCCGGACGCACCTGACGCAACAAGATGTGGCGTATTGGTACAGGACGCACAGGACGCACAGGACGCAGGGTCCAGGCTGAGAGAGTCAGGACCCAACACTAGTGGATCTGACGCAGGCCACCTTTTTGCTGATGAATATCAATGCCAGGAACCTAGCTTACACTATGATGTGGTAGACATGATAGATTATCCAAAGGCTGGGATGCATGCCCCCGTCTTGGGCCAAATGTATTGGTTGGGAACCAAGGTACATGAAGACAAGTCTGAGAATGTGGAGCTATAGCGGAAGGAGATGGTGTCGTGGTTCTTGGACTGTGATGATACAGAGTACAACGGAATCCTTGATGCTCTAGGAGCAGGAATTTATATCCGTGCAACTGTGCATTCAATGGAAATAATGCGTAGTGGAAGTAGAAGTAGCAGAGTTGTCATGGGTCTTGTTCATTGTACAATTGTGGATTCTGATTCTGATTCTGAGATAGAAGCCTATCCTGAAAACTGTGGAGCTTAACTTATCTAGAGGAATATGCGTGGCTATTCCCTCACATATTTGAACCTAAATTATAATTAAACATTTGCACAGAGCGTCTTTACATCAACTGCTTTGAGCGGGTATTTTGGGCGTATGCTTTGGGCGTATGCTTTGAGCGTGTGTTTTGGGCGTATGCTTTGGGCGTATGCTTTGGGCGTATACTTTGGGCATGTGTTTTGGGCGTGAGTTTTGGGCGTGTGTTTTGGGCGTGTGTTTTGGGCATATGTTTTGGGCGTATGTTTTGGGCATATGTTTTGGGCGTATGTTTTGGGCATATGTTTTGGGCGTATACTTTGGGCGTATGCTTTGAGCGTATGCTTTAAGTGTATGGCTTTAGAGCGCATGGCTTTGAGTGTATCACTTTGGGTACGTGGTTTTGGGCGTATGTCTTTGGGCATATGGATTTTGCCGAAGAAACCAGAAGCAAAGGACTAAATAGACAATCTCAATCTGTGCTCAAGCTTATCGTTATGTCAGTGTGTTTCTAACTTCCAAACTGCTATCCTATTACATTATACTGCAAAGAGGAAGGTCACCCACTCAATCATGACATAAAAGAAAAGAGCGGAATCCGTATAGGCGCCGGGTATGATAACAAAAGAAATTGAACTCTAAAGGAGCGTCTCTCTCTGGAAATTCAGATTGAGAAGAGAACAAGAAAAGAGGTAGTGTGCTGTGTAAGAATCTAACCCAAGGAAAACAGCCGCCGGACTTATGATATGGGAGAAAGAATACGAGCTAAGGATGAAACCAAACGTGAGATATTGTGGTGGATAAATACAGAAGTGGGAGTGCAGGTATGGCAAAGTAAGGGGAACCGTATTAAGGAGAGTAAGGAAGGCAGAACGGGCGTGCGAGGTCAGGAAAAGAACTATGAGATAACAAGAAAAGAAAATAGATGGAAGTAGAAATCGTTAATCCTCCGGCTCCTGTTTCACGCCGTAAGGAAAGTGCTGGCTAGGCATATTGAGGAGGGCCTGCCTATCCATCTCGTGGTCAATTCTATCCATCTCCTCAATGTCAATTCCTTGTTCTTCTGCGTCTTCCCTAGTGGCTGCCTCGAGATCAATGATAAGACGGACATTGCCAGCAAGAAAGCGCTTTCTCTTGGTGACAATATTTTCGATGCTGTCCTGTTGGTCTTCCGGGCTTGTGAAGAAATCCTGGGGTGTCATAGCCTGCCCAAGCAGCCTCTCTCCAATCTCTTGGGTGCTAGCACGGAAACGGTGTTCTGCCGCATCACCGTACAGACCACGAGAGCAAGCTGCAGAGTCAGGGCGACATAAGTCTCGCATCCTACTTCCCAAACCTGAGAGGGAGGTTTCCCTTTCGTCCGTCATATGCACATTATCATTACCCTCCTCCCAGCCCTCCACATCCTCCTGCTCGCCCTCCACATCCTCCTCCTCCCCCTCCACATTCTCCTCGTCGTCTTCGTCGATCTCCTCTTCCCTATCGACCTCATCAGAATCCTCTGAGCCATTGCCACCCTCATCACCAGACTCATATAGGTCAATAAAATCGACATCTTCATCCTCTTCATCCGCCTCCCACTCTTCGTAGACCTCTGCATTTGGCAAAAGCCACTCAACACGCTTCACCCGGTCAATCAAAGGTCTAGCCTTTTCGTCGAGCTCATCCTCTCGAACCATCATGTCCAAATCTCCTTCTATATCCTCCTCCGTCAATCTGTACACAGAAGTACTGTCCTCTCCGCCGAGAGGCATCGAGGGGCCTGTCCGAGCTAAACAACACTGAATATTAGTAAGCACATCTCAAGTTAATTAGGCAAATTTTAAAATTACTTACTTGACTGTGGATTATTGGCCCGGGAGTTTCGCCTCAGGCTACTTAGTCGTATCATAAACCTGGTGCGATGTGAGATAGGGTCCCTTGTGCTCCCTGCATTAAATGTAGCTGCCCTCGCCAAAGCCACAGGGCGTTCAACCGGGGACCCTGTAGGGGATACCGGGGCCCGAGGCATTGTGAGTGAATGACTGCGCTCCCAAATCGCTAGTTGGCGGGTGCGCCGGGGAGGAGCGTCCTGAGATACAGAAGGCCCCAGAGGCGGTACAAGCGCAGACCCAGTTGATGAGCTTCTGGGTCGCCCCACCACACGGCCGAGCAGACTCTTCATTCGGGCTGCAGGCCGCATCTTTGGTGACGGAAATACAGGCGATGCCGGTGAATTGGGTGGAGAATCAACTTCGATAGAGGTTGGGGGGTTCACAAGTGGCAAACCATCGTCGCGAAACTGGTTTGGATAGTATCGCCGCCAATCCGCCAGGATTGCGACACGTTCCTGCTCCAGGACCCAGTTCTCCTCCATGATCATCTCCTGATCTACTTGGGCTTTGGTCTCGTCATCTAGCGCCTGGTACTCATCATATCTTCGTGCAAAATCACGGCGTTGTTTTAGACGATTGCCTGGGTTCACCCTTGCACGTTCAAAAGCGGTTTCCAAGGGGGTAAGGCTCGCCCAATGTTCATTCCAGCAGATGGTCTCAGGATTTACTGTGTGCCCCAAAGCGCCTGCTGGAAGCGGCCTCCACTTATAAGCAGATGGCATTGCTCTTGGAAAAAGATATTCCATTCATCAATGTTAGTAGATATAATTTTTGCGTATGATTTTGTGCGTATCATTTCTTTGTGCGTATGATTTTGTGCGTATGATTTGTTCGTATGAACTCAGAGTATGATTTGAGGGGTGATAAAAGAGCAAAGGAGAAAAGACCAGTGTGAAGATGATAACTAACTTACTATTTGGGATCGGGCAATAAGTAATCTATGCAGCGACCTTTTGCCGGTGTGCCCTCTGGTGTAGTGGAGAAAGTAAGGGAAGTAGAGAGGGTGGTACCAGTAGAGGGGCGCATCCGGGTTGGTGGGGCAAGAGCCACGGGTGTTTCTTTTTCTTTTCTTTTTTTCTTTTTTTTTGTTTTAACTACTGAGTTTGCTTCTGTATGAAAAAGAGAAGCGGGATTGCAGCGCAGAGGGCAGAGCGACCTGAGGATTGTGTTGATGGTGAGAGCGTGGATGGAGAAGGTAGGAGTGTGGTGAGAAAGAAGAGGAGTTAATTTGGCCTCTCTTAAAAAGAAAAGAAAAAGTTGGTTCACCTCTTAAAAACATCGTCACGGTCTACCCGCAGTCACGCGTCGAGCCCTCCTCTCTACCGCGGTAGCCTAACCAAAAGCCCTACTTACCAACTGCTCAGTATGATATGAATGACCCCCCAGATTCAAGCCTTCTGCTAATTGCTTTCATCATACTATCAGAGAAAGGAAATTATAGCAACGAGAGCTGTGTGTTTGAGTTCGGAGCGAAGATGGGAGGGGCGTACTCTCCAGGTTCATTTTGTGACTACAATTGTACACTTGATACATAAACAGGGAAGATATAACATCTTGGAACAAATACAACGTCTAGTACAACATTTTCAAGCCATTTCTACATGGAAGGGATTGTACATTGCGTGTTATGGTAGACTGGGGGTTGCAGTCTTACGCGACTTTAACCATCGTACAATTCAAGTGTATGTTTATACCCATGCCCTATCAACCTTAACTGTCGTTTACTCATCTAGACATCATGAATCAATATACGCCTAAACTCCAGGGGACTCCCGGAAAGATATGACGAGGGGGCTTGAAAGGCACTCCTCATGAAATAACCAATTTTTATTTCGTTGGTATAAAATAACTCTTTACCCACCTCTCCTCCAACACACTTCTTCCTCTTAGCAAGCCCTAATATCCGACTCAGCTATCAGGGAAGGTATAGGGTCCATACACATACGCACAAATACACATACGCACAAATACACATACGCACAAATACACATACGCACAAATACACATACGCACAAATACACATACGCCCAAGGAAGCAGACTCCAGTCACCTACACACCAAAGATCATTTTGCGTCTAACTTCTGAGCAAAAACCCTTCTCTCTTTTCCTGTGAACCTCCTTCCTCACGCACCTGTCCGTCAATACAACAAACAAGCAAACACCAAAAAAGTAACTCCTGCTCAATGCCTCCCAAACGTCGCGCAAATGATGGTATCTTGGGCCGCAAGGGTGGTGGAAATTGGGGGCCCCCAACTCGGCATCTTGGTCGGAAAAGAGCTGGGAGGGTTGTTGGTGGGGTCCAGCAGCCGGCTCGGTATCCAACTGGCAGGGTGGCAATGGCAGAGATTATTAAGTATCGCCGCGATGGCGGGTACCTAATTCCCAAGGCCCCATTCTATCGTCTTTGCCAGGAGATTGTGTCAGATTTGGCACTCGAGCAACAATTCCGTTGGCAGAGATCAGCTGTTGAATGCCTCCAGGTGGCAGCGGAAGAGTTCCTGGTGATGACAATGACCGGTAAGTTGAGTTCCTCTCCTAGTATAATTATCTGATTTACTAATTCTTTGTTCATAGCTGGAGCCCTGGGTGCGGCACATGCTGGTCGCGTTACCCTCATGGTCCAGGACCTGAGATTAGTTGAGGATGTCATGAACGTTATGGCTGGCCAGCCAGATGGTGCCACTCGGGAAGAGATGAGACGTCATCTAAATGAGGACGGCGGTGCTCCCGGGGGTGCACCTCCTCCTCCTCCTTCTCGCGGGGGTGCACCTCCTCCTCCCCCTCCTCCCGCTGGTGCTCCTTGTCCCGGTGGTGCTCCTTGTCCCGGTGGTGCTCCTTGTCCCGGTGGTGCTCCTTGTCCTGGTGGTGCTCCTTGTCCCGGTGGTGCTCCTTGTCCTGGTGGTGCTCCTTGTCCCGGTGGTGCTCCTCGTCCTACGGTTGTTCCTCCTCCCGGGCGCGCTCCCCTTCCTCCTCCTCCTGGGGGTGCACCACCTCGGCGTGGCGCCCCTCCCTGTCGCCAGGGCGCTTCTTGCCATTAATCACCCCCTGCCAATGACGGTAGTGACACCAACTGTAACGACAGCGATAACCCTCGTCCACCTGTACGCCGTTGCGGGTATGGTGGCCCTGGGAGCACTAGCCGAACTGGTGGTAGTGGTACTATAGGGGGTGCTGGGGGAGTTGTTAGACAAGGAAATTTGGTTGGGGGTGCGGGTTCTGGTATGGGAGATGGAAGTGGTAGCGAGGCAGATGATGCGAGAGGTGCCCAGGGAGACCATGATACTGGGCATGTGGGTACTGGGGGGAGTAGTGGCAGTAGTAGTAGGGTGGTGACCGGGGCCGTCGGAGGCACACCTGCATACCCCGCTGGAACAGAGCCGTCTGGGGCTGGGGTTAGTAGTTGTACCCCACGGACGCCAGTTCAGCCGACTCGTGGTAGGGGTTGCAGTGGTTGGAGTGGGGCTCGTAGGCGCTCTGCGGGCTCTAATAGAAATGGTTGGAGCGGTGGTGGCGGTAGGATGCCGACGCGCTCCGGGGGTGGTGGTGGGAGGGCAGGAGCTGGTGCTGGTGGGAGCGCTACCACCTAAGCATATTCGGGGATTCTCTTTTTCTTTCTCTTAATTCACCTCTTTTTTCACCTATTATGACTTTCATTCTTCTTGTTTTCTGTTACTCCATGGTGTTGTCCCCATGTGGTGGGGGGGACGGGGCAGTCTTTTCTCACTTTTACACAAATCATACGACTAACTCAAACCTCCGAGTCACCTCTAACTTAGTATAATTACCTTTTATAGAACTCTTATTACTATAAATACACTCTTGCTTTAACCTCACCATTTCGCTATATGAACTCTGAACACAGTAACTCCATAGCACGACTGTGGTCATGATTTGGGCGTAAGGCTTGGGCATATGGCTTGGGTGTATGGTTTGGGCGTATGGCTTGGGCGTATGATTTGAGCGTATGATTTGGGCGTATGGTTTGTGTGTATGGTTTGGGTGTATGATGTGAGCATATGATTTGGGCGTATGGTTTGGGTGTATGGTTTGGGCGTCTGATTTGAGCGTATGGCTTGGGCGTATGGTTTAGGGGTTTGATTTGAGCGTAGGGCTTGTGTGAATGATTTGGGCATATGGCACCAGCGGATGAATAAGGCTCATGAATTGGGCATATGATTTGAACCTGTGAATAGAGTGTATGAATTAGGCTTATGAATTAGGCGTATGGCCTGCTGAGACAATATACGTTACTAGACAAGGCAACTCGGACGTCCAATCAGTGTTGTGAATTATTCCGGTTCATATTGTATCAATTATTCCATGCAAATAAATGTCCGTATATACTTTGAGGTATGTGGTTTTTGGTACACGTCCCTGACATGAATGGACCGAACACCAGGGGGCTCCTTGGCAAAGGGCTTTCAGCTCCCGTAACCCCGGTGGTGTTCGGTCCATTCAAGCCAGGGACGTGTATATGCTCACACAATTACTCAATCATGTATCAAAAGAGCAATGTCCGAGAGAGGAATATACGAAAAAGCGGGGTCCTGGGCGGAGAAAGTTCATTGACGGGGGGCTGTTCGGGGCATTGAATAGGGCGGGGGCCTGGACAGGGCAGGGGCAGGGGTTGAAAAAAAGAATTCCCCGCCAAGGGCCATTGACCGGGGTGGGGCGGGGAATTGAGGTGGGGGCCCACTGGTTTCGGGGCCCCAGAGGCCCCGTAATGAACACTAATCACACACAGACCTCAGCAGAGAATACTATATTAAATGCGGTAGCCAGAGGACGATTCCGCAGCAAGATAGATCACAGTGACGCCTAATTCCAGACCAGAGTGCATCTAGATGATGTGAAGTACTAGTACAACACTCTCAAGACACCCTTCGGCGGCTTTACCGGGCAGGTCATGATGCAAGGAGACATGAATGCTCCCGGAACCTTTGTGAGGACTATGGCCCTATTCCGTTATGAATTAGGCAAGAACATATGGGCCTAGATTGGCGATATTTTTGTCTTCAGTGACACCTTCGAAGAGCATGTTAAGGACATTATGAACGCCTACAGTAAGCTGCAGAACGCCGGCTATTATGCCAACCTAAGAAAAGTGGTTTCTTTGCCACCAAACTCGATATCCTAGGCTATATGATACACGATGATGGCATCCACCATGCACCAGAGAAAATCCGGACCATAATGGACTGGACAAGACCAGAGAGCCTGAAAGAGCTGCAGCGATTTAATCGAATGTTTAATTATATCTCGTAGTTCATTCCCCACATTGCCACGATTACAGCACAGCTCACAGAGGTGTGTGGGAACCCTGAATCGCTGTGGATGGATCTGCAGGAATCAGCCTTTGAAGCGGTGAAACAGGCTGCCGATAAGCAGGAAGTCCTCATACCGATCGACTCTAACAAGCCAGATATGATATGGCTTGTCCCTGATGCATCCCCTACAGGTACGGGCACTTGGACGGGCCAAGGACCAACCAGAGATGGAGCTAGACCTGGAGCGTTCCACAGCAGGAAGCTGACGCCATCACAGAGCAACTACCACACACACCAACAGGAAACGCTGGCAATCATTGAGGCTATGGAAGCATTCGCTCCCCATTTGCGACACAGACAATTTAGAGTGGTTACAGACCAGGAAAGCCTCACCAAAGTCATGACGCCAAAGAACCTCAATGGACGACAGCAGAGATGGCTAACGCACATCAGTCGCTTTGATTTTAAAATAGAATCCCAGCAAGAAGCGAAGGATTTCCTAGCAGACTATCTATCGAGAATCCATGAGGGAACCCCAGGGCCGTTAGATATAAGCCTCAAGGACCCTACTATCGATTATGACAGGCTTGAGCACCCTGACCCTACCCAACCCCAACAAATCAATACAAGCTACGCCTTATCTACCAATTTTAGCATTAAACCAGAGAACGCCATGTACCCATCAGGCGAAGCCCAAACCTCTCCCACCCTTACCAGCGTTGACTCTATCAGGCGTTGCCGTCCTGAATACCTTATGGACTGTAACATGTGTACATGTTCCGGTAACGGTATACAGGAGCGGGCAGTGCAGGATCTCCTATGTTTAGTTGATTGATATTTGGTTTATTTGATTTGATTTCAGATCCGCCACTGTCTCTGAGTCAGATAGGCTATGCTATCATATTGCTATGTTTAGTTTGCTTTATTTGAACTTTATATTTAGCATTCCGGGTATAGACTGGTCATGTAACACTGGTGAAGGCTGAGCACTGTTTGTTTGTTTCTTTCTTTGGTCTTGCAGGATTACAGGATTCCAGTATGTGCACAGCTACTGGTAATGATCGTGATTGCAGGAAGGTTATCGCTCTTGGGTTTTGTATTTAAACCAGTCTCCTGGCTATCAGGAGACAGCAGACTTCAACAGACCTTCAGTCTAAGAATACGCTTAATTGAACGGCAATCCCTGAGTCCCTGAGTACAATTTGTCCTTCAACTATTATCCTTCTAGCTACCGGTTCCTTGAAGCCTCCCTTAGCACCAGCGCTAGCAGGTCTACCGCCGGTCCTATTGTATTTCCGTTAGACAGGAATAAACCTGTTACATGAGGGTCAAATGTTATTCGTACTTTGTTCTAACAACCTAAATGGCTAAGAAGATACTTCTTAACTAGAGAAGTTGAAGTAGTATGAACATTAGTATAAATAGAGGCCTCTCTCCAGGTGGTTGAACAATCATCAAGCAACGGAGAAGAGACCTTAACAATATAACAAGTTACTGAGTTATATTTTAACTCTTTGATATTTGACTAGACTTTATTACTTTACCTTTACCAAACTAGTACCTACAAGCCGTCCTGACTATTATCTGTTGTCTCAAATATCCTGGGCCTAGTTAGCTCAGAATCCTACCATGTTAGCTATCCCGTAACAGCTTCGTCCACCAGGCGTCAGGAGCCTGAGCCACATGTAGTAGCTGAGTCCTTTGAACGCATAAGTGGTGTTACTATTGAGGAGAAGGCTGAGGATGTTTGGGTAACGCCTGTGATGAGGGTGGTGGATCAGGGAGGAGGACCATAAGCGGTTAGTGTGCCAATGCCGGTAGGTAAAAGGAGGAGTGTGGATGAGTCAAGTAAGGAGGAAGTAGACTCGGATGAGGTTGGTGACTAGAGGTTGCAGGGTATGGTTCCCTTGGGACCAAGGGGGGGGGTTTGGTTGAGACCTAGATTTCAAGATACCAGCGGTGTAGGGAGGGTAAGAGGGGTCTATTCTCAGTCTGGAAGGCATGGGTGGACTGGGCCTAGCATTACCCCGATTATGAGGAAGGGGTACAGGTTTGTGGACATGAGTTTGTTGGGAACGCGCAATGGCATAGTAGGAGATTCTTACTATGCCAGAGGGGGAAGCACCAGTGCGCAGGAGAGGGGAAGGGGTTATAGGCCATACCATATTAACTCGCCTAAGAGAACGGTGTGCTAGTACATTGAATTAGAGTCAAACATTGCCCCATGATGGCGCAATGAGATAAGAGGTCCGTGTATTATCAAAATAATAAAGGAACAGGAAAGCAATTAGATGTAAATGTGAAGCAAAAAAAAGAGAAAGTTCAAGATCGTTCATCCGTGTCCCCAGCTTCCTCTCTTGGGGGTCCAATATCATAAAATGCAAATTCTTCAGCATCTTCATCGGCAGCCAATAATTCCTCCTCCTCCTCTGAAGCCTCCGAGCCTGAATCTAATGTAGGCTGTGGCAACCCTCCTATATGCCAATCCTTCAACCCCTCAATGAACTGCTCCATATTGATTTCTTTTAATGAGATCCCTGCATCTCGGGAACCGTCTATCGGCAGGGAAAGCCCAACCGTAGCAAATGACCGAATAATCACACTCTGATGAGTATGACAAAACCTCTCCCATGCCTCCCCTACTGCCCATGTTGTTAGTACCCGCGGTTGCCCAATCTTGCTTTCTCCTAGTCGGTCCTCCTCTGGTATTCCTTCTTGTTCAATCTCTTTTTCATTAATAATTTCCTGTATTCATAGAAGTAGTATTAGTACTCCGTGTAAATAAAAACAGTAATAAATAAAAATAAAAATAAAAACAATTCTTATGGTATTATAACCAAAATAAATAATTATAAATACCTTTAATATGTCCTTAAAAGGACCATTTATTGATATATCACGTGGCTGCACTATCCCAGTACAGCCAGCAGGAATTACAGATAGTGTAATATCATGAGCCTTAAGATAGTCTAAAACATTATCTGTCTTGTGGCCGCCAAAGAGATCTAGGGCAAGCAATCCCGGGTGACCATTTATAGCAGGCACTAGCTCCTCCTCTATCCACTTCTCCATATTTTGTGAGTTAGCATATGCCATTGGATTAAATTTAACTTTGACCCGTGGGTCATAATGACTCATCTCACAGAGTATGCTTGGCCCAACCCCTTTGCCTTTAAAAAAGATAAGCGGCACAACCCGCATTCCAGCATCTGCAAAAACAGTGAGCTGGAGTGTAGCCTGCCGCTTATCCCACCCACTAGTAGTTCCCTTTATCCATACTGTTTTTGACCCTTTCTGTTCGTAGGTTTGCCCTGATAGAAACTCAAAAGGGAGAGGCGTTTGGTCCATGTTGCATATTTGTCCAAGCAGATATCTGCCAACAGCCTCTACTGTATCACCAAGTCCATTTTGGTCATGTGGTCGGACTTGGGAATTTCGTTGATTGAACCGCGCCAATGCTAAGATCGCCACATACCAGTCAGCTGGCCGCTTACTAGCTTTATTCGTTCCCACTCATAGTGAAATATTATACCAGCTAAAAAAACCTATTTTAAAATTGTAAATTAATATATTAATTAATATTATTTATGTACATAATGAAAGTAGAGAGAGTGAATAAAAATATTATTATTACCACTAAACCATCCATTGGAGAAGCGAAAAACCTCTCCCGGGTAGTGAACGACCATGAATGCTTTGGATGTGACACGAAACCATCCCCGTCGGACAATTTTCCCAACCGCTCTCCTTTCCATAAACCCATCATACAAGGGTTTTTCCATTCTTGGCCATCTCCGTTTGGCCACCCGATTTCTTCGCTAAGTTCCCAAGGATGCTAGCAATACCTTCTCCTGCTTCTTCCACCAGGCAATATTACATGCAGGAATCTTAATCCTTCACGCTGTTTCAGCCACAGTGACCTCCCTGGTAAGTGTAGGTCCCCTTGGCTTAGTTGCATGCTGGAGGTAGGAGAGAACCCGCAGCTTGTATCGTCTTGTATATTGCTTTTTCGCATTTTTTACAGCTGGGGGAACTGCTAATGGTTTTGATATTATTTCGGTTCGGTGTGGCCCGGGACGCTTTGGCTTTTGGGCTCCATAAAAGGTTACTGAGTCTACTGACTCGATAAGATTTTGAGAAGAAGAAGCAGAAGAAGCCATAATGGTTTATCAATTTAAACCTACTACCATGGAATAAATACTATTTACACTATAGAGTATGTGCCCCGCTTTATCTACTTCTAAGATTGAACAACTGGCACTTGACATTGAATTCACGTGACCTCAGCCGCAATTGTCTGCGCACTTGGCATAGGTCAGCTTACGCAACAGCAATCCTACTCTAAATTAACCTACTAGCACACCATTCTCTTAGACAAGTTAATACGGTATGGTAGAGAGTGGACCAAGGTCAGAAGGAGCATAGGATTCGCAGCGGGCAGAGATCGTGGGCGCTAAAGCCTCCCATGACTAGGCTCGGGGCTTGTGTCTAACTTGATGCTCCGTAATAGGGTGGTTGGATTGAGGTGGCAGATCATATTTGTAGTTAGTTGCGATAACACTTTGGAGTAGCTAGATATTATGAAAAGCAAAAAGTGTTTAAAAAAGCAAAAAAAACAAAAAAGGGAGGTGAGCTTGAAGATTAATGGCAATAATTGCGCTTGTGTAGCTATAGGAACAGCCAATCTTGGCTAGAATTTCATGGTGGAAAAAAATAGTAACCGACCTCTTGGCACAATGATACAAGTACCTGTACTTTCTATTCGACTCTTTGGTTGGCTGATTGGTCTATGAGCCAACCAGAGCAGGTTGGCCTTCCCTTTTTTGTTTTTTTTAAACACTTTTTTCTTTTCGTAATATCTAGCTACTCCAAAGCGTTATTGGTTCGCCTCACCTACCCTCAACCCCCTGTACAAGGACTCGGGTATGGTCAAAAAGGTCGGAAAACTTTCCGGGGCGAGACAAGGATCAGACGTGTTGTCATGGAGGGTGGGTGGTAAGGGAAGGACTGTTACATGATGCCATTAATCTGGAGAAGTTGAGCACATTAATTGTCCGTCCTGCATGTATTTGTGTACTGCGAATTCTATTGAGATTGTAGAGGGAAACTCTGAGACTAAAGGAGGAAAAGGAAGCAGGGCTTTTGGAACACCAGTAGTCCTTCTAGAGACCCAAGTAGATGAATAGATTGAACTGCATACTGACAATTTCATCATCTTTGTAGTCATGTACAGGTGACAGACATCGGCACCTTCGATCCGCATTTCTGGTGGCTCCTAGGGCAAGAATTTTTCCACTGAAGCAACCGGTCTCCTGACTACCCCGCCTGACCCTGCTGATCCTTTTTTCCGACTTTTATCACCATACCCGAGTACAAAGTCGTCAGCCTAAGCGAATCAGGTCATTTGACCTAACCAGCAACACGAAGTCCTTAGCCGTACGAATGAATCGCAAGGAATTTAGCACGGGGATGTCGGCAAACAAGGGAAGGAGTGTCCTTTCCCATAGCCGGATCGAAACCAGCAGAGCCTATTTTCAACGAGCGGATGTTGAGTCTCAACTAACCAGATACGGTATAAACGCGCTAAACAAGGTAGAAAATCTCAGGGCACTTGGATTTGAACTGTATGCAAGAGCAGTCTTTTTTAAAACCACTTGAATATCCCAAGTAGGCTATGAACATTCGCATCCGCAAAGTTCTCGTAGCATATTCGGTTCCCCTATCAACACGGACCCAGATAACAAGAAAGCGACAACTCTTTTTCGAGAGATCTTTTTTAAACCAGTTGTGGCGGATCCCATAGAGCATATTCAGATTTTCTCGCCATAAAGAGCTTCTGCAATCCCCCGGTTTAAGGCTCTCAAGACTTCACGATACATCAGACCTTACAAGAACTTTGCTGACACGAGTGTATAAGAACTGTGGGCAATATCGTTTCTCCACCTGGCTAATGCCCAAATCCAAGTCATAGACTTCCATCTGCTTCAAGATCCCAAAATCGTCTCTCAGAGATTTTTTCGCCTATCTCACCATGACCGCCCTCGTTGACCATGTCCGTTACAATGATCTCCCCTCCATTGAGGAGGCCAATATCTCCCGTCAGGTCTGTACTTATCCACACTCACCCTATCTACAGCGCTGACCCCCGGACAATTGTACAGGCTCCGTTCGTTGACGACATCATCAACGGTCCTATCCGCGATGTCTTTCTCAAGCATGATGCCCACCTGGCCCTTTGCCTCTACCTCCAGCACCGTCACCATACTGTCTGCGCTGACAAAGCCGTCGTCAAAGTCGAAGGCACTGCACATCTGATGGATTGTCAGGCTGTGGAGGACATTGTCTCCTTGGGGAACCAGGTCGTTCCAACAACCTGGATGACCTCCAACGGTAACGTGCTCCCGATGGAGTTTACAGTTGTCCCTGCCGGGTATGTAATCTTTCTTCAGCACTTTCTAGTCATGTTCTCACATTTGACCCCAATTGACTCCCCTCATCAGAACCACCACACCCACCCCTACGGATGCCTTCATCTTAGACTTCCTCTCCGTTCTTGCCCAAAATGGGTGCAACCATCTGTTTGGAATCGACACCATGGCCAAGGGTGTGTGGACTGAGATGGGTATTGGTGATGCCAGTGTTGTGGTGCCCAGCATCGATACCTACGACCAGGATAAGTTTATACCCGTCGCGTTCATGTTCGACAAGGAGAATCCCAGGTTCAAGGTACATGGTAAATGCAAGCCCGAACGTGACTATCACCAAACGAGGTCGCAATCCCCGGAACCAGGGCCGGCCCCAGACCCAGACCCAAACCCAAACAACCCAAAAACCCCAAAAAACCCTAACCCAAGGACGCCAACCCCAAAGAATCCAAAGCCAAAGCCAAAGAAAAAAGTACGTTGAGCTTGCCGAGTCTCAAAGCGTCTGCTGTTTCTGACATCAACTGCTGTGCCCCCCGGATTCGTTATTCAGGTATCGGCTACTTGTGCTCAAACCGCCGCAATGTTGGAAATTTTGAATTTGGTTGTGTCTTTTTTCCTTTTGGTCATTGTATACCGCATTCAAGTGTGGTTCTACTACCCTAGTTACATAAAGTGAAGATCTTCAATAGAGGGATCCAGCAGAAAATATAATCCCTGCGGAAAACGTCGTAACCACAGCAACAGCGATAAATTAGGAAAGGCGAAATACCAAGCTCTTGCAGTTGGTATTTTCTGTAGGGATTGTGAACACCCCTACAACCCACTGGTGGGTGGTAGGGGTCGTGGTTATCCTTGAAAGAAATACCAAGATGTAAACAATGGCCAAGGCAACACCTAAACTCTGATAAGTATAGCAGCTTCTATTTCTGCCTACAATCCTCTAGTACTATGGCAACTTGGGCAAGGTGAGGTCTCAAGCTGTTTCCCACTGGCTTTCAGGTTGTCTAGGTATCCTGCCTCAGTGCTGGAACTCAAAAATTTCCTGAGTTTCGCATCAAGTCTCTCCGGTCATGCTTGGCATTTTTGGTAGGGATTATTTTTTCTGCTGGATCCCTCTAATAATAATTGAATGGTATTCCCCACTCACAGATTCTGTTGTCACCTTCCCACCAATCTCTGCAAGACACATGCGGCCTGTAACGATTACACCTTGAGTGATGCTGAGCCTGTCCCGACCACCTGGCCTGGACAATCAGTGTTGGCAGAATCAGTGTTCCCAACCGGCCAGTCCGTCCGGCTTTGGGTACGGCCGGACTGACCCAGGCTTTTTCAGAGACGGCCGGGCCGGACTATGGAAAACGGGCTTTCCAAAAAAAAAAGCCGGGCCCGGCCTGGGTGACCTGCGAGCCTCAGGTTTTTAACCCTAACCTTAATCTGCAGAAAGCCATTTCTACAGATTAAGGTTAGGGTTGATACACGTGACTTCCAGTGTTTCAACATTTGAAATATGTGATCACTCGGCTAGAAACTTTACTTCCAGAGGCAAAACTTTTCGGAGGGCTATCGTGGGGGTCCGAATAAATGCACAACGGTCAAAGACGCGAACACAAGAACTAGATATTGGAATATATGGATAAGCTGGCAACATTGATTGACTTTAAGATGATCTAAAAGCGCACACACCGTGTAGCATTTATTGTTCTAATCGGGGTGGGAGCAGCCAGCAGCCTGACGGCTTTCGCAAATATTTATGAAATGGCCAGCTATCTGTCGGTTAATTTATGTAGTTCAATTTAAAATGTCATGAGCGAACAGCTCAGCCAATCAGTGTTGAGTTTTACACGAGCAACACTCGTTGTCAAGGTATCTGGCGGCTTTACCCGGGATCTGCAGGTTATGCCTGGGCATCTGCAGGCTTTACCTGGGCATCTGGCGGCTTTGCCTGGGCATCTAGCGGTCGCCTATCCTCTCGACCCGGCGGTTGCCTGGGCGCCTGCAGGCTTTGGCGGCCGTTGATAATTTAAGCCGGACTGACCCAGGCTTCTCAAAACCATGGCCGGACTGACCGGACTGCCGACCCATGGTCCGGACTGGCCGCTTGGGAACACTGCAAGGGTCGAACACCACTCTGGTGTGCTGCTTGGAATGGGCATGAGGGAGTTGCGAAATTGCTTCTCGAACGAGAAGGGGTCAACCCCGACAAATCAGATAAATACGCCCAAACACCACTCTGCAGTGCTGCTTGGAATGGGCATGCGGGAGTCGCGAAAATGCTTCTCGAGCGGGACGAGGTCAGCCCCAACAAGCTAGATGGCACGGGCCGAACGCCGCTCTGGTTTGCTGCTTTGAATGGGCACGAGGGAGTGGCGGAATTACTTCTCAAGCGTGACAGGGTCAACCCCGACGAACCGGATAGCTATGGTCAAACGCCACTCTGGAGTGCGGCTTTGAATGGGCACGAGCGAGTGGTGAAAATGCTTCTAGAGCGGGACGGGGTCAGCCCCGACAAGGCAGATAACGACGACCGAACACCACTCTACGCTGCTTCTTGGAGTGGGCACGAGGAAGTTGTAAAAATGCTTCTCAAACAGGACGGTGTTAACCTCAACAAGCTAGACAAAGATGGCCGAATACCACTCTATGCCGCTGCGTGGAATGGGCACGAGGGAGTAACAAAAGTGTTACTCGAACGGGACGAGGTCAGCCCCGACCAGCCAGATAACGCGGGTAAAACACCACTCTGGGGTGCGGCTTTCAATGGGCACGAGGGAGTGGTGAGAATGTTACTCGAGCGGGACGGGGTTCACCCCGACAAGCGAAATAACGCCGGCCAAACCCCTCTCTCCTGTGCCGCTTCAAATGGGCAACCGGAGGTGGTCAAAATCCTACTCGAACGGGACGAGGTCCACTCTGGCATGCGGCCCGCAATGGCCACGAGGGAGTGGTGAAAATTCTTCTTGAACGGGATGTGGTCCGTCCCCATAAGCCGAATAACGACGGCCGGGGGCCACTTTGGGCTGCCGCCTGGAAGGGGCACCTAGGAGTGGTGAAAATGCTACTCGAGCGGGATGATTCCAACCACGCCAAGCCTGGTTAGGACGGCCGAATGCCACTCTGGTATGCTGCCGGGAATAGGCACGTTGTGAAGATACCCCTCGGAAGGGACCACCTTGACCCCAGAAAACCACGCGAGAACGGCCAAACTCCACTCAGACTGGTTACTCGGCAAGGCCACACGCCCGTGGTGGCGTTTACGCTGCCTGGGACTCCCCATTGTGGCCCAAATCCCTCATAATATTTCCTTCTACCCTTTTCTTCTCGTCAGAAATCCACTTGGTTGATTTTTTCATTTTTTCATTTTTAATTTCATTTTTCCTCATCCTCCCTAGAGCGTAGACCTCAGTGTTCGGATAATATAGAGTGTCGTTTGGATGATATATGTTGGACTGATGGGCTTGGCTTTGTTGTAGGAGTGCGAAGGAGGGTTCAGGAGACATGAAGATGGTACGGATACGGGAGATTATTCAACAATAGATTCTACTCATATTTTCATTTTATTATCACAGGAGGGCACGGAGGAATAAAGGCATGTGGGGAAATACCAAGATAGGTGTGGTGATCCGCGGAGGGATCGGGATGTGTTATTTGTTTTACATATGCACTTACCATTACCACCCCCTAAGTTTTAAATGTGAGCGAACGAGCAGGGCGAATGAAGCGCAAGTGTTCGAAGTTACATTTCATATCCTTCCTACAAAGTACCTAAGTCCCACGTGAATTCGCTTGCTATATCGTCTACCCATGGGTTACCCTTATTTCCCACATTGTCATCGTTTGAGGGAAAAAGGGATTTCTGACCTGTTGTCGGAGCGCTTCTGGTACAAATAAAGGCCTAACATGTAGGGCCCGGCGGTCTCAGCCTACCCCGGCAGTCCCCCGTGTAATTTGCCCTACACAGGACCACGGCTAGCGGCCCCATCTCGCCCCCATCATCTTGGCATTATCCCCTCCGCCCTTGTGCCCCTGGACGGTTCGGAGCACTAGCGGCAATAGAGGTATCACTACCCTCTTGTTGTGTTCAATAGAGTACCCCTATTATTATCCAATTAACACCTCATTCAACCACAAAGCAATAGCATCCCTGCACTGCAATAGTAAAGCTTTGGAGATATGAACAGAATCACGAGACCACCCTATTGTCAAATCTTGTTCAAATGGCTCACTAAATGTTAAAGTTTATTGTTGGTTGGGGTGTGAGGAAAGCATACCGGCACATAAGTACTAGATATCTGCAGTCACTGACTGCTGTTGGACCATCTTGGATTAGGAAGGACTGTTTGGACAGCAGTACACCCGCATCTCGTTAGCCCACCAATAATAGGAAGTGTTTCCTATAGGTTAACTACTTTAACCTTAACTTAGGGACAATAGGTACTTGGGGGTTTTCTAGAGGCCATGATTGTTTGTGCCATCAGCAGGGAGTTGGGAGAGCATGGATAGTGAAAGATATATAGGCGCAGTGGCACGCGCAGTACACATACTGGGGAAATATTATATCACGGTAGGATCCCGAAAGGCTGTAAGCAAAATGCGAGTGAGATACTATGACTTGTGTAATAAAGTTGCAGCAAGGGGGAAGGCAAATAACAAGGGATCACCTGCTATTTGCCCTGGTCGGGTATTGAGGGATTATGGAGCCAGAGGAGCTAGAAATTCTCCACGGTCTGATTAGTGGAGATCTGTTATGGTTTCTATCTTCTATGTCAATACACATAGTACTGCAGCCTCATAACGATGAATCAGACCGTAATCTGGAGAGGGTTTGATGGAGTTTGGCCATGAGTTGTCCAATTGACTCTTTTCGCAAAACTTCAATAAGTTTCACAGGTCTTTTCTTCTTCTTTTTTCACTCCCTGCTTTCCTGAATGCGCTCACTTTCTCCCTATTCAGGAATATTATAGTGGATGATTATACCTTTTGTGAGAAATATTTGGTAGTTTGAAAGGTAACTTTTCTGAGATGCTGATTTAAGTCTTGTGCCACTGTCTGGTTACGGCGGACTATACTACCAAAACCGCCACAGCAACGGAATCCTAAAATGTGAAATTCAAAAAATGCAAAAGTCCCTCAACTATCAGGAATTTATAAGTAATACACTTACTTATAATAATCATCATTAGTATCATAGGGTTCATGCCAATTGTAAAGGAAACAAAAGAAGAAACAAATGACACAGGAATTCAGAATTTAGAGAAAAATGTAAAAAAAGTAGAACAAAAATGACAAGGACAATGTAACGGGGGCACTCTGTAGGAAGACGGATCCTGAGATTGCGACCGCACCGAAGACTCAAAGTAGAAGTAAGGATCAAAATAAAGATAAAATAATTCAAAGTAGAATCAAGCGGTAAAACTTAATATCGTTAAGCCTGAAAGCTTCACTCAATAAGTTCTCTCGAGGATCGTTGGTTATCAGAATAGGGTGTCTCTCGCTTTAGTTAAG
>Ga0307517_10003749_pt1 | contig 23625 bp, 15 predicted proteins | sample 23_EM_MG_FD_194515 | JGI IMG/M metagenome (GOLD analysis project Ga0307517, IMG submission 194515) | Populus trichocarpa ectomycorrhiza microbial communities from riparian zone in the Pacific Northwest, United States - 23_EM | ecosystem: Host-associated > Plants > Roots > Unclassified | place...
TCTTGAAAAGCACTTTGCACCACAATTTCAAATACTCCATACTAGAAGATTCTATATAAATTTCTAGCAGAATTGTAGGAGGGACCACTGGAGATCTCCAAACCAGAAATTCATGTGAGAGAATTAGGAAACAAAAAACTTATATACATCCATATTTCACTCGGAAATATTTAGTGTATCAAAATTGTCTATAAGAAATAAAATTAAAAAAAAAAACCGTATCTCAGTTGTGTAATGGAAATATCCAGTGTGCTCGAATAACTGGGACTTATAACTGTTAATTATTCATCGAGCATGCGTTTCCTAATCACATTTCCTACGAAAAAGAGTCCATTAATGTCTTTCCAGTCTTCATTACCTAATGCATGACAGTTCAGAAAGAAACAATATGCTACTTACGTGGACAGTATGGTCACCCAGATGAGTTCTACACAATCCACCCAAAGGAGTCTTTGTTCCACAGGAACCACACCATATGTAATAAGATGAGCAAATGGCCAAAGCTTCCATCCTGCCTGCACAGTAGACCACATTAAACAGAACAAAATTAAGCCAGGTTGTGAGCAAGAAAAAACTAACTACTAAATTCATGTGTTTCGATCCAGTAGTCCAAGTAATAAACAAAAACCAGACTTCAAGCACATAATTCGGCTTGGATAAACTGAAAACGAAAATGCTCCTCGCCACTTGACCATTTTGAACAGAAAATCAACAAATTTGAAACTTGTTGAGTTGAGGCTTGTCAGTTATAAAATAATTTATGTGCTCATTAAAGTTTTAGAATCGTTGCAAACTAACATTTAAAATTATGAAGAGAAGATAGAGCCATACAAATGAGACCACCATGCATATTAAATTCATGGGTCTCAAACATCCAACTATTAATGCAGAAAGGAAATATTCAAAACCAGTAATGTGGTTTTGCCAGATAGCAGTCTTTCTAACTCCATTACCAGGTGATAATAAGAGCAAACACTAGATCAAAGTTTGGTTCTGGACACAAAGAGGAAAGGGAAGAAGGTTCTCTTACTGTAAGCATCGGCCAAAATGTAGCTGTCAGTTCACTGAAAATGCTGGCGGGCGATTCCAGACGCAAGAATCCCAACACTGTGAAATAAATGCTGTTCCAAGCTGCTGCCCACAAAGTTTGGTCGAAGGCCACTTTGACAGGAACCACCCACCAATCTTGGAATGGAAAAAGCTCCTAGAAGACAGTAAATTGATTGAGTAAATCACTGAATACATCATTATGCCTATTAAACTTCAAAGGAAACTTGAAGTACGTTAATCACCTCGCAAAACTGGTAATAGTAATGTGAAAGGGAGCCGTGTAATGTAAAGCCAACAACGCCTGATCTAAACATTCTTGTGCGGTCAAACTCAAAAATTGGTTTACCTTCATAGCACTGAAGATGAAACAGAAACAACCAAGTAAAAGGACGTATACACAAGAAAAAATAGAATATCACAATATTGGTTTCACAACATTAACAAACCTGTGCAATCCAATCCCCAACGGAGTAGACCACACCACTAATCATCATTTTCGCTAAAACTGGGTTTGTCTTTAGAGCTTCCTCATAAGCAGACCAGTTGTGTTGAGGTGCATATCTTAATATTTCAAAGAGTGTCCACCCCTAGTAGAAAAGTGAAAAATAGATCTTGAAGATCTAGTGGATAAACAACTACAGAATTTAGGAATACAAAAAGACATCAAGAAAATAGAACACATCCAATTATGTCACTCTGCAATGCTTACGGAAATGAGAAAAAAGAAAAGTTAACATCAATAGCATGCAACATCTTAAATTTAAAACACACCAAGAAGGTTTGGATGGATGAATTAAAACAACCAGAATAGCAATTAAGGGTTTTAATGAATCTTCTGTACAAGAAACCAAGAATTCTCTCAAGTCTCAACTCCTTAATATCAAGCTGCATATGTTTGTTTGACCCATAAGTCCCAAACTTTTATCACCATAACCACAATTTTCTAGCAGTCTTAGCCTCCTAGACAAAGCCTTCAGCTTCCATTAAAAATCAGATCTGAATTGCAAAAGTTGAGCAAAAGGACACAAATCCAAAGCTAAAGGTGAAAGCCACGAAAATCATATTGCTTCAAAGCCAAGAAAAGGGAAATTAACTTGAAGCTACTTTTATTTCTCAAGAAAAGCTAAGCATGAAGAACATAAGAAGAAATGGAGATACCCTTGTATTGTCCAACAGGAACAAATTTCATAAGTAGCATGACAACAATAAAAACAAAACTCTAAACAACATATAAAGCAACCAATTATGATTTGATTTGTTCTAAAGACACATAATAATGAGCTTTTACTTACGTGCCAGTAATCATGGTCAATTGTGAGCAACTTGGTAATAGCATAAGTACCAGCAGCAAGAACAATCGTTGCATTGATGGTCCTATCAATTAACCTATCGGACTCCAATTCCCTCTCTCTACTCTCTCCATCAAGACCAGAACTTGAAGCTGAAGAGAATCCTTCAAAAGAGAGCTGTCCTTCACTCCCCCCAAACCCACTCACCTGAGGAGCCAACTCGGTCCCTTCTCTCTCTACTTGACTCGCTACCATCCCTTCTTGCTGGTCTACACTGTCACCACTTTGTACTGGAATAACATCAAACTCTTCTTGGAAAACAGAATTCAAGTGCCAGCTCGGAATGTTTCTAGAGAAAGCTTGGCTCTTTGGCAATTTTGGGGATAGAAACTGAGGGTTTTGCAGGTTTTTTGAAATGGTCTTTTTGGGTTTTGAAAGAGGAAGGAGACTGCGAGGAGAAATGGTGTGTAAAGCAGCCATTTTTTGGCTACCGAGTTGAGGTTGGGAGGAACTGAGTTGAGTTGATCGAGTTATCAATCTAACTGTTTGCTTCTCCAAATTGGAGTGTGTGGAGGTAGTTAGGTTATAATAATAGGTTTTTGATTCGGTGTACTACTGACTATGATATCACATTAGCTTACTTGGGTTTATTTTGATGAACAACTGTGATGAGGTCTTGCTATGTGGGGTCAGGCAACAAGAAATGCTGATTGGTATTGATGATGAGGAGATGAAATTCTATTTTGAGATAGAATGTAGAGGATAATTATTGGCTGAAATTATGAGATGATGAATGCAGTCCACATAAAAGAAAGGCCAGCAGCAGCTCAATGATTGGGAAAATCTAAAATCAGTCCTCTAACCATACACACAGTTTAACTAGATACCTAAACTAAATATTCAATCAGTTGAATCCTCTTAGTAATAAACGAGAACGTTTCCCATTATTAAAAGAAACTAGAAGGAGTAGTTACATTACTATGTATTTTTTACTGTTCCTATAGATTTATTGGCAATATGAACTGAAAAGCAAATGATGATTTCACTCTTATTAACAAAACACAAATGGCCTTAAAAGCAGGGGTATATTAGTTTTTTTTTTTCTATTTATTTGCATAGTAAAATAACTAATATGTCCTTTGAGTTAAAAAATAATAGAAGGAAGGGTACTTTCGATTATTTCATTTCAAGTGAGCAATAAAATTACCTAAATGTCCTTACATTGAAATTGTCTTTCCCTTTAGTTAAGGGGTTTTATTTTCTTTTCCGCTTGGTTTTTCAGTAGTTACCAAGTCTTATTAGAAGCACTTTAGTATTCAGACATATATATATATATATATATATATAATATTAATTTATTTATAAAATTTGGTTGCGCGTGAGTGCTCCCACGCTATTCGAAATAAGGGTACAACGTCATCCGACGGTCAAACTCCAACTTCCACAACGGCATTTTAATTCTCACGTGGTCGCCTCCATTATTGGGCAGCGTGTATGGCAAAAAATATCGGGTTTTACACTGGTTGTCATTTCTTTTTTCCTTCCTTCTTTCCTCTCTCATCTTCAGTTTCAAAGCCTTCCCTGCATATTTTCAAAGCAACCCTTTAATTTTTTTCTTTTGGATTTGGTCTCTATTTTTTTATTATTTCTTTTATCTTAAATTATCAATGGAATTGGAATTTTCTTTCCATTTAACCCTCATTTGATTTTCTTACTTTTTAGATTTAATTCTCGTTCTTTTGATTGTTAAGTTTTTTTTAACCATTCTTTTAATTAAATTATCCTTTCAATTACATTCCTCAATATTTTATATCATTCTCTTAATTGCATCCCTTAATATTTTAACTCATTTTATTTTATATCAGATTTAGCCCTTATTCTTTTTATTGCTATTTGTTTTGTTTTTAATCCTTTTTTATTGGAATTTTCTTTGATTTTGTCCCTCAACATTTTATTTATCAGGATTTTGTTAACCTTTTGGGTTACAGGTTTGAAAGATTAGATCGGGTTCACTCAGATGTTTTTTTTTCAGGTCCTTTTTTACAATTATTTTTTTCTGATTTCATCCTTCTATAGGATTATCTCAATCTCATGTGTCATGTCACAGATTTCACGTGTTAACCCAGCTTGACCCGCTCTAATATTTTATTATTATTATTATTATTATTATTATTATTATTATTATTGTCATTGCCTATTTTCTTATCATATTATTAAATTAATCAAGATTTAACCTGACTTTCAGGTTTTTCTTACTTCTATACAAGCATTATCGTTGCCTAAATATTTTTTTAAAACATTAAAAAAAAAATGTATGGCTTATGACATAGCATGGGCCATCAGTCCAGTAAATATCTATTAGTATTTTCCTTCTAAATTACATATAAATATATTTAATAATGTAGTGTTTGGTTATTGTTTCAGGATAGAAATGATAGAGACAGTAAAGACATAAATGTGTTTGAATGACTGAGACATTGGCATAAAAATAAATATGTCTTTGTAACAATTTTAGAATGAGTTTTATGTACTTCCAATAAAAAAGACGTGTCTCTAGAGATAATATTTATTATTTTTTAATTCTTAAAATATCCTTATAAACAACTCTAAATTTTAAAATTATTCAACTAATACATGTAAGAATAAAAAAAGTTATTATCATATTTTTAAAATTTAACTCAAGGCTCGATCTAGAACAAGGCTCGGGTCATGAGTCCGGAGGGTCAACCTGGGTTGACCCAAGTCAACGTAAGTATAAAAGTAGTTATTATCATAGTTTTAAAACCTGACTCGAAGGTCATCCCAGGACAAGGCCTAAGTCACAAGTCAGGTTAACTGTTGACCCGAGTCAATATAAGGATAAAAGTGGTTATTATTATAATTTTAAAACCCAACTTAGAGATCAACTCGAGGCAACACCTGACTCACGAGTCGGGTTGATCATTAACCTTGATTAATGTAATGATAAAAGTAGTTATTATCATAGTTTTAAAACTCAATTCGGGGTCAACCCGAGGCAAGCCCCGGGTCACAAGTCGGGAGGGTCAGCCTGAATTAACCTAGATCAACGTAAGGATAAAGTGGTTAATATCATAGTTTTTAAACCTGACTTAGAGATTAATCCGGGACAAGGCCTAGGTCATGTATCGAGAGTGTGAACCCGGGTTGACTCAAGTTGATGTAAGAATAAAAATGATTATTATCATAGTTTTAAACCTAACTCAGGGGTTGCCCCAGGTCACAGATAAAGGGGGTCATCCTGGGTTGAACTGAGGCAATGCATGGGTAAAAATGGTTATTATCATAGTCTTAAAACCCGAGTTGAGATTCGATTAGGGGTAAGGCTCGATTCATGAGTCATTTGGGTCAATCCAAGCTGATCCAATTAAAAAAAAATTTAAAGCAGCCTTGTTTTGACAAAAAAAAAATCAACAGTTTTTTTACCTATGTTTTATCTTGGATCACGGGTTGACTCGAGTTTTTGACCTGGTCAGGTTGGGTCAATCCGTCCTTTATTTTTTCTTAAACTCAAATAAGTCCAAACCCACAGTCTCAGGTTGACCCGCCAGACCAGTCCGGGTTTTATAACTAAAGTAATTGCAATATAATTAGTTTCAACACTCAATATAAACTAAAAAAATAATATATAATTATTTTTTTAAAATATGTAAGTTTGACAATAATACATGTTAAGGGTAAAATAGACTTATTATATTTTATTTTATCTTGTCCACCATAACCAAACATGATTAAGAGACAATCACTATATCTCGTACACCATTATCAAACACAATTATATAACTGTTTTTTTATGTATTGTCTTCTTTATTTTCATTTTTTTTATCTTTTTTGTCTTGGAATAGTAAACAATCGTCACCTAAAAAATACATTATGAAGGAGCATTTGACTTTTCTTAATCTAAAAATAGAAAAAACTAGCCTTAGATACCTTGATAATTCAATTTTGTTTTGGAGATCATATTAAGAATTATTTCATATTTGAAGGACTAATTTGAGGTTCGTCCATAGTGAAATGGATAGACTTCCAAAGAAAAGAAAACTAAGTTATTTATTTCATCCGTGCAATGAAAAGAGAGAGAGTTCAAGTCGCCAAATTTGACTTCGGTACCCGTTAGAATTGAGCTTTTGCGTACAGTAACCTACAGATCATCAGCGTGCAGGGTCTTTTTAGTGTGTTTTTGTAATATAGTGTTAGATAGTTTTTAAAAATATTTTTTAATTAAAAATATATTAAAATATTTTTTTATTTTTATTTTTATATTAGTTCTTTAAAATTATTAATATCTAAAAAATTAATTTAATTTTTAAATAAAAAACACATGAAGATGAAAAAACAAGTTGAATTGTAAAATCAAATACTCTATAATTGAAAACTATAATGAAAGTTCAGAGATTGTGGGTCCTATGAGCATATATGGATTAGTCAAGACACATCCAATGGACATGAAAGCTACGTTCCTAAATATCTCTAATTGGGTGATTCTAGATAATCTTAGTTTCATGTGGCAGTGTATTTTATTTTTCACCAAATTTTGTAAACCATATAGTTTTTTCAAGGCTGTGATTTAAACAGTTCTTTTGTTTGCATGGGAAAATAATCAAGTGGTGGAGAGTGCATGAAGCTTTAGGATTCTCACCTTTTTTTTGTGGTTAACATGATCAACTCGGAGGTTGGGGTTAGACCTCTAAGGCTACCTAGAGATCCTTGTGTAGTCAACATTAATATATTCATATAAAAAAAATGAAAAAACAAAATCTCAAGTGTGTCAAAGACGATGAGATAGTGATGTTGTCAACCTAGAAAATGATCCCAAACAAAATAAATAATAAAAAAAAATAAAAATCAAATTTCAAAAATAAAAAAAATTAAAAGGAGATGATATTAAAAAACATTTAATTTCATAGCTTATTTTAAATAAAAAAAATAAAAAAAAAAACAGGGCCAAATACGAAGAGAAAATAAATTGTTGGGGTTAGTTTAATTTTTTAAGAGGCTAGAGCAAAATTCAAGGGTGAGGAAAGACGAAAAAGAGAAAATTTTATTGTTGGCGCCATACTCGATGCATGTTAAGGGTACATATCGCCCTATCACGTCGAGAGCGTTGAGAACTTTTAAACGTTGTACTTGAAGGCAGTGTTTAGTGGTCGAACAATCCCTTATGTGCCGTCCACACACTAGCACGTGCTACTCAAAGGCTAGAGTTTTTTTTAATTATATTTAATAAATACAACAATGCATTTGATTACCTTTGGAATTTACAATAAAATCAATGTAAAATGACAAAAAAAGTAATTCAATGAGAGTTTTGTTGGTTTTGTTTGTAAAGGTACCAAAGTAATTAAGCTATTCTAAAAAAATTGAAAATAAAAAAATGCCCCCGAATAGTAGATATTAGATTATTTTGTTCTAGGGTTAAATTAGTAATTTTATTGTGCAATAAAAATTAAAAGGTTTAATGATCAAGGTGCAATTTTATTTTTACATTATTTTAATGAATAGTAATTTATATCTAGATCTACAATAATTTCTCCTTCACCTCTAGTTTTTTTTAACTAATTTCTAACTTGCGATACACTGTGAGTCAAATAAAAAAAAAATTGAACATAAAAAAATTGTCCAAGCAACAAGAAATTATTTGGTATTATTATTAAATCTAACCCAACATGTCCACCTTAAATTCTTTCAACTCTACTCCTTGCCTAACTCGGGTTTAAAATTAACTCGTATGAGAGTTACTTTAACGTGAACCAATCGACTAGGTAAATCCAGAGTCAACCCAAATAATCATTAGTGATTTGGCTTTAAAAAGATTTCAAGATGACATATATTTTTTTCAATATTGATACGACGACATATTAGATCAACTCATGTTTTGCAGCTAAGGCGACCCCTTCGAGTTTCCGGCTGTTTTCTTAACCCGCCAAACTTGCGACTTGAATCATGCACTTCATTGAGTTTAACAATTTAATTTTTTAAACTATTTTTTACTTAATGATATAATAATAAAAATAAATGTTCATAAAATTGAACACCAACCAAATATAAGGATATTTGTTTGAAACTACGATAACTACATAAAAAGCAAACCGAATAAATTATGAAGATCAATTCAATATCAACCAAATGTTGAAAGATTAAATCGAAGAAAAATAAAAGAAAAAAGGATTCAATCAAAAGAAAAGCAAAAAAGGATTCCATAAAAAAAAGGAAGATGGAGTTTAATAACAAAGAAACTATTTAACATTATTATTAAACCCAACTTAGCGGATCAACCTTGAAACCTCCATACCCAACTCTTTGGCTAGCCCGAGTTTAAACTTAATCTACGTGGAAGTTCCCCTTATATGACCCAATCGACTTCGTGTGTCCCAAATGCAACTCGGACGATTGTTAAAAGCATGGTTTGACTTAAAAAAATTCAAGATGATATATTTTTTTTAATATTGAGACAGTGACATATTAGATTAACTTGAGTTTTGCGGTTTAATTCATCAAACCCGCAACCCAAATCATGGATTCCACTGAATTTTAAAACTACTTTTTATATAATAACATAATAAAAAATATAATCTGCTTCGCTATTCATGTGGTGAAATAGATGGGGAGACCCAACTTTTTCAGTACAATAGTTAATTTATAATTAAATTAAAAACTTTATCTGATACCATGAAGCCCAAAAAATAATTAAATCAAAAGGACAAAAAATCTAAGTATCAATTTAAAAAATGAAGAAGAATCCATATAGTTTGTTAGGTAATTTTATTATTTTTGAATTTTAATTTTAATTATCATATTTTGAACATTCCAATCTACCATCCCCAGTAATCTAAAACTAGATCATCTTCATTTTCATTCTTATACGTTTCAGGGCTCAAAACCTTGTCAATAAACTAGGTTAAAAATCTAGCATTTTGATCTGCAACTTTGTTGTGCTAATTATCTTCTTGTACATTATGTTTGTTAAAAGGAATTGGAGAAATGACGGCTAAGAGATGAGGGATTGGATGTATTCATCATTTGGCAGGAAGGAAAAAGGAACTAAGGTCATACTAATATTTTATTTTATTTTTCGTGTTGTATGGAATTACATTTCTTTTATCAAAGAAAAACTGATATGATGCAGAGAAGTCCTCAGAAACCTCACTGTGTGCCATTGCAACTGCCTCATAAACTGATAGTGGAAGAACTGGCAATTCTCCGTCCTTACAAATGGAAAGTGGAAGTAATTAGACATTGAAGAACTATTTTCAATTGCATGTAACATACAAATTAAACAAAAATAGGAGTTTCGTACCTGATGGCATTATTTCCAAGGGAACACTGTAACCACTGTTCTTATCAAGTCGATTGTCAGTGAGAACAGCTTGGTTAGTGCAGCTGAGCTTTGCTCCATTACATGCCCCATCAACTTCCTGGAAACATATGTCTAACTGAATTTGAGTCCTTTATCAGGAGGGCAGCAAATTCCAATAACTCAATGTTTTAGTTTTGAGGCATGACTTTCACAAGATGAAATAAAAAACAAAGCTATCTGGACAGAAAAAGGTAAAAGTAAACAAAGATCAAACCTAGTGTGACAGAAAAGAATGAAGAACAGGATGCAATGGCATGTATCCCGAAACTACACAGGAGAAAACCAAATTGATGGGAAGTTACAATTTCCACAAGGCTGAGGTGAGGTTCAATTACCTTACCAGTTATGTGAAATTCCCTGCTGTTAATTGTGTTGAGTATCCATCTATAACAATCTGAATTGATGGGCTAATATCATCAGTTGATGTTAAATGTAGGGTAAAAGGAACCAGCATTCATTTGGACTAACTACAAGTGAAGGTATATTTATCAAACAAGGATCTGATATTCATTGCTTACAGGTATTTAGGCATGCAGAAAAAGCTAAAACATATGTGAAGTCTAGTGATGGTTTTTAATATGTATCGAGTTATCCATACGTTGGAATTTAATTAGTTTAGAACCTCTGTCTAGTATTCTATCTTATCATATTTCCTATACATCATGTAATTAATTCAATATTTAAACTTGTAGTTATTTTCCTGAAGAAATGGAGTTTGCTATATATGATGGTTGTTGCAGATGGATTGACTTCTCAAGGCTGACGAATATGTTGTTGATAAGAGATCTGTTGTTGATGAGTTTGTAAAACTGAGCTCTGTTGTAACTGAATCTTGTTCTTCTACGTACATGCCCCCGCAATCAAAAGGGTAACGACAGAACCCTAAGATTGTCACGTAGAAACTGAAACTGAGTGGAAGACAGTGGCTTTGTGAGTGTATCAGCATAGTGGTCCATTGTAGAAACAAATTTGACAAGCAGTTGTCCTCGTAGAACTTGATCATGGACAAAGTGGAAGTCTATTTCAATGTGCTTTGTTCTAGCATGAAACAACAGACTGCGGGACAAATAAGTCGCACCTAAGTTATCACACCATAGAATAGGTGATGGAGCAATTGGAACATGTAGATCAGTAATGACAGATTTGATCCACTGGATTTCTGAAGAAGCAGCATTAGCCAGGGCCTTGTATTATGCTTTTGTGTTGCTGCCAGCGATAGTTTGTTGTTGCTTGCAGCTCCAAGAAATTAAATTTGCACCCAAATAGGCACAATAAGCATCAATGGACCTTCTGTTGTCACGGTCAGATGCTTAGTCATCAGAATCATTGAATGTATGAAGTTGAAAGGTATCAGTTGCCAGAATGAATAAGGCATGATGAATTATGTGCTTCAAATATCGCAATATGCGTTTGACTGCTTCCCAATTCTCTTCCATTGGATGATGCATATATTCGCCAACTTTGTGAACGGCAAAGGCAAGGTTAGGACGTGTAAAGGACATGCATTGTATGCCTCTAACAATGCTGTAATATAACTGAGGATCATGAAAAGAGATGCCAGTAGAACTGAGTAAGGGTTATGATGTGGACATTGGAGTAAAGCAAGGCTTGGCTTTGTCCATTTTAATTTCGAAGAAGAAGATTCAGTATATATCACAGCTGAGATAAGTAGAGTCCAGAATCATCCCTGATGGCTTCAAGGCCTAGAAAGAAATACAGTGCACCCAAATCCTTGACAGCAAACTATGTCTACAACAAACTAATGACTTGAGTAATTGAATGTATATGAGTACCAATTAAGATGATATCATTGAGATAGATCAGGAAATAAAGAGTGATATGGAACCATGGTGATAAAAGTAAAGAGAATGATCGGCTTGACTGCCTATAAAACCAATGGTTTTAAGCTTGTCAGTCAAACATGAGAGCCAAGTTCGTAGGTAAAGAGATTTATGTAACTTACAAACATGGTGAGGAAGTTGAGGATGGAGAAAACCTGGAGGTAGTGCCATGTAACGGTCTATGTAAGAAGGCATTCTGGGCATCAAGTGGCCTAAGATGCCAACCACGTGAAACTACCAGTGATAAAACCAACCTTATTATGGTTAGGTTTCACTACAGTACTGAAGGTTTCTCCAAAACAAACATCCTCATATTGATGAAAACCTTTAGCAACTAAACAGGCCTTGAATATGTTAATATCACTATCAGCTTTCCCTTCAACTTTGTATACCTATTTGCAGCCAACAAGATTAGTATGAGAAGGTTTAGGGACCAGACTCCATGTTTCATTGGATAACAGTGCATCAAATTTCGCATTCATAGCCTCCCGCCAAAGTAGATGTTTAATAGCCTCTGAATAACAAGTTGGTTTTTTTGTCATGTGGTTGATTTTTTTTTTATTAAGTGAAACTTTATAATTATTTTATTTATTTTATATAAATTTATTCTCATTTCATAATTAATTTATGAGTTTAATAGATTAACCCGAGTTGACTCAAGTTATTTTTTTTATACACTTTTCTAATTGATTTCTTTATTTAATCTTTCAACATTGGATTGATGCGAAATTGAGCTTCATAATTTTTCTTGATCTCATGACGTAGGTTGCATGTTTGACAGGTTCACCCGAGTTGATTCTAATTATTTTTATAGGTTCTTTTTTAATTGAATATTTCTTAATTGGGTTTCATAATTTTTTTTTATTTCTATGAGATTATCCCGATCTCATTATATGAGTCATGAATTTGGTAGATAAACATGGATTAACTCGGTTTATTTTTTTAGAATCCTTTTTTAATTGATTTTTTTTTTAATCTCACCTTCCAAAAACTCAATCTTTTTTTTTTTTTATTTCATCATTCAATATTAAATTGCTTGGGAATTGAGATTTGTAATGATTTTCAATTTGCTTTTTATGAAGTTATCTTGGTATTATATATTTAGTTTTTTTTTCTCGATTTTAATTTTCAATATTGGATCTGTTGGAAATAGTGCTTCATAATTTTTTTATATTCTTTTTATGAGGCTATTCTAGTCTAATGACTCAGGTTACAAGTTTAACATCATAGCTTGAGTTGACTTGAGTTGTTTTTTTGGATCCATTTTTTTAGTTGGTTTTTTTTTCTATTTCATCATTCAACATTGGGTTGATTGAAAATTGAGTTTTGTAAATTTTTTTTGATTTTTTTTTCTATAAAGTTATCATGATCTCATGACCTGAGTTGCAGGTTTTAAAGGTTAATTCAGGTTGACTCGAGTAGTTTTTTAAAATTCTTCTTTTAATTTAATATTTTTTTTCAATTTCATCCTTAAACACTAGGTTGATTATGAATTGACCTTAATAATTTATTTTGATTGTTTTTCTATGGGTTATTACGATCTCATGACTCGGGTCAAAGATTTATCAAGTTAGCGCGAGTTGATCGAATATGTCACCATATCAAAATTTAAAAAATATATCATTCAATATACATTATATTTTGAGTTCATAATTATTTTATATTAGAAAATATATTAGTAACACTTTGATTTTTTTTTATATCAAAAAAATTAATTCAACTTGCAGCACAACCCGAGCCAATAATCCACAACAATCTAATTTGGTTGTGATTTTAATAATTTACTCAATTTGTGGTTAAAGTTCAAAGTTATGCCCAATATTTAATAAATTAATGGGAGTTAATTTCTTATTATTTATTTTTATATTCTCCCACTCTAAAAAAAGATTATTTATTTAGAGCGTGTTTGGCAGTGTGGTTGCGGGTGCTTTTCAAATAACTTTTCGTGCCAAAATGCATGCCAATGATGTTTTTTCATTTTTTAAAAATTATTTTTGACATCAACATATCAAAAAGATCCAAAACGTATAAATCATATTAAACTTTAGTAAAAAAAAAAAATTAAATTTTTTGGGAACGCAGTCACAGCCGCGTTCCCAAACGTTGTCTTAGGAGTTTTAGCTCTGTTAGCCATATTTATAACTTCTCAATCACAAAATTAGTTTTCTGTTGTTTTTTTATGAGCACAAAAAATTGAATTTGAAAAAAAAAATCTAACATTCTACTTCTAATTGAAAAATAAACTGATGTGTTTTTTTCATTCATAGAATTTTAATAACGTAAGAAATGTTTTTTTTTTGGGATAAAATTTAAGAAATTATGTATAATTGACAAGATATATATTTCACTCTAGCAATTTTAATCATTGTATATAGCAATTCCAATTCCAACACCCGAGACAAAATTGCATGACAAAATAAGTAATGCAGGAAATGTTATTTTTTAAAATATTTTTTATTTAAAAATATATTAAAATAATATTTTTTTTATTTTTAAAAATTATTTTTATATTAGTATATTAAAATAATCTGAAAACATTAAAAAAATATTAATTTAAAATAAATAAAAAAATAAAAAAATTTTAAATGTTTTCAAAAACTAAAAATAAATACACTGTTAATAATGTATAATCAAAGTATATCCCGTGATCGGACATCATAATTCCCACCACCAAACACCATCCATCATGACCCCACACATAAAAAAGACAGTTGAGCAATCCAACGGCCAAGGCGTCAGATCCCAATCATCAACCATTATGATTTATGAATCGCGTAGCACTAGATCCCGGGACTGTGATTCATCCCCAACTTCCCAGAGTAAACGTTCTTTTAGACTGAAAATAACACCAAGCAAAGCTCACTTGCTCTCTCTGTCTCTCTCTTCGATCTGATGGACTCCTTTGAAGGATAAGAAAAAAAATAAAAATTCCACAGATCCAACGATGGCAAACTACCTCGCTCAATTTCAAACTATCAAAAATAGCTGCGATCACATCGTCATTGCAGGTAACTCTAAATAATGATTCGCATTTCCTGATCAGTTTTCTGTTTTCTGTTTGATTGATTTATTTAGTGTAATGTTTTTGGCAGTTGAAGATGTGAGTGATTTATGGCCGAACATAAAATCAGGATTCGATGAGAGAGTTCCAATTAAAAGAGCTAGTTTAAATAACAAGACTCGAAATCCAGTTCTCGTAGAGAATTTTCCTTGCGAATTTATATTAACTACTGATTCAAGACTCCGCAGCCGGTTTCCTCAAGAACAGTCTTTGTTTTGGTTTCGCGAACCGTACGCTACTATTGTTCTAGTCACTTGTGAGGTATTTGCTTAATTAAACTCGCCATTTGACCTAAATTTTTTTATTTGTGTGTGTATATATATATATATTTCAAAATGATTTATTTTGCGTTTTTATTTTATTTTAATTAGGATCTTGATGAGTTTAAAACGATACTTAAGCCGCGGTTGAAGTTAATTGTGCAAAATGACGAGAAGGAATGGTTTATTGTGTTTGTGTCGAGAGCGCATCCGAGTAATGATAATGCTGTTAAAATGGCGAAAAAGGTTTATGCTAAGCTTGAAGTTGATTTCAGCTCGAAAAAAAGGGAGAGGTAAGCATGTAGCTGTAGGTCGCATTTTAATTTTACTTTGATATTTGAGTTCTATTTTTATTTTTTTATTTTGATTCAGCTGGTGCATTTTGTTATCTGGATTTGTCGTGCATTCTTAGCTTTTCTTGAGGTATTATTTGTTGGAATTTTTTTTTGTTTAATTTTTTAAGTATTCCGGTAAAACAATATACTTTTGCTTCATTTGAAAATTTGTGATGTTTTGATTTTTAGATATGACTGCTATTATCCTTGAATTGAAAAAAGTTGTGATGTGTTGATATATTCATGCATTATTGTTTACTTGAATAGCAATTGTGAATGCTGGTATCATGTTCATCAACATGAGTGATGTAAATTGGGTTATATGACTGGAAATGCAAGGCCAAAACTTAAATTAGTTTATACACTGACCATTGCTCTAGTTCTCTTTAGCTGAATATTGCCTACACTGACCTTTGCTCCAATATTGCACTATTTTCTTCTTTTTCGTTCTCTTTTTCAGAAATGCTTTAGTCTTGGTGGTTGGTGTTATTCACAAAAGGTCTGGTTTCCTTTTTGTCTGTTTTTTGAACATGTGAATTATCCAGGTGCTGCAAATATGATATTCATGGCCCTGAAGCAATTTTTTGGGATGATTTAGAATCGAAAATTATGGAGTGTGTCAGAAACACACTGGATAGGCGTGTACAGTTTTATGAGGATGAGATACGTAAGCTCACTGAACAGCGGTTCATGCCAGTCTGGAATTTCTGTAATTTCTTTATATTGAAGGTTGTTCCTTTTCTCAAATTATTTCAATAATCTGATAAAGGTGTTATAGCTACCAGCAGAAATGCCTGATTTGGATTTAAACTGTTGCCCATTTTTTCTTTCTTGTGTATATTTTATTTATCTTGGAAAAGCATATCTATGAAACATTGTCTTATAGTAGCCCATCATTTCTGTTTGTTCACAAAATATCAGTATTGATCCCTAAGAAGATCCCTATACATGGGGAGGCTTAACTCTAAGAAATCTTTTAGTTCCTTGTAGCCATATGCCTCAGTCATGCATAACATTTCTTCAGTTATTCCAGCAATTCTTCCTACCTCTAAATATATGTTCTGTTCTCAGGAAAGCTTGGCTTTTATGTTTGAGATGGCTCATCTTTATGAAGATGCTCTACGTGAATATGATGAATTGGAACTCTGTTATTTGGAAACAGGTAAGCATGTGTGTGCCTGTGCCTGTGCTGTTGTTGTTTGCATGATTTTCCTCCTTGTTTGTTCAAGTACTCAAAACATTTGTCATTCTTCACTGTTTTCAAATTATATTGTAATAGTAATCTTACTTTATTTCTTGTAGATGAGATATTCTTTTTAATAATCTGATACTGCTATATATGTCTATATTTTTCATGTTGAAAGTTTCGTAAAAAATCAAACTAGTGTATTCTTATTGTATTTTGAATGATATATTAAACTGTAATTAGCACTGATCACATGGTCATAGATCTTTTCTCTGCACATCATGATTTCAAATTGATAACTTAATCTTTTGTGTCATGTATGTCTGAGTTTTCTAACCTGAACCTTTATCCTAATTTGTGTTTTTGTTTCGTGTCTAAATTTTTGTACTTGTTGACAAATTCAGAGCATGAATGATAATATTATAGCAATATTTCTGTAATCTTTGATAGAAGCACTGTAACTTCTTGTATTTTACATTTAGGTGTTGAAGAAATATTCAACACTGGAGCTTTCTGAGCCCTCATGATCACTGCTTTGAGTTTTCTTCATACTTATGATTGTTTATATACTTGTAGGAGTATGTGTTTTTAGCATTGATGAATAGCTGAACATTTTATGCTTCCTGAGCAATAATGGACCAATAATTTATACAAATTTGATGCAGTTAATATGCCTGGAAAACAGAGAGAATTTGGAGGAGTAGACCATGGTGATGATTGGGCAGCACTGCTTAATCCTGAAAATAAGCCATTGACGCAGATTGTTCAAGATGATTCATTTAGAGAATTTGAATTTAGGCAGTATCTCTTTGCTTACCAATCAAAGGTATGGAAAGCTGAGAATTATTTCAATCCACTAAAATGGTACAATGATGCAGTTAATTCCAGAATGAAAGAGAAATATTTCTGATTGTTTGCTTTATCAACCACACAGATCTGTTTGTCTATGCCCCACTGCTTTCCTTGAACTTCTTTTTTCATAATTAATTTTCAGGATTCAGTAGTTAATTTAAATATTGCTCATTAGTTGATTTTTGTCCTTATGATTCATAATTGAATAACAGTTTAAGTGGATCTTGGATATGTGCTTGTATTTTTTAAATGCTATTGTTCTGCCCCTCCTTTGTGTGTGTTTGTATGTGTGCTCACATGACCTTTATATGTGCTTGCACACTTTGTGAACATGCTTACACGAGCACGTGCACAGACGGCCTCTGTTCTGTGTGGAGTTTTGGTTGATTTGTGTCACAAGAATCAGTTTTGTAGCCATTTGTTTGAATATTGCATGCTATAGTGTTCTCACACCAAAAGTTCACAAGAGTTTTTCGCCATTATACATTACTCTTCAAGGAATCCAGTTCAATTCCTGGGATTTTTGCTTTAATCTAATTATTCTGTTGGACTTGCAGCTTTTATTCAAGCTGAATCGTCCCTTTGAGGTTGCATCAAGGGGTCATTCATTTATAATTGGCTTCTCAAAGGCCCTCACATTGCATGAGGTATATGATGGTTGTTTCATTAAGTAGTTGCATTGCTGGGTTTTTTTACCATAGTTCAGAGGATTTTATTTCTGATCTCTCTTTTCCCTCTCTTATTGGCACTCCTCTTAGAATATGCTACCTTTTTGTATGCGAGAAGTTTGGGTAATAACTGCTTGCTTGGCTATAATCAATGCTACTGCTTCTCCTAATTACGATGGACTTGTGGCACCTGACATAGAAAAGGAGTTCTACCGCCTCAAGGGTGATCTTTATTCTTTATGTCGAGTTAAGGTAAAAAACTTTCTTCTTTTGGCTCCATTTTCTAAGCAGCAAATGGTGCTGCATCCTTTACCTTTTCAATATTTTTATCCTGTATGAACCTATTCTCTTTTGTCAAAGCAAGAATGACATTTGAAAAAAAAGAAGATTTTTTTTTTGTGCCAGAGACTTGGTACTAAGACTATTGTGCACGACAGTTGTGTTCTTTTGTTACTTCAAATTTTGCTACAGAAAGGGGTTTTATGAAATGCAATTATGACTGTTGCAGTTCATGAGGCTGGCCTATTTGATCGGATATGGAGCAGATATAGAAAGAAGTCCTGTCAACAGGTGAAAAATCGAATTATAAAGTGCAAATCTACTTGTCACCTCTTGTTTATATTCCACTTGGTCCTGTAACTAGAAAGTAAATTTTTCCAGTGTCAAAAAGTTATAATTGAGCTATTTAATCGCATTCATGTTTTGTGTATCTTTTAAATTATTTTCTTTTATTTTTTACAGTGCCTTACTCAGCATGCTACCTTGGCCCAAGCCTCTGGTTTGGCCATCGGTTCCACCTGATGCTTCCCCTGAGGTTCTTGAGAAGGAAAAGGTACGCTTTAGGATGCCGTGTCCAAATTTGAACCAACAGAAGGGCATTGGTATATATTTCTCTTATTTGTTTGTTTGTTTGTTCTCTTACTGTAGGATTGTGTTATTACTGTAGTTTTCTTCTATTTCATACATTGTTTACCTCTTCTGCTAATTACTAAGGGTGACTATCACGAAGTTTGTTGCTTCTAGATGATATAACACTCTTACAAATGAGTGAAAAGGCAATTAATGGTATCTCTACATGGTGAACCCAATTGATAGCCAAACCCAATTGGTAGCTAAACATTTTAGTCCAATTTCTTTATGCTGTAGTTTTCACCTGTTATGCAAAAAATGGCTATTTAAGTTTCCCCTGATAGAATTGACGACCATGTTTATCTTTGTACAGGTGATCCTTCAAGCTACTCCTAAAATCAAACACTTTGGCATCCAGAGGAAGCCACTGCCTCTTGAACCTTCTGTACTTCTGCGAGAGGCTAATCGGCGAAGGGCTTCCCTTTCTGCTGGGAATGTGTTTGAGATGTTTGATGGCCGCCCAACCTTGATTGATGGGTAATGGACTTGGGAATTGAGGCAATATAGTACTATGGGTTCTCCAAGAAGCAAATTTTTTTATTGATATCTCATAATCTTTCATCATTTCTTTTTTTGGTGCATGCCAATTTGATTGTTTATCTAATTGATACATAAATACAGATCAGCTTCAGATGCTTCATCAAGGACCCCCCTATTAAAGAAAATGAATGCGATTTCTATGTCGCGGACTAATTCTTCACCCGGAACTTTTGATGGTTCAGTAGATCGACCTATGAGACTTGCAGAGATTTATGTTGCTGCCGAACATGCTCTGAAGCATACAATTTCTGATGCAGATCTTTGGAAAGCTTTGTCATCTGTAGAGGAGTTTGAGGTATCTATTTAATCCAACATTGACACAGACATGCAATTTTTTTATTTTTTTTTGTGAATGAAAATTTTCTTTAATTGAAAGGAACTACGTAGGAGCTCACCCTACTACGAAGCAAACAAAACAATAGAAAAAAACTCTAGAGCAACTAATGATTAACAGAGTTGCTGAAGTTCATCTGGCACAACTATATCTAGGATCGACAACAGCTTGCTGGAGAATGTTCATTTGAAAAGGCCTGAGCTGCACTGAATAATGACTTGTGCAATCAGAGCTGCATTACCTGGGCTTTCTTCTGTCTCTTTCTTTCCATAGAACATGCACATATCTGCACTAAGCTAATCTCATCACAATGGAAACTAAAATCTTTTGCAAAAGTGCTTAGCATATCATCAACCCAATTCCCAGAATGTCTATTTGCAGAACTAATCTGCAAAATCTTGCTGGTTATTTGAAATTACTTTTCTAAAAGAGTATTGTTTAGACTGCTTGATCATCCTGCAAAGGATCAAGTACCAACTGTTAATTGAAATCTTAACTAAAAGAAGCCAAAGAAAGAATTGCCATTGTAGTGCGAACAGAGACCTTGCCACAGCAAACCATGTGCTTTTGCTTCAAGTTCTCTTCATTTCTGTATATTCATTCATTTTAGTTTTGTGCTTTGATTAAATGCAAAACCTTCTAACCCATGGCATTGTTGTTGTTAAATATTGGAATTCTGTGAACTGCCTACTTCTGACAAGATATTGTCAGTCAATGCCTGGAAACTTTTTGTGTTCAATGGTGAGCCATAGCTATATTGTTAAAAAGATGCATGAGTGATGGAAGATTATTGCTAGATTAAGTTATTTTCAGTGCTAATAGAATGCCAAAAGTTTCAACTGATTTTTCATATTCTTAATAGAATTGAACAGTTGGTAATTCTGAAAGAGATCAGTTCAACGTTATAGTTTGGTAGGTTGTGGATTTTAGTGCTTAGTGGTGAACGTGCTAGTTCATTACCCCCCCTCCCTCATTTCACCAATTTTATGTTCTTGTCATGGCAGCAAAAGTATCTCGAGCTAACCAAAGGTGCTGCTGACAATTACCATCATTCCTGGTGGAAAAGGCATGGAGTTGTTCTCGATGGTGAAATAGCAGCTGTTTGCTTTGGGCATGGAAATTTTGATCTAGCTGCAAAGTCTTATGAGAAAGTTTGTGCCCTTTATGCTGGCGAAGGATGGCAGGAATTATTGGCTGATGTCCTTCCCAATTTAGCTGAGTGCCAGAAGATGCTAAATGATCAAGCTGGCTATTTAGCATCTTGCGTGAGATTGCTGTCTTTAGATAAAGGTTTATTCTCAACAAAGGAGCGCCAAGCATTTCAGGCCGAGGTTCTTCGTCTTGCACACAGTGAGATGAAGGACCCTGTGCCCTTGGATGTTTCATCACTGATTACGTTTTCTGGAAATCCTGGACCTCCCTTGGAGTTATGTGATGGGGATCCTGGTATTCTCTCTGTAACTGTTTGGAGTGGCTTTCCTGATGATATAACTCTTGATTCACTTAACCTCACTTTGACTGCTACATTTAATGCTGACGAGGGTGCTAAGGTACAATTTTCTTGGACATTGATAGTTGTTAATTGATTCTATAGAGCAGATATGATATGTACAGAATTCTTCACAACTCAAGAAACTTTCTCACATTTCAGGCATTAAGGAGCTCTACTGCCACCATACTGAAGCCTGGTAGGAATACCATTACCCTTGCTTTACCTCCTCAAAAACCAGGTTCCTATGTCTTGGGGGTTCTTACTGGGCAGATTGGTCAGTTGAGATTTAGATCTCATAGTTTTTCAAAGGTTGGCCCAGCGGACAGTGATGATTTCATGAGTTATGAAAAACCCACTAGACCTATACTCAAGGTATTGGTTTTGTGTTTCATACAAGGACCATGTGTTCTGGTCATTCCATTTGGTTAAATAGGTGCATTGTATTGCTTATCTAATAAAGCCCTTCTTTCTTAGGTTTTCAAACCAAGACCACTAGTTGATCTTGCTGCAGCTATTTCATCTGCTTTACTGATAAATGAAACTCAGTGGGTTGGGGTTATAGTACGGCCTATTGACTACTCTCTCAAAGGTGCTGTCTTGTATATTGATACTGGTCCAGGTCTGAATATTGAAGAGTCGCATGTCATTGAGATGGAGACCCGTGTCAATATATCACAGAGCAGTGCTGAAATGACAAACTCTAATGGCACACAAAAGGATTGTTCTTCAGCTTCTAAAAAAGAATTTCAGCAGTTAAAACTTCAAGATGGTAGAATAGAGTTTCCTGCTTGGGCAAGTGATGTAAATTCTGTTCTCTGGATTCCTGTTCGTGCAATCAGTGACAGGCTTCCTAGAGGGTCATCCTCAGGTGATAATAATGATTTTCAGCTTTTTGTTGAGTCTATAAATTTTTGCATGTATACTTTCTGTTGTATCCGATGATGTTCCTGTCTTGTAATATATTTCCTTTTGTGGCAGTCACCCCTCAGAAACAAAGCAATCTAGATGGCATGAGGACAATTGCTTTGAAACTTGAATTTGGAGTATCCCACAACCAGATATTTGAAAGGCATTGTCATTGTCCATCACTTCCCTGATTATACTGCTGATAATAAGTTATTTTATGTTTTTGTTTTTCTCATTCCCTCACCTATAAAAAGTATTAAAATATGTTATTTAATCATCCAAACATGAAAAATCATATTGCCTTGATCTGCAGAACTGTAGCAGTACATTTCACTGATCCTTTCCATGTGAGCACACGTGTTGCAGACAAGTGTAATGATGGTACTCTGCTGTTGCAGGTATGCTGCAAATATGTTAAGCTGGGATGTTTGTTACCCACCAAACTGATGCATTCTCAAACTGTTGACATTTTGAGGGAGACCATCTTAGCCAGTTCTTATTTCATGCTATGATAGAATTATAAATATCACAAATTATATTTATTATGTTCCTTTTCAATTTCATTTGAATTTCAGAATAGTTTGTGTTGCTTCCAGGTGATACTGCATTCCCAAGTGAAGGCTACGTTGACCATATATGATGCTTGGCTTGAGCTTCAAGATGGATTTATTCATACTGGACAAGGAACTGGAAGACCAACTTCAAGCTTCTTCCCGCTCATGATTTCTCCAACCTCTAGAGCAGGAATCATGTTCAGTATTCGCTTGGGAAAAGTAATTGACAAAGGTATAGATCTTTTTATTGTATTTAAAAAGAATTTCTTGTACTCATAGCTGGTCCTTAGTCAAACATACACCTCATTCATTCACAAAGCATGCTATTATGTTGAAACTGTGCATTGAGCTTTTAATGTCATTAGTGCTATGTTTGTTTCCCGGAATTCACTTTCCAGGAAACCACTTTCCAAACTTTCTTTTGTTTGTTTGCCATTAGAAAAGTTGGTCAACGGAAAACACTTTCCAGTCAAAGGAAAATTTGGCTTGGTTTCCAGGAAAGTGTTTTCCTGGAAAATTTGGGCGGAAAACACTTTCCGGAAGTTGTGAAAAATTTAGAAATGTCATATTATTTGCTGATTATATCAAATTTGATCCTCAAACTTTTGATTGCCATATATATTTTGTTTTAAATATTTATTTTTCAATTTCATCTCTTAAAATTTAGTTTTTATATTAACTTTGGTCCTCATTTTTATAATTGTTATTTGCTTTTCCCTTATCATTTTTTTATTGAAATTTTTTATATATCAAATTTGGTCCTCATTCTTTTGATTGTTACTTATTTTATTTGAAATAATTTATGAAATGTTGATTATTATTATTTTAATTTCTTCATCTTTTATTTTTTTTATTTGATCTCTATTATTTTGATTATTATTTATTTTATTTGAGATAATTTATGAAATTATATTTTTTTTCAATTTCATTCTCATTCAACTTTTTAATTTGTAAGATTTGTTCCTCATTATTT
>Ga0307517_10003750_pt1 | contig 23622 bp, 20 predicted proteins | sample 23_EM_MG_FD_194515 | JGI IMG/M metagenome (GOLD analysis project Ga0307517, IMG submission 194515) | Populus trichocarpa ectomycorrhiza microbial communities from riparian zone in the Pacific Northwest, United States - 23_EM | ecosystem: Host-associated > Plants > Roots > Unclassified | place...
TTATTTGTTGTTTTGGTGAGGGCTGTCGGGAGTTTGACACGCCGTAACTCAATGCCGATTCGGCGCGGGTTTAGCATTAGCTGAGTTGTAGTAATGCAATACTTGTAACCCTGTCTTGCACGAAAACTTTCCCCCTGTGCCTTGTGTAGTACAAAGTCCGGCAAGACAGTTCCGGAACGATCATTTGAGGCCAGCCAGCAAATATAGCCCTGTCCGTTACATGTTCCCGGCATGTAGAACCTGAACACAGGGATCAAAATTTTGTATGGCGAATTGTCTGTGCGTATCTGAGCGCCCATACTAAATTCGGATCCAAATGTTCAGGTTCTTCATGCCGGGAACGAGTATAGTTACTGGGTCACTACTACTAACCATTGTACATTGTAGGTATATTTTACCTACACAAACAGAGCAACGACCACTATTACCGGTATCTAATATACCATCTGCGCTACTGCCCACACAAGAGGAAACAGACAAAAAAAATTAGCCCCTGAACATCCTTAAAGAGTGCAAATACCCGGGGAGACCTTTTCTCACGGAGAAGGAATCATTTCGGGAGTTAACTTCACTCAACCTTTCGCTCGCTTTCTCGCAACTACGGTCCTTGTGCCTCAACGCCTAACCCTTTCTAGTACTCCGAGGTAAAGTACTGCACAGTACCCCGGGGGGGATGAAAAATCAAGCTCTTGGATACAAGCACCCACTACCTGAACATGTTATAATAGTACCTACACAACCGCCTAGTAATACAGCCCATAAACCCTACTCCCCACATCACCGCTCCCTCCCGCACTGCTCTCTATCGAAGGACACCACGTCGCCCCCGAACCCCCGATGGAGAAGGAATCGTTCGATATCTATCGAGCATAGGCTCCTCTGACACTTAAAACTGGCACGAAGGTGCAGATGCCGAGCGATACTACATGCCGCACTAATATCAACACATCATCAAGCGCACCCCATGGGACTTCAAGTCGGCACTAACCCTGCGCATACCCGACCTATCGCAAATACGTACATTCCATCAAACCTAAAGCCAGATTTGGTCCTGTCCGAAGGGATCGATCCCAATTCAAGGCTTTCGGAATTGGGAAAATAGACCGTGCGAGTTATCGGGTGTCTAGAATGTCTTTGGATATTCCACTCTGTATAATATTTAGTGCGTGGTTAGGTTTGGCTCTTGGATCGATCACTGCGTTGCGGCATAGCAGGGGATTCATAATTCCTTCCAAGAATTAATGAGAAATATCCGACACAAGGACATGTCGAGACTGTGAGGAGGATGGGGAGGGAGGGGATAAGACTGTTTGGTGTTTTGATAGCGTGTTGGATTCTCCGGATTTTTTTCCTTTTGATATGAGTAGGATAGGTCTAGATGACTGCATTAGTTAAAGTCCCCGTGTATCCATTATTTATTGGTAGCGTGATGCGCATAGGTATTACCGTGTATTGTCACTACTTCCTTCCCTTTCTTGTAAGGGATTGAACGCGCTGAAGGGCCTTTATTCCGTTGGCGTTTTGGAGGTTTGGATTTTTATCGGGCTTGGTTTTTAGAATCGCTCATCGGATGTCGGCACAAGTGTAGGGGACCGGAGGGTCGGAATTCTAGGGCAGGTGTCTTCACCGGCAATCGGTGTGAGGGACCGGGGTGTTAGCCCGTTGGATGGGGTGGATACTAATTTCTTCAAAAGCCCGAGATTCCGAATTGCGGTCAATGTTGAGGTGGGATGTTTGGGCAGATTGTGTTTTGTTGTGGGAACCCGGAGGTTAAGTTAGGGGGGTAACATCCAACCTATACCGTAGCAGGTGTTCCCTCTTTTTAAGAGACGTCGCCAAGTTAATAAAGCTACCTTTTTGGTAATTGCTGAGCGGTGCAATTAGTGCGACAAGTCTAGCTTCGTCGTCCCTTTATACACCACGATTCTGGTGCTTCGGGGGTGTCAACTGCTACCTAATTTAGTTCTATAATAAGGCAGGTTGCAGAGAAGCTGGAAGTGATCCCGGGGGAGACGCGGAGGTATTTTGTATGGTAAACGGGTTTGTTAGGAGCAAGTCTCTTTAACACTGGACGGTCGTGGGGATCATCTGGATTAATGAGATCGCACCGGCCGTTTTATATGCGTCGGTGGACTAGACGAATTCCCTTACCGAGTACTTATGATACCTTCGCTTTTGGCCTCGCTAAGGCAGGTCTGTGTGGTATCTCCTAGCACTCGGTCATTCCTCCGGGAGGAGAAGCCTATTCGTCATGATGTCAAGAAATGTTTCTGAATTCGCAATAATGGTACATATCCGTGTGGCCCCTATGGGGATATCAACAGATATCACACTATGGGGTTGGGTAGGCGTCCACAACTTAGACAATAGATAAGATCCTGCAAGAGGACATTCGCGGAAAAATATCTGAAACTTTGAACGAGATGTCTCACGGCTCGGTCCAGGCGAGGCATTCCCGGTGGGTCTGTAGCGGGTTATGGAGCAAAAGTGGGGACGTATACAAAAATCGAGGCCGAGGTTCGAATGTAGGTCTCTCAATCAGAGGGGGCATTGAAAGCGAGGAATTATGCTACCCGCTCGCGGTGAAAGTAGGCGAAACAGAACCCAACCAGCGCAAAATACTCACCGTGTAGGATTGCCGGGTTGTTCTCTAGCACCTGCGAAGGTTGATCATCAATCTGGGATCCATTTAATCCATTCTATTTTCCGGGAGTGTCTTTTCAAACACTGCTAACTATTTAACTATGCGCGCTTGATTATCGCAGCAGCTTGCGTATGATGGGTTTACATACAGTACTAATCCGCTGGTAGCACCCCCCGAAGGCCCTGCATCCTGTGACTCTACTATCGCGACACCCTCAAATTCGTTTCCACCTCAAATTCGGATTCTGGGCTACGCGGGTCATGTATGAACCATACCAGCCAGCACCGAACAAGCTATAATCTACTGGTATTTTTCTAGTATCACGTATATCCAACCTGCGTAGCCTGGAATCCGAATTTGAGGTGGAAACGAATTTGAGGGTGCCGCGATAGTAGATGCACGTGAGATCTACCGCTGCTTTCTTCTGCCAATTCGGCCTTTCAGGAAAGTTACTCTTTGACAAATAGTGGCTTTAGCTTAGCTAGCGCTTTATAGCATTCCAATTAAAAAAATTCTGCGTTTGGAGCGCTTTTTCTTCCTTTCCATTTCCTCTATCGTACCCCATTTCTTATTTAGTTATTAGAGGAATACAACCTTTTCTTTTTCTCCCCTGACCCCTCCTACCTGATTTTGCATTTCTTCATGCTCTCTTACAGCTAATCTCAAGCACTATGAGACTTTTCGCTAAGAGAAACGTAAACAAGGGGTATCAATTAATCACTATATATCCAAGGCTGAGACTTTGGTACTCCCATTTTTTCTTTTTCTCAACGATAACTAGTGTCCAATGCCCTATTTCGGATCTGGTAGGAAATCTTTATTTATAACCCTACCGGAACACTCCGACAAGTTCAAATAGTGGTGAAGATGGTGCTGGATGTGGTTATTCAACTATAGATTGGCAACTAGCTGCATGTACTATCACTCGTTCAACTGCAGCCAACGACCATTGTCCCTAATCTTTTTCCCTGGCATTGCCATAATGGTTGGTATTGCGGGAATGTTAGTGTATTATGGATTGCACAGCTGTGCAAGGGAAGATAGTAGACTGTGGAGGTATGAAGGCTAGCACGGGAATGTGTTAGAAATGTTCACTTGTTGATGGCTGTGCTGGACTTGGAAGTTTGTAAAGTCCCTACCTAGGCAAAAGTGTTCGTGAAATCGCTTAGTCGGATGTCTCACATTTTCACGAACACTTTTGCCTAGTAGGGACCGTATATATTTTGCTCTAGTTGCTGTTCGGAGGACGAGGGATGAGACGATTGAATATGGTTCGATTAGAGGTTGGCTCCGCTGTTCAACCATAATACCATATCATTCCATAGAAGCCATTCTCTTTCTATGGGGCCAGAGACGGGTGTAGCTCAGTGCTACCAATCTAGAAGTGATTCTGTCCAGCTTTCTCATGAATAGGCTTCCACTCAGGGCTATTTCCAGATTTTATCTGCTGCGTCAGGTATTGAAGTTTTTTGAATGTGGGCCACAATCTGAGAAAGTGGCCCCGCGTTACTGGCCTAGTAGACCAATAACTTGAATTGGTAGGTGGGAGGGTTGGTTATTGAGAAAAGATATCAAGAGTATAACTGAATCAAGAATATTCACAATTAGAATAAGTATTTGGGTGCTCGGGAAGTGGACAGGCTATCGCATCATTCCGAACGCCCTAACCTCTTGTTCTGCCACCCCTCAAGCATGTGAGATGCAGAGCCCTGGGGAGTCAAAAGACAAGATGAACCAGTGGATATTACAGTAGTATTTATGAACTAAAGTCCTAAAACCATGGTAAAAGAGAGCTGGCAAAGGACAAGGGAGGCTACTGGGGGGGGGGGGGTAATTCGTTACTCCACGCACAGTGATATACTGCTTAGCAACGTACCTTGGGAACGGAATAACTGTCCATAAAGCATCTCCGGAGGTCTCTGGAAGCCTACTGAAGTGTCGGCATTTTGCCCCTAGAGAGTCAGCTCCGGCTGAAACTAACACAGAACTTGTGCAATAGGACTCTGGATGTTGACTCCCATTCTGTAATTCTTGGGTTCGGTTTTGGCATTGATTAGGGTGAAATATTATTAAGGAGAATCCCGAGATACCGGTGCTGACTTCTTTTAGTAGAGACAGAGTTTCTGGCTTTTATTAATAGTTTCTCCTACTACCTCTTTTTTCTTTCTTTTTTTGTGTATGGGGAGGTGATGCTGTCGCAAGCTCAGGTGTCGATTAAATGTACAACTCTAAAGAGATCTTTTCTCCATGCTGTAAACATAAGAGCCTCTTTCTCTATTGATGGCCATGATTTTGTTCGAGTGGATAGAATTATCACTTCCATAGTTGGAGGCAATAGCTCGGCTGGCACCGCGCTAAACACCCTTATCCGCTCCCATCTCTCATTTTAGTTTCTGGACTTTTTTTCACAAATAGGCTACAGCCGGACACAAGTTCTGTCCAGTCCTACCTCCGAGACTCAAGGACCGGGCGCACCTGAAGTTATCACCCCAAGAAGGGGCCTTACAAAAATCCGTTGGGGTCTCCAATACCACGGCTTTCATGTTTTATACCTCCAATGCCACAACATTTCAAAAGATCGAACAATGATCTGATCACTAAACCGACCCGAAGGGTTTTGTCTTTTTTGCTTTTTCTATAGCGCCAGATGTAGGACACATGAAAGAAACTCTACTACGAGAGAGGCTAACGGGGGGCAGCTAGGTTATTTCTTGTTTCCTGTCTGTCTTGGCTTTTACTTTATTCTTCACTGCCGTTTGATCACTTTTCAGTTGTCCGTTCTTTGATAAATTTCTTTGTCCGAGTCGCACTCCTTTTATACCTGCAATATATAATCAACTTGTGTCAATCCGTATCTGAACTCTGAATCTGCTGTGCTTGAACCTTGTTGTTGAAAATTTCTATCCTCAAAATTTAGAGCAGCAAGGCTAGGGGCAAGATGGATAGTGAGAAAGGAATCGACATGGTTTGCCAAAGCTTGCCGTTGCCTAGACTCACCAACTCGGATTCTTCCTTCGTGTGGGCCCCGGCTTGGTTGCCGAGTAAGCGGAGGTTCTACATATTTTTCAACTCGAATTAGATCATGATCCGGGGAGGAGGGGGTAGCTAGTGATTGAGTTCTAGGTTTAGTATATGGAAGGAAGAAGGCAAAACGATCAGGTGTTTATTTAGTTATCCGATCATCGGTTGATCTTTTGAAATGTTGTGGCATTGGAGGGACGCTGTGTCATTGGAGGGATAAAGCATGAAAAGCAGTGGCATTGGAGACCCGAACCGGAAAAAATGCAACGTAATTGATACAGAAGAATACTTGGGTATGATAAAATCACCTAACAAACTACGATACATCCAGCATCCCAATCACAAACACCCTTAAACACAGACTTATTTCCCACTCGAGAACGAACCTCCCAGCCCTCTAGTTCTACTCGGCCTTGACCGCCCTCTGTTCATTCTCCTCCTTTATCTCCTTCCTCCTCTGCCTAGCCTCATCCGCGACCTCCTCCCACGGGTCCCTCTCCCAAAACCTTTGGCTCCCCCCTGCCGGAACTTTACTCCCGCCAGAACGCCTCTGGCTGCACTTAGCAACCCTCTCAGCCATAATCCCCCTCCTCTTCTTCTTCATCATCAACTTCTTCCCCGGCAAAACCCGCCCCAGCCGGCGATTCAACTCCGCATTTTTTGACGCCCACCCCAATCTATCGACCTTCTTCCTCAGGGCCCTCGTGGTCATCCTGACTTCTATCATCGTCCGTCTGTATTCGATGTTCTTTGCGACCTGCGCTTCGAGTTCGGCTATGAGGAGATTGGCTTGCTCGGTGCGGGCCTTGAATTGGGCTTGGTTTGCGGCGAGTTTTTCGACGGTGGCGTCTAGCCGGGCGTCGAAATGGGAGATGATGTTGGGGTGGATATCTGGGCGGGTTACCGCTCTGGTTATGATGTTGCCCATTTTGGGTGTTTTGGTGGGGGGCTGTCGGGTGGGGAGTTAGTACAATATCTTAGATAGAGCGAGCAGAGACAAGACCCGGGGGGGGGGGATACACACTTAAGGATATGATAGAGGTTTGTTGATTTTGGCCGGATGCCGGAGTTTTTTTCAAACGTAAGTTGAGGAAGAGGTATGTATGCTTTGGTTGAAATTTCTGAACCGCTGTGACAAGTGAAGAGATATTGATAGCTGTGAAGAATGAAGATGATTGATGAGGGGAGATGATTAGAAGAGAGGAGAGGAGAGGGCCTTTTTATATTGGTAGGGACCTGGAATTTTACCATGGGGATTCAGCTCAATTGAGGATGGCATCAATTGAACTTGCCTGGGGGTAGCTATGCAAAGCATTGAGCACCCATTGTTTTTGGCGTACTGGAGACCATTAACAACTCACGCTTGAGCCATTGGTTGTTGGGAGGAAAAATTATGTTAGCCGCCATTGAGCTTGGATTGGTGCCATTGATGTCAGTCCCATTGATGTTGGTTTTGTAGACTAATGGGAAGACAATGGTAGAGAGGCTATAGGGTCTCTAGCTGCTGGATCGTTGCCCTAGCTCCTACCGCTAGCTTACACCAAGTGCGATACCATTGAACGAGATCATATATTATCACTCGATTATGAAGCTCAATAGGGGTCGTTCAGTGACAATACAGAGGCTAAAACACACCAGAACCGCAAGTTTTCGAGCTATTATATTCCCACAGGTATCGGGGAACTTGGCTTTGGAAATTTTTCGAAAGAATATAGCATCTCTGAGGTATAGTATCTATTTATTTCGGTTTTTCGTGTCGAGTTTGGAGAGAGCTGGGGGAATATAAACTGGGTAAGGTGTATTGCAATGTATCTTTCTCATACAAACGCCCTAGTCTCGGTTGGTACCTTGAGGGAAAGGACATTCCACTCCTCACTATTCTGGGAGAATTGAAGGGAAAAATCCTCCACACCTTTTTTTACCTGGGTTATTGTAGCTTGCTTTTCGAATTTACCCCATGCTGCTCCCATATATCGTGGTTGGGTTGTGGTATCTCGAAAACCGTCAATTTTTGTGTGTTTTGGGCTCTGTATGGCTACTAAACGACCCCTATTGCAGCCTTGGAAGCAACACTCTCAACCGGGCGACGGGAGACTGGGGATGATCTGTGAGCGTATGTTGGAAATAGCGCAATCGATGTGGGATGTGCCCATCTGTCGAGGCCGCAGTGGAATATGTATCCACCAGTGGAGCTTTTCTCAGTTGTTTTGTCTCCCTCCTCTCTTCCCTCACCTCGTGTTCTTCCTGTTTTAAACTTTCCTCAATTCGTCCTTCTGACTAATTTATCTCAATCAATTATTATCTTCACCTCCGCTTAATTCAAACCTTTTGTCTCTACTTAAGTTGTCCCACTCCGTTGCGTAAACCTCTCACCGTCAATCATTATCTGCTTAGCGATTACTCCACGCGGCGGAGTTGAAGTTGGTCACTTTCTATGGGAATTGCCGCCTTAGGTGTCCAACTTCAACTCGGCCGCGGGAGTATCTTCAAAATTATACCAGCAATAATTTCTCAGCCACCAGACACTAACTTGGAAGGTTGTAAACTATGAAAGTGGGTGGGGTCTCAATACTACTTGGTGATTCATAAAGTATTCAGATGAATTGGCTCCAGGGTAGTATATTACACTTAGGGGATCGGAGCTCCTGCATCTGAACGATTTGCCCCGGTTAAATATTACCAGCTACAGAACAAAATACTTTATAAAAATGGGGATTCAATTGTCGCTAGGTCTCTAGCTAACTATTGATATGTTTTTCGTTTTAATCAATTGAGAGGCGGAGGTACAAATAGAGGTTTTCCATACACCGGGTTTTATCGATTTTGGTGTGGTTTTGGAGATACTTGTACTTGGGCCCACCAACAATGACTTTGTCCTGTTGCTCTTCATAGTGAGAAGCCATCCTCTGCAGCAAGCCCTCCCATACCTTCTACACCAACACAATCCACTGCACCTACACGCTCGGTATTTATTGCTTCTGCCAGACTTCCTCCTTGTAGCGCACACTCGCGAGAAATTAAACATTCTCTAGTTGATTAAAATCCGGTGAGTTTGGTGCTTAATCAGTACCAGTAGTGCCCGTTTGCAAAGCCTTTGCAGAACGACAGGTATAGTACTGTGGCAAAGTCTTGGTGGCAACCAAGGTATCAGGACAACCCATACAGTTCAAATCATACACAAATTCTTGTACCAGTACCTTCTTTGCCACCAAGACATCGCCACAATACCTCTCTTTCCGCGAAGACTTGCGAATGGGAGTGTACCATACATCATGCGATATTTGGAAATATAAACACAAGCATCATAGCTTGCTCCATCATCAGCAGTGTTAACCTCTGTATTCTGCCTACTAGCGCTTACCGTAAAAACTTGAATAAACGGACAATGTGCTAGGGAGGCTGGAGTTGCCTCTTTAGTTTTTTCTTTTTTATTCATCTCGGAGGCAGGTTTTTTGGTAAATTTCCGCACCTATTCTAGCTGAGAAAATTCCGGACTAACTGGCACAAGGCCTGTTTATTCGGATTTTTACGGTACTTAAAAGGCAATCCAAGATGTCCCTATGAACGCGCTACTATGAGCTGCACAGTGGTTTGTCTATTTGGGCGCTGGTGGGATTAATATAGGACACCCCCGGGTAACTATTAGAGTTACATAAGCGACTTGTAATAAGATTGGCTATCAGGATGGTAAAAGGGTTTTCCGGTTGCGTTAGGGTTTGTTTTCCGATGAGGATATCATACCGGTACGGTAGCTGGGATGTTGCCTCGCAAAGAGCGCCCCCACATGCCAGTAATTTTTTTCACACACCCACCCTTGAGACCTGCGGGCCCACACACTACCGGTAAATTGCCCCAGGAACATCCCAAACAAAAAAACCTATCTCACCAGCTTCTCCAAACAGCCATGGATCGCCTTCACCCGGAGGTGCAGAGCCTAAGTTTTGTAGGTTCCACAAGCTAGATTTTCTTCCTTTACCCCCTGTGGAACAAACAAAACTTAGGAGCTGTACCTCAGTAAAAGACACCCGGAGCATACTCCAGCCCACTCGGGGCTCTCGCGACGGAAGTGCGGCATTATTATACATCGCGGAAGAGAGAAACACATTCTAACCATAGGGGGGTCGCTTAAATATCTGTTTATTCCATTCACTTGGTCTTCCCGCTGCTACCCAGGACGGGGCGGTGTGCCGGGTAATAGGTTGTCACTAACTTATAAACCACTAATCCCGGGTCGCTGGGATGGAGAGAATGTGGGGATGCTGGGATAAGTCGGAGGCTTTCATTTTGTTTTGGATTTTTGGTGTGGCTTGGGTGCGCCTATGGGGATTTGGGTCTGGTGGCGGAATTAATTGGAGGTAGAGGCTGCGATTACGTAGGAATGCGGGTGGTGGTGTGTGCTGCTGGCGGGTAGGTGGCGAGGAGGGAAAATAGGCGCTCGGGGGTTGGGTGGGGATACAGTTGACGCGGAGGTTGGGCTTACACTGTTAGTGTTGGAAGCCATGACATGCTGCTCGGCATGCTCTTATGATATTTTCTTCGTTCGGATAGCTTCTGGGAACGCGCTTGTTTGTGGCTTCGAAAATGCGTTTGGATTCGGGTATATGCTTTGCTTCGGGCGTGTTTGGGCTTTCGGGAAAGCATTTTGAATCCGGAATACGCGAGTGATTTGGAACCGTGCATCCACCGGGAAAGCTATAGGAACGCTCTAAGGGTAGCGTAAAAGAGCTGGAGGCCCGGAGGCTATGGGAAGTGAGAGTTTGTTTCTTTCTTTTGCTAGCTCGGGGGTGAGCAAAAGGGGAAGGGGAGACTTACATGGAATAGCGCGGACATGCGGGGTAGCTCATAGAAGGATAGGAAGTCTTTGTGGTTGATATATACACCTGTCTTTGCCGTTAGTTAGTTGTTGTGATAGGAGTGGTTGAATCAGGTGAACTTCCCCGCTACTGGATGTGCGATCGTTTTTGGTGTGAAAACTTTTGGCGTTTCCCATTCCTCGTTTCGTTTCGTTGTCACCCTTGGTTGTCGCCATGTCGCCATCGGCCCAGGTCTCAAAGTGAGGACTACTACGGTTGCTGTGGTAAAACGAGAGCGGTGTCGGTTGTAGAAGCCCTCGAACTCGCTGTGGGAGGATGTGGTGCTAGTGTTTCTATCGATGCTATGGTGGTTGGAATTGATGTGGCTATGGCTGGTTCCAGCCGTGGGCTATTCCACCTAGATCATAGGCTTCACTAGTAGTGCGCCCCAGCACCGCAACTTTCGTTTTATCGCTGCCACTCCCGGTCCCGATATGTGTTCCCCACAAGGCCCCTATGGCTAAACATTGGCGTTCAAAAGGAAACCCTGAAAATGCTTCTGGTGCTCTGATGATCCTGTGCCCTGCGCATCATTAAAGTGGGTATCTGGAAGTGTTTCAAGTTTCCCCACCATCTGTCGAGTTTCTGAGCTCCAGGCCGCCCGCTCAAGTAGCTACTCCGAGTGTTGGCATGCCAGAGCAGCCCATGATATTTGGATAATAGTCTATGGCTTCGGGGATGATACTGAAAACGGGTTCGAACGGTACCAGCAGTAGATTCTCGGCTGCGGAAATTTTTGCGAGCACTTGAAAAGAAAAAAGAGGGAATGAGTAGACACGGTTAAATATCAGGTTAAAGGAACATGTGAAGTTCATCCCTTAAACTGTTTTCAAGCACTCGCACTAAGTGCGGATACACCTGGTTGTGGAAGCGATCGGTGGTGAACTAGCTGAACAGAGCAAAGTTAGGAATAATTGTGACAGCTATGATGTAAGTATTATGATGGACGTAAATGATGCTAAGATAATTCAGCCCCTTTTAGACACTAGCCTATTTGGATAATTGTGATATGAAAAACTGTGTGGTGTAGGGCTCAGAATAGTGCTAAATGAGTACCGCTCAGAATGGCCATGATGGAAAGCAGGTTGTCTGCGTAGATTTGCTCCCAACTATGGTACATGTCTAGGTACTTTTAATTTATCTTGGGGTGTTGTCCATCATTACCTTGCCTGTATCAAGCGTCCTATTAGTGCAACGCTAAAAGTGAGTGAACGATCGTACAGGTTAAGGGATCCGAGATTCCGAAGGAATCGGTTGTCGGATGGGTGTAGAGGGTATCGAGCCTATTGGAAACGGTGTTGTAAACTACGAGTATGATGTTGTGCGTGGACAAAATTAACCGATCACCAGGATGAGCGTGGCAACTCATCACTTCAGGGCCCCCCACCAAAATCATTAAAGAGCATGATAGGACAGTGTCGCTGACAGGATAGTGTCGCATACCGGTATGGCAAATCTGGTTGCAACAACGAAGAGTAAATCCTGTTTACTTACTAATAGAGACTCCGCGAAAAGACCCCGGACCTGAGGCAAATGCAGTTACGGAACGAGATTGCTAGGATTTGACTCTGGATGCGAAATCGCAAAGTCCCTAATACCCTCAGAGATGTGACATTCTCCTGTCCGCGACATCGTCCTGTCATGCTTTTTACCACTAAACAGGCACCTCATAGTGCCTTTCTCTTTATTATTATTAAGGCTGATGGATGGTACAAGTATCCCCTAAGCTGCTGAAACATTCAGCCCCATTTGAAATGTTGAACACTAGCCTATTTAAGTAACCGGGAGTAAATTTACGCACTCCTTAGCATTTCCATCATTGGCATACTGATGAATACAGATTTCGCGGAATTCTGAGTACTACGCCTGTAGTAAACAACAAGGGTTTTCCTATCATGGTTACCTCAAATAGGCTAGTGTTCAACATTTCAAATGGGGCTGAATGTTTCAGCACCCTGGATACTAAGTACTGATTACCATGTATTTAAAATTATTTTTACCTATTTTTCTTGGTTGGGTTGGGGTGGTTGTATCGGGGGGGTTGGCAACATCACGGCTAATCTACTCATCCGAGCCAATTATGGTTTAGCACGGCGATTCGGTGGAGATCCGCGATAGCTGATTTAAGGAGCGGCAGGAACAAAACTTTATCTACCCCGCTTTTCCCCAATTTTAAGGAGTTGCGTTCGACAAACCCCAAGTTAATCAACACCTTCCTCTCACATTCACGGCCGCGAAAATTGAAAGATGTCAGCAGCATTCAGGAAAAACGATATCTCCTCCCAAAATGTCGATAACTCTTTCAACAATTACGAGAGCTTCTTGAACAATAACGAGAACTGCTTCAACACAAACACATACAACACAAGCACATACAACACAACTACTGTTAACTACACCGCCGTCGATGATAGATCTGAAGTGCTGGCGTGGCTATCACCAGTAGAACCACGGCTGCGGCATCGGGACATTGCAGCCCGCCGGGTCGGCTGTATAGGAGCCTGGCTACCAGAAACCGAAGAATTCAAACGCTGGAACAAAGGAGGTAGGGAGGATGGATCTTATCATGCGACTTTATTTTGCGACGGGGATCCAGGAGTGGGAAAGAGCTACATCACGTAAGAGAGAGACAGTATCATTGCGGGGGTTCGAAGGATACAATTGCTAATTTATTGCGATGGTAGTTCACTAGTTATAGACAAGCTGTGCGACGAGGCCAGCGAGGGAGATCCTACCACTGTGTGTTTTTATTTCGACTTTGCTGCTCGGAATGAACAGTCACCGGTAAATATGCTTGGCGCCCTGGTGAGACAACTCGTTAGCGGGGAGGAGGAAATTCCGGAAGCGATATCCCGCGATTTTCGAAAGGAGAAAGGATCTATTGGGGGTAGAGGACTTCAAGTTGCGGGAATTGTGAAGATGTTTCAGACAATCGCAGCCACGAGGCGCATATTTATATGCGTTGACGCACTTGATGAATGTGTGCCGGAGCATCGAATGGTGGTTCTTGAATCACTAGGCCAGATTCTGCAGGGGTGTCGGGGAGCCCGGTTATTTATGACGGGAAGGCCGCATGTGCGGAGTGAAGTGGAGAAGGAGTTGGGTGGAGCGGCGACATTTATATTTGTACGGGCTACGGAAGATGGCGTGCTTAGGTTTCTGCGCGAGAAACTTAGGAAGGACACGATCCCGAACATGATGAGCAGCACCTTGGAGGAGGATATTCTGAAGAGTATCCCCGCAATAAGTTCTGAAACGTATGTGGGAACAAGGTCGAGGGCAAATCTACACGAGGTTGATGGCTTACATATTTGAACCTAGATTCCTGCTGGCCTCCCTCCACATCGAGGCAATCCTTCGGGGTACCACTATTGCTCGGCGGAGAAAGACACTCAGGGCAATAAAAGATGGGGCAGGGTTAGAGGGTGTATACGGGGCGACGCTGGAGCGTATCAAGGCTCAAGATCAGGAAAAGGCGAAGCTTGCGATTGCCGCTCTCACATGGGTCTGTCATTCGGAGCGGCCGTTGCAGGTGGATGAGCTGTGCCACGCGTTGGCAGTGGAGATAGGAGAAACCGATTTTGATCCGGATAATGTTCCTCGGATAGGCACATTGCTTGACTGCTGCCAAGGCCTGATGACGATCGACGCGGAGGCTTCGACAGTGCGGTTAATCCACTATACGGTCCAGGAGTACCTCTGTACTCATCCAGGTCTCTTCACTCAGCCTCACTCGATACTTGCAGAAACCTGCTTAACCTATCTAAACTCACACCAAGTCAAGGGCCTCACACCACACTCTTTCCCGCTTCAAGCCGTGCCATTCCTCAAATATTGTGCGCGGTATTGGGGGACGCATGCGAGCAGGGATCTCTCCAGGGATGTGGGGGCTCTTGCGCTGGCGCTCTTAGATCAGTACGAAGACCACATATCCGCTGTAACACTTCTGGACCAGATACCGTACTACAGAGATATCGGAGCCATTGTTCCTTACCCGCTCTTCTCTGGATTACACTGCGCATCTTTCTTCGGAATTGTTGAACTTGTGACATTGTTGATAAATGCAGGAGGTTGCAATGTCAATCAACAAGATAGTGGGGGTAGAACCCCACTTGCATGGGCGGCGAGAAATGACCATGGAGAAGTGGTCAAATTATTACTAGAACGGAAAAATGTCGACCCCAATTGCCCTGATAAGAAGGGCCGAACACCGCTCCTGTCTACTGCTCTTGAGGGACACGAAGCAGTGGCCAAGCTATTGCTGGAGCGGGAAAATGCGGACCCCAATCGCCCAGATAAGGATGGTAATGGGCCACTCGGGTGGGCTGCTATCGACGGACGGGAGGGGATGGTGAAAATACTGCTGGAGCGGCAAGATGTCGACCCGAACCGCCCAAATAATTATGATCGAACACCACTCGGGTGTGCTGCTGTTGAGGGACATGAAGAAGTAGTCAAGCTGTTGCTGGAGAGGGAAGATATTGACCCCAATCGCCCGGATCAGAATGATCGGACACCACTCGGGTGTGCTGCTATTGAGGGACATATAGGAGTGGTTAAGTTACTTCTGGAGCGTGGAGATGTCGACCCCAATCGCCCAGATAAGAATGAGCGAACACCAGTCGGGTGGGCGGCCATCAAGGGACATGAAATAGTAGTCAGAATACTGCTGGAGCGGCAAGACGTCGACCCGAACTGCCCAAATAATTATGATCGAACACCACTCGGGTGTGCTGCTGTTGAGGGACATGAAGAAGTGGTCAAGCTGTTGCTAGGAAAGGAAAGCGTTGACCCCAATCGCCCAGATCAGAATGATCGGACACCACTCGGGTGTGCTGCTATTGAGGGACATATAGGAGTGGTTAGGTTACTTCTGGAGCGTGGAGATGTCGACCCCAATCGCCCTGACAAGAATGATCGAACACCACTCGGGTGTGCTGCTATTGGGGGACACGAGAGAGTGGTGGAGTTACTTCTCGAACGTGGAGACGTGGACCCCAACCGCCCAGATATTTATAACCAAATGCCACTCGGGTGGGCGGCCCTCAAAGGACACGAAGGTGTGGTCAAGATATTGCTAGAACGAGAAAATGTCGATCCCGACCACCCGGATATTGATGGTAATGGACCGCTTGGGTGTGCTGCTGTCTACGGACAAGAGGGAGTGGTGAGAATACTGCTGGAACGGCAAGATGTCGATCCGAATCGCCCAAATAAGCATGATCGAACACCACTCGGGTGTGCCGCTATGGGGGGACACGCAAGAGTAGTCGAGTTACTTCTGGAACGCGGAGATGTCGACCCCAATCGTCCAGATAAGAATGAGCGAACACCGCTCGGGTGGGCGGCCATCAAGGGACATGAAACAGTAGTCAGGATATTGCTGGAGCAAGAAAATGTCAATCCCGATCGTCAAGATAATAATGGTAATGGACCACTAAGCTGCGCTGCTACCTGTGGACAAGAGGGAGTGGTGAAGATCCTGCTGGAACGGCAAGGCGTGAACCCGAATCGCCCAAATGAGTACGGCCGAACACCACTTGGGTGTGCCGCCATTGAGGGGCATGAAGGTGTGGTCAAGATACTGCTGGAACGGGAAAATATCGATCCCGATCGCCCAGATCAGGATGGTAATGGACCACTGGGCTGTGCTGCTATCTTTGGGCAAGAGGGAGTGGCGAAAATACTACTGGAACGGCAAGATGTCGACCCGAATCGCCCAAATAACAATGATAGAACACCACTCGGGTGTGCCGCCGCTGGGGGACACGAAGGGGTGGTCAAGTTGCTCCTAGAACGCGATAATGTCGACCTCAATTGCCCTGATATCAATGACCAAACGCCACTTGGGTATGCTGCTATTGAAGGACACCAAGGAGTGGCCAAGTTATTGCTGGAACTAGAAGATGTCGACCCCTGTCACCCGGATAAGTATGATCGAACCCCACTCGAGTGGGCTGCCATCCATAGACACGAAGGAGTGATTGGGTTATTGCTGGCGCGGGTGGGTGTCGGCCTCAACCCCTCAGACAAACATCCTGGGATACCTCTCTCTTATCCTGCTAAGGAAGGGCGTGGACTCGTGCATCTACTACAAGCCCGGAAATCTGCTGAAACCCCTAATGCTAGTGCTAGGAGAGAAGGGCAGTGGGATGCGTGGAAAAGTCTCGCTCCTTTTTTTGGGACAAAACAAACCTCATTCGCTCCTTAATACATTTTAAATAAGCTTAGCTGTGTGCGGGAGGAGCGGTACTAATTTTGGTGGTTTCAAATTGAACTTCGATTGCTTAGAATATAGAAAACGATAATTTAGGACCTATGTCGATGGATGAACGTATAGGGAATGTTAGTGGCCTTATCGTTTCTAAGAAGAAACTTGTTTCCTATCTTCGGATCATGACGCATCATCAGTTTCCCGCCTGTGCACGCCTCCAAACCTGAAGCGTACAAAGCTATCCTACCTATAAAAGATAGCCGACGTATAATTTCGACCCGGCCGCAACCGCTCCATCGCCTAAAGGAATCGACCTGGTATGAAGAAATTAGATGGGGGGACGAGGTATGAGACAAAACTTTTATTGTGGACAACTTTTATTGTGGACAATGGAAGCTAACATATCCAATAGCGTATGCGTTATTTCTTGTCGAGTTAAAGATTGTGAAGTTGCCGGTTTGGATCAGAGTGGTTGAAAGAAGAGTGTAGCCGGTTTTGGGGGGGCACTCTCGGGAAATGTGATGTGTGGAAGCCGATGCCGTATATGTTTCAGGGGATGTCAAAGGAGTCTCATCCACCTCGGGCTGCCTGCTAGGTGTTAGGTTCCAACTCTGGTTGATAATAGTCTCGTGTTCTAGTGAAACTTGTCAGACTTGACGGAAGCGGATAGTTGTCTGAGATAAAGAAAGCGGATAGGTGAGGGACAAGATGGGATAATAGTTTCAGTTGTTTCATTTGTTCTAAAAGGGAGGATCGGCGGAAGAGTTTTTGGTTATGTCTTTCCTTTATTCATATTCTGGAGGTACGCAGACAAATGGGATTATGCATGAAGGAGAGATCGATAGGTGTGGCAGACGATAGAATGGTTGAGAAGGTTTTATAATTTTTATATACACCCATGTTTGGTTAGTTGAGATGGACGAGCGAATGGAGTTTCTCATTTTCCCTAGTACCCTGCTAGGCGAGCCCTAGTCTAGTTCGACCGTTTGGCCGTTACGCGATTTATCCCTCACAACATATTGAACATAGATCGTTCTAGACTGCTCACCTTTGCTTATATTCCCATGCGCGCTGGATTAGGAACCTTATTGCTCAGACCTGTTACACACTAAGTCTTCGAAAGATGTCTCACGACTATTAGCTTCCTACCGATCTCCGACATCAACCCTGCATATCTAGTGCGGCAGCATCAAACCTCCGAGTCCATTCATCGACAATGAAACACGAACTATCATCATAGCCGAACAACCATGGCATCCGCGGTTATGCACTCAGTTTTTAGCAAGCCGGTTAACCACATCCTCGGTGCTTGTGTTTTCACCTCGGATCGGATTCGGCTGAGAAGTAGGAAAGGGCCACTATGCGGAAGAAACTGATCAAATATATGGCACACGCAGGAAGTGTGCCGTGGAGGAAAGGTCTCATCTCAAGGAGGATATAAGAAAGCCTGTTCTTCCCTTTGTTCGTTTGTTATCAGTCAGTTATCGAATTTATTTTTTATTCACTTGGTCTTTCTACTTTTTTGTCAAAGTCATTCGTTACCGCACACGATTCCATTATCTCTTCTTGTTTCTTTGATAACCTTTTCTCTATCCAAATTGTTCGTACAAATAAAAGCTCCGTATCGCCAGATCACTGGAATCTCTATTCGCTGGGCATAACCTTAAAGTGTTGAAAACAACAAAACTGAGAGATCAGAAGTTCTGAAATGGGTTTGGAGTCAGAAGGGGATGTGGGAAGCTAGGCAGGGGACTCCGGGAGTTCGCAGGAAAACTAAGGTCTGTAGCTAGTTGCTCCGGAAGGAGTAGTGATGGACACGATCAGATCATAATCGAGTTTTGCTCGACTATAGTCTGCTCGATCAGCCTCGATCATAGGGGTCCCTCCAGCAGATCATGATTGAGCAGAGCCATGAGATCGATTTGCTCAATCATAGGTACTGCTCGATCATGCTCGACCATCATCGAGTCTACTCGAGCATCTTGAATTATGACTGGTCACTCTACTCATCTTAGTGATTGTGTGATACTTTGAACTTATACAAAGGGAGCCTACCGGCACACTAGATACCAATTATTTCAGCCAGACCTTACGCCATTAGTTCTTTCGCTGAAAAATGGGTCATACTCGAGTATAGTCGACGATAATCGGCTATGCTCGACTTATGCTCGAGCAGTGGCCATGATCCATCACTCGATCAGGGTCCCCCGTTTGATCGATGATTCGATCATGGGGTCCCCTCGATCAGATCATGATCTAGCATGCCCCCCGTTATATGCTCGATCATGGTCGTGTCCATCACTAAGAAGGAGTGACCTGGGCACTTGGGAATAGATCAGTGGACTTGGGATGAGGCCTTTATTTTAGATTTGTATATTGAAATATTCAAAGTTTAATAGATGTGGTATCTTAAGATTGCCATACCCTGGCGGGCTTAGTATTAATTACTCGAGTATCTTATGGTGATGCGTAAGTTTCCTCATCGCATCCCATCTCCTAGCGGTGGTCCCAACGGCCCGGTGCGGCCTTCTTGGGGGTAGGGTCGGACGGATTATGGGTCATAATCGGTTATCTTTCGGGTGAGTGGAATCCCTACTCCAGGCAGCTGAATACGCGGATAGATTGTGCGGCCGGGGGTTCCATTTATTGGAAACTCCGACAATTATCCCCAGCCCCTCGTGCTCCGCCCCCGCCGTCTTTTATATCATGTGACTATAATATCTCATAGTAGCAATCCACTTTATTTTATCCATCGCTTATAAATCCTTTTGACATGAGCACCCCATACTAGCAGGTGTTCCAGCGTCCTAGGGAGTTATTAATATACTTCCCCCCCGTAATGCCCCATTGGATTGTGGAGTGCACCTAAACCGATTGTTAGTGGGGGGGGGGGGCAGATAAATCCAGAAGCTTGGGTCTCGGGTAGGAAGCATATCCACTAATTAAGCTCCAAGATTCTCCCCAGGTCGTTGGTGGACCAGATTTCAGAATAGAGATAGCCAGTGGCGGAATCACCAAATATCACTCATCCTACATAGCTGCCACTACTTCGCCAAAGCCCTTGCTCTAACCGAGCGCGGTACTCTAACGTCGAGGGAAAAGTCTCTGGATAGTTCCTTCCCGAAAAAGTATAATTTAAGCAGTTTGGATGTGTTGGCTCTCATTAACTAGTTTAAGCTTTCTCCTAACTTGCAAAATTAAACCTATCGTAGGCTGAGGCAGCGATTTCCATTGATAATCCACTAGTGAATCGCAATAGTTTTTACGCTATTGTACCACAACTCCTTACTTTTCTCCTGATGCTACCAATACGGTACAAGGATAGGAACAATTAACACTACCAGAGGGGAATATATTTGGTTGGTTGACCTTAAATAACCGTTCGATAGCTTCTTGCCAGACCAGGTACTAATTTGATCCACTCCGGAAACCCTATTATGACTCTGGGCCTAGCCAAGGTGTGGGGTTCGCCATGGCTATCTTTTTAAAATAAGGCTATGTTGGGGAGAGAGTGTGTTGGGATTCTTGCTCTTTCTACGTCTCCGGACGTGTCCTATCTATAATCTATAAGCAGATAGTTTAAGACATTTGTCACTTTAAAGCCTTCTCATTGGCTGAGTTTCAGATTTGCTTTTGAGGACTAGGTATCGGCCAAATCCTCGGACTCTGCTTGGTTGAAAGGTTGCATGATAGATCATATGTGATATCAATATTGAGAGAGGTCAATGATATCATACATGGTATCATACTAGATCTTATCGAAAGGTCAATGATATCATACATACTACTATATCATATTGAAAGGCCAGTCATATCATATATAGTACTATATTTTATCAAAAGGTCAATGATATCATACATAGTACTATATCTTATTGAAAGGTCTGAGTCAATCATATCATGTATAGTACTATGGCTTATTGAAAGGTCTCAGTCAATTATATCAAACATAGTACTATATCTTATCGGAAGGGTAATGACATCATATATGGTACTAGATCTTACGGAAGGGTTGATAATAGGATACATAGTACTATATCTTATTGAAAGATCTGAGTCAATCATATCATACATAGTACTATGGTTTATCGAAAGGGTAATGACATCATATATGATACTATATCTTACAACAAGGTTAATAATACCATACATAGTACTATATCTTATTGAAAGGTCTGAGTCGATTATATCATACATAGTACTATATCTTATTCAAAGGGTAATGACATCATATATGGTACTATATCTTACGGAAGGGTTGATAATATGATACATAGTACTATATCTTATTGAAATGTCTGAGTCAATCATATCATACATAGTACTATGGCTTATCGAAAGGGTAATGACATCATATATGATACTATATCTTACAAAAAGGTTAATAATACCATACATAGTACTATATCTTATTGAAAGGTCTGGGTCAATTATATCATATATAGTGCTATATCTTATCAAAAGATCAATGATACTATAGATAGTATTGTATCTGATTGAAAGATCATGATATCAGACATGGCACTATATCTTATTAAAAGGTTTGAGTCAATGATATCATCCATTGTACTATATCTTATTAAAAGGTCTGAGTCAATGATACCATACAGAATACTATATCTTAAAGAAAGGTGAATAATACTTTACATACTACTATATCGTATCGAAAGGTCAATAATACAATAGTTGGTACAATATCTGATTGGAAGATCAAAGATATCAGACATGGTACTATATGTTAAAAGGCCTGAGTCAATGATATCATACAGGATACTATATCTTATAGAAAGGTTAATAATACTTTACATGGTACTATATCTTATCGAAAGGTCAATGGTACGATAGTTGGTACAATATCTGTTCGTAAGATCAATGATATCATACCTGGTACTATATCTTTTTAAAAGGTCTAAGTTGATGGTATCATACAAAGTACCATATCCTATTGAAAGGTCAATACTTGCATATATAGTACTATATCTTATAGAAAGATCAATGATATCATAGCATTACAATTGAGTTTACAACAGAGGTCAATGATATCACATAGTATGATTGATATCCTGAGTACAAGCCTCTTTATAATATCATTCCTCAGACTAATGAATTGATTCAGATAGGTAGTCAATATACTTAAAATATTTACTTTTTAACTAATATATATAGGACTAATCTTCCCATCAGGTCTTCAGAGATATCAGACTCTTTTGTGCTATCTTTCTCGATCAAAACTACATCAATCCTATTACAAGATTTCCATATTCAACTTCCGCGTTCATTTCACTACCCAATTCTTTGCAACTTTTCAGATATTCTTCACAATTCTCTTCTCTCTCTCTATGGCTTTCAATTATCGTGAGAATAATATTGCTCATATTTCCTGTCTGCTGGGGCTTACTCAGAAAAATAATATGACCAACTTTCATAAGGTTTTTACATGCTCTCTTAGTTGCATTGACTCTCAGTTCTCTGTATCGGAGGAGATTGTTGATATAGATGATCTACCATGCCAGTTGGTGTACAATATTGGTGATGTGCTTCCAGAGCCAACTGAAGGGTCGGTTGGAATATGTACTCGATCATTCTGTGATTTCGGAGCCAGTATTGGTCTAAAGGTTACTGCAATCAATATCAATGAGTAAGTTCAAATATTGTTCTTTGTTTCTTAAATAAATAATATAAATCTACAACTATTATCTTCAAACAAGTCTTGATTATAATCCTATCAGGTTATTTTGATATTTAAGATCTAATTAAAATATACAGATTCCCTGGAAATCGAACTCAGCCTGAGTTTGACCACCGTGCACTTCCGATTGTATCAGCAAATATATTTTTTGTCTGAAGAACAGTACAAACCTATAGGGTACCAGCAGCTGCTAGTTGTTCAGATATTGTTGGTTGGTGAATCTTTGATGTGAGAACTGGATTGTATGATTCAGAATCACGAGGATGAAAGATGTTTACAATACGAGGCTTCTTGAAGGACCACCCCCGATAGCAACGATTCACACTTCCTAGCACCTATGACTTGGTTCAAGTTCAGGGCCGACTAGTGGGACGACATAAAGAGAAGAATTCTCGGTTTCAGTATTTATGTTGTCGAATCGAAGAGTTTACTCTCTTTAGTTCCCAACCTAAATCTGAAAAACCTACCTTACCAGGTAGTGCTCAGTATGGAAGCACTTCGGATAAGCCTGGAATGCCGAATAGCTCTACTCAATCTGCCCAGTCGAAAATCTGGACTGCAAGATCAAAATCTCGAATTTTACAGCAAGACCTACTTTCAAGATCTAACACCTTAGACGATACTACTGCAATATCACCCCTTCCACCAGTTACTTCTTCAACATCAACTGGTCCCAAAACTAAGCTTCCCAAGCCACCAAAACGATCACATACACAAGCCTTCAACTCCAAGCCTGTAACATGTGTACATGTTCCGGTAACGGTACACAGGAGCGGGCAGTGCAGGATCTCCTATGTTTAGTTGATTTATATTTAGTTTATTTGATTTGATTTCAGCTCCGCCACTGCCTCTGAGTCAGATAGGCTATGCTATCGTATTGTTATGTTTAGTTTGCTTTGCTGGAAGTTTATATTTAGGATTCCGGGTATGGAATGGTCATGTAGCACTGGCGAAGGCTGAGCACTGTTTGTTTGTTTCTTTCTTTGGTCTTGCAGGATTACAGGATTCCGGTATGTGCACAGCTACTGGTAATGATCGTGATTGCAGGAAGGCTATCGCTCCTGGGTTTTGTATTTAAACCAGTCTCCTGGCTAGCAGGAGACAGCAGACTTCGACAAGACCTTCAGTCTAAGAATACACTTGGTTGAACGGCAATCCCTGAGTTCTATTTGTCCTTCAACTATTATCTCTTACCTCCGGT
>Ga0307517_10003751_pt1 | contig 23613 bp, 30 predicted proteins | sample 23_EM_MG_FD_194515 | JGI IMG/M metagenome (GOLD analysis project Ga0307517, IMG submission 194515) | Populus trichocarpa ectomycorrhiza microbial communities from riparian zone in the Pacific Northwest, United States - 23_EM | ecosystem: Host-associated > Plants > Roots > Unclassified | place...
AGATGGGACTAGAAGAAGAAGAAAAAAGGGATTTTTTTACGGACGATAATGCTAGCTAAAGTGCCATCCTCCACTATTTGAGTTGCGACGATGGCGTTTGCGAGGAGTGCCCAGAAGAGAGAGACGACGATGCCGACGTGTACTGCTGTTAGGGCGATGAGGGTTGTTGAGCCTTGTTCGAGGATGGAGCCTGTTGTGAGGAGTTGGAGGACGAGAGAGATGAGGTAGAGACCGAAGAACCCTAGTATTTCCCATCGACCTGTGTGTGTGTGATTGAGATGAAGAAGTTATCGTTTTTTTAAAAAAAACTGACCGACAGCAGCTTTCCTCCTGAAACTGGTGATGGAGAGATATAGTACAAAAGAAAAACTAACACTACAAAGTACGATGTTGGGTATGTTTCCGATGGATCCGTCATATCCTGAGCGGGGTATGCCACATACTGGGTTGATGCCAACAGGCGCCGATGCTGAGTTGGCGGAAACGCCTGTGAGGAGTGTCGGTGCGGCGCGTTGTAGCTAGAGGTGGTTTGTTTAGAACGAGTGAAAGAAAAGAAACGGCCTTTTTTTGGGGAACATACTTGTCTGTAGAAGAGATTACACCAGGGATAAGATGGTACATTTGTACAAAGGGGTTGAAAGTCGCCGAAAACCATTTAGGATTGTTATTATTTTCTGGGTGAAGGGACGATGGAAAACCCTGGATTGAACGAACTTGAGGGTGGAGGAATTCTGTTTTAAAAAGATTCCCTTTTTGTCCTGAAGATGGTTGAACTCTGACTAGGGTCGTGGACTCGTCTGGTGCAGAGCGAGGAATCGCCAACAATCGAGAGTGGAATACGGGGTCGTGGAACGGGAAGAAACGAGAAAAAATAACCTGACGAGCGAAGGGGGGTAAGAAACGGAGTAAAGTCGGGGAGATGGGGCCTGGTACGATGATGGCGTTCGCCGCATGGGTTGCAAAAACAAATACAAATCAGGGATTATACAAAACGTTCGCGTGGGTGAAACGTGCTCACGGATGTTTATAATATATTTAACAAATTGGAATCCGAGGGCTTGCCTGCGAGGGGTTGAACGGTCAACGTTCTATGCAATCAAGTAGAACACAAGGGTGATGGGTAGTTTGAGCAGTTGTCTGGTTGGCAAGCAACACCCTGCTCAATCAAAAAGACATATAATGTACTTCGTCGTTAGGGAGTTTTTCATTGCTCGAATTGATCCATTTTCGCTTTCTCACAGGACCATCGCCAATGGCCATATGCATGCATTCCGTATATATGTAAAGACGGGCCATGTGGGAATGCGGAACAATGGACCACGCACTGCATGCGTTTGCGGGTTTCGATTTGCATTTCTAGGGTCTTGACAATGACAATAAACCCTAAAACGACAATAGTCCAAAACGAGAATGGTCGAAACAAAGAATGCCAACTATAAAACAAACACAAATTTATCTCATTTACTTCAGTGACTTCGCCCATTACACGATACGCTTTACGCCTCATAGTAATGGATTATCAATTGGCCGCATCAACTTCAGTCGCATATATATATGAAACAATCGAAGCATCTATCAATAAAAAATATATAAAAAAGTGGAATCGTAACAACCGCGGACCTCCCTATCAGACACACTGGTCATTTACGCTGATAAACTGGAATAACTGCCGGAAATTTTTCATAAAACGCCCCATCGCATATTAAAACCAAATCACACTTACCACTGGAACCCCGTTCTGCGGAGCGGTACGCGTACTCGTCAAAAAATACCTGTTTCCATTCGCGAGATACGAAATATAACCCGTCGTCATCGCCGGTGTTTGTCCCGCATAGTTGACCCAAATCGCAGTCAGACTGTCCGAGTCCCCGCGGTCGTACGTCCAGATCGCGGTTTCGGAGTCGCGGTTGTTGAAGGAGGGATCCCTGTCGGCTTGGGGAGTACTTCCAGGGTCAGTCGCGAGTGATCTGCCTAGTATCGCGGCTTTGTCGTCTGCGGAGCCATCCCCGAGAGGTTGGTTCCTCGCGATGAGCCCGGCGAGGTAATGGGTTCCGTCGGTCTAGTAAGATATTCAGGTCATTCTTTCGAAAGTAGTGGCGGGAAGGACTCACCACATCGAGGATATTGATACTCGAGGTTATACCAGAGGTGAAGACGGTGGAAGAGAATGTCCCGGCGTCGCCTAGAACTGCTAGACCGTAACTGAAAAAAAAAGAAAAAACGAGTGAGTGAGAAGGTCAAAACGTAATTCAACTCACCGCTGATTACCCTGTAAATCCCTAGAGACGTAGCCTAGCACGGCGTTGGTATCGGCATTGAGGACCCGAATCACGCCCGATTTCCTTAGAAGTGGACTCGTGTCAGTTTTAATGAACACAGCGGCGTAGATCCACGTACGCGCATTGAGAGGTCACTGCTCGTCTCGCGGCTGTTGGGTTGACAAAAAAATTAATCAATATTTGCGCATTCAGAATCAAAAGTGCATGGACGTACAGTCGACTCTAGTCGGATTCTTAACTAATGGCGGGAGCGGTGGAAAACCAGAAGCGAATCGTTTAGCATTCGTGGTGAGGTGCGAGACGTCGGCGACAGAGGTAGGCGCTGGGGCGGAAGGATGTTTTAATATTTTAGGGCGTGCCGCTACGAGCGCGACGTCGAGAGAGAAAAGAATGACGAGGAGTAAAGACAGGAGTTTCGACATTGGTGTTCTGAGTATCCCGAGTGGATTGAGGAGGACACAAGAAAGCCTGCATATTTATACGACTTGCGAGGTGGCTGGCAGGTAATAATATAATCGGTCAGCAAAGAAAGGATGACAAGGAAGAAAACGAACACAACGAGGTTTACTCCATTCTGGGAACGGTGCGTCAGCCGTCGGGATAGACGCTGGCGTAACTCGCCAAATGACATTTTGCTTTCAAGGACTCGTGGGTGTTCATTTGGTGTTTAAAATGTCGACTGTAGCCAGATCCTACTAGTAGTAGACATTCGAATTTCTTAAAAGGTGGTCATCGTGCAAGTTGATGATTTTCGGATGATCAATTTGATCCGATTATAATTCGGGCGCCTAACTAAAATTATGGCAGACGTTGACTGCATTTTCCAAGAGTTGTGTCGTAATTATTGAAGCTGAGCGCTGAAGGCCTAGGCCGAACAAAGTGACCACCTTATTTTATCACTCACCCTTCTGCAGTATGTCCGAGTCATTTGGCTGGCTCGGTCCAGAGCTTTTTTTATGCTTGCAGCCACACATATGGGGGAAATGCCGAAGAGTATGAATGGGACGTGAAGCAGCGTGGACTTTTTCCTTTTGATATTAAAGAGTGGATTGTGGAAAGGTTGGAGCTCGAGACGACGTTCGTTCGACTTGCTCAGCAGTGCGAACATTGATGATCTAACTCTTAAATTTCAGGTTGCGTGCCAGTGGCTTGAAACCTGAACTCTGCTACCAATAATCACCGTTTCATGATATCGATGGCGTGCCAGTGTTCTGAGATATATACAACCGATATTACAAGCCGTACTTACGCTTCCAGTACAGGATAACATCAGTAGTTAGTTCTGGAAGATCCCACCTTAGGGCACAACGTATAGAAATTGTCTTGCAAGCTGCTCGCAATTGAAGGATCCGCAGCACGTCGTCTCGTAAAAGAGGCCCGATTTCAAGAAGAGTCATCCACAGCTCTAGATTAAATTTCCGTAGAGGCCTCACTGGGGTAGTGGTTTCGGAAGAGTCGCCATCGGCTGCCAATACGTTCAGCATCAAGTCAATTGGGAGAATATATCTTGCCCGCAAAGAGAGCGTCTGCAGACAAGGTAGGAAATCCCTCTCTAACAACAGATGTTGTACAAATGGTTCGGGGTTCGAAGACGGGAAATTCTCGTATGCTTCAAGGGTCAAGTGTTGCAACGCGTTCGCGCTCTTCAAGGCACCTATGAGCGCTGGTACCAAACGATCGTCAGCTTCTTCGGACGCGTACTTGCCCCAGTCGTGGATGATAAGGACTTGCAATTGGCACAGTGACCGATGCAGGAAATCGGGTATCAGGGGGTATAACTGGTCTACAGCATCCCCGACATCGATTTCTAAATTTCGGAGTGATCGTAACGATGTCTTCGTGAGCATGAACTCTGCAGAATGGAAGCTTTTAAGCGACAAGACTTCGATGGATCGGCAATCAACAATCGTTTGACCCCTGGGCACCTCACAATATTCCAAAGCAAAGTGTTTGAGGTCCTTCGATGCAAGAATGTTCGAAAGTACCCCCGCAATGCGACATCTTTTCAGTGTCAAATGGGAAATATTCATCCAGTCCAGGCGAATTTCATCGCAATCAAGGTATTCCAAAAGAAGACGTCGTTTATGTGGGGGTTCGATCGCACCTTTGAGTGGGATAGTAACGAATATATGTGAGTGAAGGTGAAGGTCCTCCAAGAGAGGTGCTGCGTTAGGAGAGCTCAAGACAGTAGAAAGTCTGGTAATAGATTTGATTGGGAGGTTGAGGCACAACGACGAAGTTCGGTGGAGTTGTTCTATCACCGAAGATATCGCCTGTCTTGATGGGCCTTCGGGGCGGGGGTTGGGGAGCCAGAAAAGATGGATAGATAGTGGCATAACGCCAGAGTGCGCAACTCGGTGATTCAGGAGCAAAAGATTCGGTTCGTAGGCATTAACAGAGATGTTACACCATAAACTTGGTGTAGAGAATGCCAACTCCCTCCATGTGTGGCAGATTTTGGCAAGGGTGAATGGGCTCACTTCCTTGCCAGGGTCATCGCAATGAAAAGCATCTCGAGGTGGGAAAGCGAGAGTGAATATATGAGAGACGATCTCGGGTGGAAATTGGTGAATCAAGGGACCGTTATGGACAAGATTTCGCCTCGCACGGGCTTGGCGGTGCCGTTCATAGAGATCCTTCAGTTGGGAGTGGAGAACATCAATCTCAGCTCCGATTTCTGATAGGTCATTGCATGGTTCGCAGGGCCCATCGTGGTGTTCACATGAAAGGTGTATTGCTGTCCTGTGGTACGAAGATTCGTCCGAGTCCTGCTTAGATTGTATTAGAGAGGCAATGTTTGACTCTGCTTGGTCATATGAAGGAACTATCCGACGTTTATTCTCAACTTGCTATCTGACTCTTGGTAAGAGTTGCATCTGCACCGACACCGCTACTGGCATGCCACTTCAAATATTTGATTACACCAACTGAAGCGTGGTTCTTTCTCTCCAAACAGAGCTCAGGTGTAGATTCTAGGCAGGACCGTGATTTGAAGGAGTTTGATCTTACTCACCAACCACACGCGTAGAGCGGCGTTGACCTTTGGACGCGTTTTGGGTGATGTTCCTTGCGACCCTGAAGGAGCTGAACCTGTTTGTTGCCGAAACCGGTCAGCTCCGAAGCTGGACAATGCTTCATACTTACATCCGTCCTTTCAGGACTTTTATTACAGCTTCTGATTTTGACCATACCCATCCCAGAACAGGCGATTCTGGTTCGTGATTCCCTTTCCCTGCGGCTATTCTGAGGACTTGACCTTGTTCCACCAGATTTGAGTTGTGTTTCTCGATATGCAGAAAATCAACAATGTTAATCTCAGTCATTTCAGTCAAACGGGAAAGACTGACGAGCATATTTTCCCAGAAATCAAGCGCGTTGGAAGGTAGGAAAAAAAGGAATACGGTCGCTTTTCCTCTTCACAAAGTACGGGAGTCTTTAGTCTGTGAGTTACCACACCTATCCGCTCTACAATACCAATGAATCCCAGCCTGTGTTATTGGATTGCAAGGGTTTTCCAAAATTACAAGACCGTACGATCGCATGTATCATGGATACCGTTCCCCGGAGTCTATCAGGACTTTAAAGGGCGCTAAAGTCAGGATTGTTACAGTGATCACGAATTCTCATATCAGTTTATCTCGCATTGACAGCTTTATTAGCCTGCGAACTCGCCTTTATCGATTCGCCGTCGTCCGAGAGAGGTAGGTTCTCGATGCGTACCTTTTACGACGACAAATACCCATTGGGTACATCAGGACATGTCGCTTTATATTTGTTCACCAAATCCTGATAGTTCTGTAAGCTGCTTACTTCTTCATGGATTTTTCTGACATGATTAAAATATTTTCAGCGATCCCAGACTGTGAGTGGCACCTTAGAATCCAGAAGTCGCTTATATGCGTCTCTTTTTTCAAGAAAATACAGAAAAAGGAGAATATATGTTACGGGTTATCAAGGAAAGGAAAGGAGGTCAGTTTAATTTGCGTCAAGTTTATATCAGTTTAATTAATACACATTTAAGAAACGAAACTCTGCCCCTCCGGCGTTAACATCCGCAGTATTTCAGACAAACGAAGTGAGTTTCAACCTCCCAACATCCTATAGGCTTGTGCAGCTTTCGTAACAGCCGGTTTCTCCGATGCGATTACCTCCTCCCGTTCTCCAGAAGGTACGTCAATGTGATGCAAGTTAACTTGCATGCCCTAATTCTACTACAATAGTACCAAAATCAACGCCTTCGATCTCAAGATATTGCATCAAACTCCTCATACCCATCCGGGCTCTAAGCTCTTTGAACTGGATCCTCCTATAATAGAAGACGTGCATGCTTTCAATGATCAACTGCCAGCACCTTGGACAGAAACCGATGCAGACAGCGTGGATAGTCCCCTACCCTGGTCTTCATGCGACCTGCCTGCTGGAGTTGTTGACGTTGATGAAGCTCAATGCCCTCCTGCGCCATTTATTTCCTCCTACCCTGCTTTCCAAACGTACGACCTGAACTCTTTGGGACTGTGGATTCTCTCGCATCTGGATGTCGTCACTAGTATGTTTTAGAACTTGATCGATTCCGCAACCGCGAACCTCCTCTTAACCATCCGTCGCCCCTAGCAGCTGAGAATTGCCTTGGAAGTGGTCGTCATGCTAGCGCCAAAGCTGATGCTCCAGTCTTGGGCGGTCCTACTGCTACGCGACTTGGTAACGGATTCTCTCGATTTGGACGGTATTTGCTATAACGGATTAAGTTGTTCTCACTTTCTGGGACACAGCATCAACACCGCACGTCAAATAGTTGAGGAGAGCCACTCGTACCTTCTCCGTCCGTGGTAATCAATTACCAGGGACTCAGCGTCTTTGAACAGTCCAACTGAAGAGGACCTGAAGAAACAAGCTGCAGACAAGAAGCTCTGGCAACATTCTCATCGTTTATGAAATGACGGTGACAGAGGTAGCATAAACTGGTCAAGCTGCCTAACACGGTAACACCTCCTTCTGCGTTCAAGTTAAACTTCGTTGCCACATCTTGCCATTTGGCCCCAGAAAATGATGGAGGGCTTTGTTGAAACTTTTAATCTCACCCAGGCCGACGCCAATGATGCGCAGAAGCTCAAGAACAGAGGTGATTGCGGACCACTGAAGTAGGTTAGCAAACCCAGATATCTGCTGAGCTGGAGTATATAACTTTTTGTACGCCGTGCATCTGTTTGACAATCAAAATATTTGTTGCAAACATCGGCCCGGCTCATCCGTCATCTCTCTTGACAATGTCGACCCAAAAATCAGTAAAGATAACATACTCGATAACCCCACCTTCCTCAGTCTTCCTACCTCCTGATCTACCAAAAACCAAATCTACCGATTATCCAATCTCACCAACTGAAATACCACCAGAGGAAGATAAAGCAGGGAAAGCTTATTATGGAGAGCTGAGGAAGGCTTTGGAGGCTGCGAGGACGGAGTTGGGTGAGGATTTGACAAGGTGGAGGGATTTAGTAGGTAAGGTTGAGCTTAATAAGGAAGCTAAGAAGGTTGAGGATGACGAGGATATCGATGAACAAGAAGAGGATTCGTAATTTGACTGAAGGTCAGAAATATTTATGCTCGCTCGTGAAGTAGAATTTAAAATTTCCTTTAGGAAGAATGACTATGCTAAACCCCGCTTCTCCTTCCCTCTTGGACGTTCGCGAACAACCATCTTGTTACTGTTCTTTGGTCCCTTGGGTCCTGGTTTTCTTGTCCTTGTACCCTTTGTACCCCAGCCCCATATAGACACAGGATGTTTATTCGACTTTGATTTTCCACGTCCTCCTCCATGAGGATGGTCATTTCTGGCAAAAGAAAATATGAGCATCCGAAATGAAGAAGAAAAAATGTTAAGAGAACTCACGCGTTCATTGCAACACCTCGAACGCTAGGTCGGATACCCAACCAACGAGACCTACCCGCCTTTCCCAACGAACGGTTCTTCCAAAGCGGGTTGCTGACTTTCCCAATAGTGGCACAACAATCCCTAAGAACCTTCCTCACTTCTCCGCTCTGCAATCGGATATGCACATATCGACTGCCGTCATCCGCAACGACTTGTCCAAACGAGCCTGCCGAGCGGACAAGGATACCTGGGCCGTCCGGCTTAAGAGCGACCGTGTTTATTACCGTTCCAGTTGGGATAAGACGTAGTGGGAGAACATTGCCAGGTTTAACCGTCATCGAGCGAAGTAGACCAAGAGCCAAGTTCTGTGCTGATCGTTCGGGGTTAACATCATCTGCCTCTTTCAATTTACTCTCCATGCTGCCCTTGAAACCTGGGATAAAACCGTCCGGAATACCCTGTCTGAAGCTCTGCACTGCATCACCCGCCCTCATACCCTCCGTTGCGATGATATAGCTCCACTTCGCGTTCCCAGCAGCCGCAGGGTCACGGTTGAACAAAAGTGCAATATGGGCAGACCTATTCGGGTCATATTCGATGCGTACAACATCGTGTATCCCAGGGTTCGTACGATGGTAGTCAATTATCCGAATCCGCCTTCTGTGGCCTCCACCTTGGTGTCGGACTGTGATTTTTCCAGAGTTATTCCTCCCTCCTTTTTTTCGTTTTGCTATTGTGAGAAGGCGCAGAGGGCGTCCAGGGTAAAGGTGTGGATTTAGCGGACGTTTTAGGTGGCGGAGACCTGGTGTGAAGGGTTTGTAGGTTTTGTAGAGTTCTGTTGTCCGTGAGAGAGAGTCTGTCAGCTCGGATTTCTTTACATTTTTCCATATTTCAGAGGCATAGCTGCGTGTTGGCAGTCGTGGTGCGACCAACGAACGCAGCAGCCTTGGAATGAGCATGAGTGCAGAGAAATTACTGTCCGGCCCGACGCGAGCTCTTGTTTGGTTGGAACCAAACTCTTCTGTTCCTCCATCCACCATGGTATGTATATTATATTTCCTGTATTAATTCTATAACATGTTGTCCAGGCAGTGCAAATTCAGACAGGCACGTCCGAACTCAAGGACATCACAAAAATGGAGCGCATTGGTAACGTCTTTCCTTCAAAGTCCTGCAACTCACCTCAAAATGTTTTTTAAAAAAATAGGTGCCCACTCCCACATCCGCGGGTTAGGTCTCGACGACCGGCTAGAACCCCGTCAAAATTCTCAAGGCCTCGTTGGCCAAGGAAAAGCCCGTAAAGCCGCCGGAATGATTCTCAAACTCGTCCAAGAGGGCAAAATCGCTGGACGCGCGATGCTCTTCGCCGGCCCTCCCTCGACAGGAAAGACGGCTATTGCGATGGGCTTGGCGCAGAGTTTGGGCCAGGATGTGCCATTCACGATGATCGCTGCTAGCGAGGTGTTTAGTCTTTCGATGAGCAAGACGGAGGCTTTGACACAGGCCTTCAGGAGGAGTATTGGGGTCAGGATTAAGGAGGAGACGGAGTTGATTGAGGGACAGGTGGTAGAAATTCAAATCGATAGGAGTTTGACTGGGGTATGTGTTTTTTGTCTGTATAGATCCGTCTTTTTTTTGACTTGGGTAGGCCACCAAAACTGGTAAACTCACCATCAAAACGACGGATATGGAGACTATCTATGACCTTGGTACCAAAATGATTGAGGCTCTTCAAAAAGAAAAAGTCTTAGCAGGCGATATCATTGCTATCGACAAAACTTCTGGAAAAGTAACAAAACTAGGAAGGTCATTCGCAATGTCAAGGGACTACGACGCAATGGGTGCAGACGTAAGCCTTTCCATGCCTCAATCAAAAAACAAAAAAAAAGCGAAAACAAAACCTTTTGTAGACCAAATTCGTCCAATGTCCAGACGGCGAAATCCAAAAACGCAAGGAAGTAATCCACACCGTCTCTCTTCACGAAATCGACGTAATCAACTCACGCACTCAAGGCTTCCTTGCCCTCTTCGCAGGGGACACGGGTGAGATCAAACCCGAACTGCGCACACAAATCGACACCAAAGTCGCTGAATGGCGTGAGGAAGGCAAGGCAGAGATCGTTCCCGGAGTTTTATTCATTGACGAGGTACATATGTTGGATATCGAGTGCTTCTCGTTTTTGAATAGGGCGCTGGAGGGCGAGCTGGCGCCGTTGGTGGTCATGGCATCGAATAGGGGCATGGCGAGGATCAGGGGAACAAAGTTCAAGAGCCCGCATGGGCTGCCTGTCGATTTGTTGGATAGGATGTTGATTGTGAGCACCAAACCTTACGAGGAGGATGATATTCAACAAATTATACAAATTCGGTGGGTTTGAAGGATTCTCCCTTCTTTTTTGTGGTCTAACATTGACTTTGAAGGTGTCAAGAGGAAGATGTTTCACTAACGTCGGACGCTCTAACCGTTTTAACTTCGATGGCGCAACAAACGACACTCAGATATGCACTAAACCTTATCGCATGCGGTCGAGTGCTCGCTCGGAAACGCAAGGCAGAACATGTAGCTGTGGAAGATCTGAGAAGGGCGTATACGTACTTTATGGATGAGAAGCGCAGCGTGCAGTGGTTGAAGGAGCAACAGGGTTCCCTGGTGTTTGAAGAGATTGGTGTGGAGGGGGACGAGGTTATGGACACGGATTGAGCGGTGAACTATCGTCCCATGGATTGATTGCTGCCCTATTAGAACTAAATTTATGTAGATTTTTGTGCAGAAAACACATCAGTTTTGAAAGTAAGGCAGTGAAACATCATCCAAATCGTTGTTTAGCTAGTTGCTGGAACATATCCATCGTAGCCTGCGATTTCAACCGTCAGATGGAACGGATGTTCAAGGATACGAAACAAACCTTTTCTTTTTCCTTCATTGCTGAAGTCCTCTCACGGATAGAATTAATCTTCTCTTCTTGCTTCTGTTCATATTTCCTCTTCGTCGTATCCCTTTTCGCAATCCTGCAAAAAGAGTAATAAATCAGTGTCGGGGGTTCACTAAAATCTTCAAAACCCACATTGCCTGAAAACTATCTCCTCCACCCATCAAAGTTCGGTCATCCACCTCCAGACCCTCATCCCCCTTCTCCCTAAAAGCCCTGTCACCCTCCCGCTTCAAAACCTTCTTCTCCAACATCCCCTCTCTCCCGACTGGCTTAGGCCCCACAAGCTCCTCGATCCTATCCTTCGTCTCTTTCTTGTTCTTAGAGTGTTTATAGGCTCTCTCTTCTTCTCTTTGAGAATCGACTAGTTCGCGAGCGAGAGTTATATCAGAGGAGGTAGGAAGGGTTGGGCCGTGAACTTTTCCGGTTCCACTACCATTTCCACTGCCTACCCTATCATCCCCTTCTCCACTCTTCCAATCCACATCCCGATTCCACGTGTCCCTCCCCACCTCCACACGAGCCGCACGGAGTGCGTCGTCTTCTCTCGGTTGAGAAGCGAGTTTAGATGCAAATGACCACTTGTACGATGTATTGGTGCTTGCGAGGATTGTGCCTGGTGCGATGCCTTCGTGGTACTTTTCTGTGTCGAAAAAAGTGTGATTTTTTAACCTGTAGGATGAGACAAAAGTGCTCCTCTAGTGGAGGGAAAGAAGGCGTACGAGGGAGTTTGCCTTTGTTCCAAGACTGCGGATTTTTGTTGAGTTGTCTGTATGAATAGGACGGCAAGTGTAAAGTACCTTTATGAATTTACGAAAGTAACTACGGAAAGAGAAAAACGATTAATATCTGAAAGTCTAAACGCGTGAAATAGAAGAAACCATTACCTCCTAGCTTTATCCCCAGACAACTCATCGAAATACTGAATCCCAAAAGAAAGGCAAAATATCAACCTCTTGAAGTTGAAACAACACAAAGAAAACTCATACCATTCGTTTATCCTCCTTCAACCACACCCTAAACTCATCACTTTTCTGAAAATAATCTGATTCAGTGAGAGGTTTGACGTCCTTGGGTAGGTTGTCTCGTCTCTCAGGGGAAGCCGAGCGGTCTCTGTCTCTATATCTCCCTTTTTCTCTATCCCTGTCCCTGTCCCTGTCCCTGTCCCTATCTCTTTCGGGGTGTCGATCTCGGTCTCGTCGACTCTGATTATCCTTGTCTCTTTCATTGACACTTTGCTGGTCACCCCGTTGGCTACCTCTTTCTGGATCGCGTTCACGGCTGTGATGGCGACGCCGGTTTCGAGCGGGTGAACGCGAACGCGAACGCGAACGGGGGCTGGAACGAGAACGACGAGGCATATGGAAGGCTAGTCGTAATACTTCGTGAGTGCATAGGAACTAACGCTGTGACAGTGTTGCATCATCGGGCCGAACCAAAAATTCCCAAGGCAAGGATGATTAAATTTGCTGCTCTCTAGTAACTTTAACCACTGTTCCAAACCGATTGACAGATTTCCAGTTTCTGTCGGTAGAATTACATATACAAGAGGCAATAAAATCACAACCATGATTGTCAAGACGACCTATGCTTCCAAATATCGAGTTCGGGCTGGGAACCACAGGAGGATCTGCAGGCCAATCCACAACAAGTAGTAGCTGCCACAGCTAGTGACAAGTGATCCCGCACTTTTTTCTTTCTGATGAAGCAGGAGTGTGTACTACCTCTACATCCACAAACGAACTGGAGGTGAAGTGAACACGATTTCATTTGGAATGCTTTCGTCGTGGATACCTGTGCCATCCGCCAAAAGATACCGATTCCAACTTGCTCACAGAGAGGCTGGCGCTCGATTTAAAAGGTCAAATAACACGATCTATGATTTTGTCATCCAGCGGAGATAAATAAGTGATTCCTGAATGATTTTTTTCCTGAGTACACATCGCGCAGTGGGTCAAGTCCAATCTGCTCATCGCGCAGTCACCTTCAGAGAACATGCGAGGAGGCTCAATGTACTCAGCTTTGTAGAAGCAAAACGAAGTAAGTAACGGTTCCGGCTGAGTGACAGTGACAGTATTACAGTCACATCACTGTGACAGTAAAAAAACTTGTCAACTCCCATCCATCTCATCGAAAATTGCAAACTTGAAAACTGCCGCTTCACTTGTTCTCTTATTTCAAGTTTTTTTTTCCAAGATGCCTGTTCTTGTGCTTTGAGGCTTGGGCTACCGAAAGACCCTTGACCTAGAGAACCCATACAAAGAATAGAGATATTAGAGCCGACTGCGAACTTTTTGGAAGAGTGAAAAGCTCCGTGCTGCTTCGCTCAATAGAAATTTGGATTCTAGAGACTAGAGCGACTCGGATACGCACTTAGAACTTTAGAAAGGTGCGTTAAACTTTGTTTCCGACGCCAATCGTCTGACTTTTTATATAGAGTTTCACACTACCACTCCTGCTCGATATGAATACCATTAATAAACATAGACACGACAAAAATTCATCCGCGTCAACGGCCACCACCACAATCGCACCAACACAATCATTACCACCTCTTCGGAAACTCAATCGAGGTTCAATCGAGTCTAGCTTGAGGAATTTAAAGCAGATCTTCTTTCCACCCCTGCCATCCCCCTTGCTTGGGGTTAAACCCATGTCTGGAGCAGAACTAGAACAAAATCAGAAAACGATGCCCTTTTCCCGTCCTCCGAAACTTCCGAATTTGGAAACGAGAGTCATGATAAATCGACGTAATGATCGTCACGACGCTGCTATCATCGTTCCGGATTCAGGGTACGCTTCCGCTGAAGAAGGCGAAGGCGAGGAAGCCCCTCAAGACCTCGATCTCGATCGGATCCGTGCTGATACCAGTGAACGTGACTTTGCGATTAAATGGGTGGTTGGCCTGATTGCTCGTTCAGATGTTTGGATGAGTACGGAGGAAGGGGATTTGGAGGAAGAGACGAGACTTTTGGACGAGGCCGTGGAATTGTTGGATGTGCTTCATCGGGTTGGGGACGAGAGTAGGGATGAAGGGAATATGGAGAATGGGGAAGAAGACGGCGCGTTAGTGAGGGAGTTTGTCTTCCCTCTAAGCCCAACACCAGCCTCCAGAAAGCCAATGGGAGATACAAGAAGAGAAGTTCATGTCCAACTTAATGATCTGCCGGTTTCACAGGATGATCACACCTCCGTGGGGCTACAAAGCTGGGGGAGCTGCATTATCCTTGCGGAGGGGATATGTGCGGATCCCGAGCGGTTTTTGAAGACTTCGGTCGTACCTCCTGTGTCTTCTGATGTGGAAAGGACACATCACATCCGCATACTCGAGTTGGGCGCTGGAACGGGGATGCTGAGTGTTGTCTGTGCAAAGATTTTGAGGGATTGGAACTGGGAGGGTGATATCGTGGCGACAGATTATCATGCCGATGTGCTTAGGAATTTGGACGGAAATGTGAGGATGAATTTGCTCGGCAAAGAGAACGTGACGGTAACGGTCTCCCACCTGGATTGGAAAGACCCCTCGTCCTATGACACGAAGTTTGATGAAGGAAGCTTTGACATCATACTTGCGGCAGATGTGATATACGACCCACACCACGCGAGATGGATAAAAGGTGTTGTTAAACGGCTGCTTGTTAAGCCCTTGCCTTGCGATGGTGGGGTTTGTTCGGGCGAGATGTTGGGAAGTGGGACGTTTTGGCTGTTCATACCCGTTCGAACGACAGGCCGACATGAGGGTATGATCGATACTGTCAGGGAATTGTTTCCTTCCGTGAGGTTCGGGATGGGGCTGTCTGAATCGACTTGTCTTGAGTTGGTGATCGTGGATTCTGAAGAGATCTCAAGGAGAGATGGGATCGGGAGGGCAGACGAGGTTGGGTACCAGTTATATCGAATTGGGTGGGCACCTTGGGTATAGTTTAATTTTGTCAGATGTCAGGCGATTGCAGACAGGATAACTTGGTTATGGATTTCCGTGTCGAATACTGTTGGGAGATTGTGTCATTGGAACTGGGCTGGTTCATTCTGACAACCTACATTGGATACTAGAATGTGGATCTTGCTCATCAGAGAGAAAGGGGTATTGTGCCAATATTGGTCTACCTCCTTTGTCAATGATGGCTACGTCGGAAGTCTCCAACTACACCTTCCTCTACAGTGTACTACCTTAGTATATTTTAGTATATACCGTAAAGATTCACGAATGTTACAGTACTTGAAGCTTGGCCTTCGCCGAATGCCGAAACATTGTGGATCGTGACGTTCTATTATAAAAATGTAATTATAGCAAGGTTGTCTTACTATTGATTCATCTCACCCGCCGTCGAGAATTCGAATCAAAGTACTTGCCTCAATTAACCTGTCACTCACTAACCGCTAACCAATAATTTAGACTGCAATTCAGATTTTTTCATCGCTGAAACAGAGAAAGAACGTACAATGGGAGACTTTTCCTACCTTCGTTACGTGCCCCCCTCCGTAGCCGACATCCCAATCGACTGGTCTCGCGTTCCGAAAGAAACGAAGGAGCACATGGCTTTGTGGGCGTACGATTGGAAGAAGAAAGCAACCAGACCTCTCCCGGTGACGATCAAAGAACTCGCAGACTGGTTCGACCAGTCCAAATTCTTTGGATACTTTGATCCGAAATTGTGCAAAGTCGTCATGGACATCAGCGAGTTTGGGCTCAAAGGGAAAGGAGGGTTCCATGTGGGACCACGTTTCTATATGAAGTACCTTGAGCAAGTGTGGTACTTGCTCTTCACTCCGGGAGAGAGAGACTGTGTGATGGGCTACAGCCATGATATCATAGTGTCGGACTCGGAAGACGATGAAGTCATGAAAGAAAAGAAAGTCGATGTGCCTGAAGACCTGCCAGACGAAGCAAACAAGGAACATGCAGAAGACAAGGGACAGGAAAAGAAAGACAAGGGCAATGAAGAAGTCAAAGAAGTCAAGCAAGACAAGGAAGAGATGAATGACGAAGCAGACGACGAAGAGGACGACGAAGAGGATGATGAAGATATCGATGATTCAAGTTATCATCAGCGAGGGGCGGCTAAAGAGACCCAACTTTCTCAGCAGTTTGATGTCACACTCGAAAAGGAAGTTTCGCGAGGAATGGCATACATCGTGAAAATCACCCATAAATTAGGGGGATGGAACGCATCAACGCTTGAAGAAAGTCTGACGCTTGCGCAGTACGCCCAGGCGGTTATGACGCTCCCTATGTCGCACCCTGCATACACGTCCTTCTTATCCAACATGTTGGGTCATCGATAGACTTGCATGGTAGCATCTGAGTCGTCCCATGAAGTACTTTAATTGTGTTATTTTGATGTTCCGCTGAAGGAATCAGCATGCCATTAGGTGACGCATTTATCAGACATTTTTAGTGAGTTGCTCGGCATCGTTCCAATTGCCAGAATAGCAAGAGTTGCCTAACATAGTAGTCGAGAAGTTGCGCATAGTACAATCGTCTGTATCATCTGGCAATGAGCCTCATCCTGGGACGACTTTCACCCATGAGCTGTTCACTGGCATTTTCGAGAGGAACCTCGGGGAACGCGGAAATCTTGAGTTTCTCCGCATGAGGCGTTCATCTATCCCAGAATTCTCTACAAGAGCCAGTGCCAGTGAGTGATAGCGGCGGTGAGCGCGAGGCAAATATGTGCGGGGCAAAGGGTGACGTCGTTCCGAATTCAGGGTATGCATCTGCTGAAGGGGTGCAGGGTTGGGAGATGCAAGGCTGACGCCGGGGAAGGACCCCTTCGCGCCCTCCACGAGGAAAGACCCCAACGTCCCCGCCAATACCTCCTTGCTGGTGTTAGTGAACAATGGACCGAGGGTGGAGTCTAGGCATCGAACGACGACACCATGCTGATTCTGTCGCTGACCAGCGTGAGCAGGGAGGAAGTGACCTGGGCGGACAACCAATAACCTCATGCTGGTCGTAGGCGTATCCAACTCATGTGCCAATTCCGTCTCTGCGCGGCCCTATGCACAAAACCAAAACCGATAGTAAGTCCATGGGTGGATGAAACACACAACCACTGATCTTGCCACACGCCCACATGAACATGGATTTCTGGGATGGGTCAGAACCCTCGGGAATGAGGGGCTGTCAGGGAGTTGTTTCCTTCCGTCGGTGAAGCTCAGGATGGGACTATCGAGTTTGTGGATGTGGAGGTCTCGAGGAGATAAATAGTCGGGAGTCGGGTCAAGGAGCTTGTAGACTGGATAATTTGCCATAAAGGCATGGAACTATCGAGCCCTATAGACGCGTTCAGCCGCCGTGCTTGGATGTGCATTTGCAGCATCTCTCTCAGCAGTGACCATCTAACCCGAGGCGTCGTAGGCTGGAGGACGCACTTCCCCCCCAATCCCAGAGTTAGCCTCCTCCCTCTCCCGCATCGCCTGCAACAATTCCGCTATTTCCTCTGCTGGTGCATTGCGGGTATACAGACGACGTAGAAATCGAGCCTCCTCCGCTGCGAGGGCACTGTCTGAGCTCAAGCCCAGAATTGCGTCGTCGGCTGTGGATGTGGGTCTGACTGATGGGAGGGTGGACACTGGCTGTGGCGAATCCGATGGGTCTGTATGAGACGAGTAAAGGTTCTGAGAAGATTGCCCGACTGGATGTGGTAAAGGGTGATTGGATGGTGTGTCTATGGCACTGGGGCGGTACGCTCCGACAATGGGTGCATTGGATACCAGAATATTTGCATCTGGGTAGATCCCACTGGAATTGGAGCGGTGGTTCGGGGATATAACAGGTATAGGGTCGATATTGGAAACCAGAATATTTGGACCCGAGTCGAGTACGGTTGTGTCTCGTCGCATGCAAAATACGACGAAAATAGCAGTTAATATGGCTATGATGCCTCCAATAGTACCACCTATAGCAAGACCAATTATGGAACTGGCAAGATACGATTAGAGCTGGCAAATTGGAGGGGTCGAAGCTCACCGAGATTTTGATATGGCGGAAGGATGAACTGTGGATGGAGGTGTCGGTCGGACTGTCGATTAAGGCGTAGTCGAAGTAGCTGTAGACCTTTGAAAATAACCCACCGAGCGGCAGTGATGTTTGACTAAACACCAAGTACTTGGAGAGTGGATTAACGGCGATAAACCAACTCCCAAGAATATATGCGCAACGAGGCAAACACGTGTTCGAGGGCAAAGGGTGAGAATTCAAAACTTACTCTTCCCTCCTCCCTTCATCTCCAAAATGCGCTGACAACCACAACACACCCAGATACCAAACGATGCAGCTCTCTGTTTCTGTCTTCCACCATGAACTCCACCACAACTGCGCCGTCTTCCTTCCCCATGCTCGACACCGCTCCCTCCTCAGATCTCGTCTCCCTCCGCAATTTTGTCGTAGACGAGGATCGGCAAAATCTCACCTCTGATCTCTGGAAGCCCCTCGACAAGAACGCCTTCATCCTCGCCCAGCGGGAAGCCATCGAGGCCTTCAATATCGCCCGTGCCATGTCCTTATCAGAACAATCAGCTGCAATCGAGGAGCGCAAACGTCTCGCCCAGGCGGAGGAAGCTGCCAGATCTCTTGCCCGCTCCTGGAACGTCGAGGGGCTGCAGTCTACTCTTTTTAAAAATACCCCAGTACCCCCATCTTCCTCTCCCCGTCGACATCCACCATCATCTCCTCCATCGCGACCCAGTTTGGCTGACAATCCACTCGCCTCATCATCAAAAGTATCCTCGCCATCAGGCCCAGCAACTGCCACGGATCAAAAAAGGCGTAAAGCCTCCATTTCCTCCTCTTCTCAACCCCATTATTCTTATTCCACCTCCAATTATTCATATCACTACCAAAGTAATCAGAGTAATACTCCCCCGTCCGGTACATCTCAGGCTTCCGTTCACGCCCAACAACAATTCCAAGGCAGGAAACACTCTCCTTCGTCTTCGTCTTCATCTTCTTCCGCGTCCTCGAGGGACATTCAAGCTGGCCAGATTCTCAACCCCAAAGAATCCTCTCCTCGAACTCAATCCCCTTCCTCATCTGCTTCTGCACAAGCTGCAGCCGCAGAGCGGGAAAAGGAAAGGGAGAAAGAAAAGGGAAAAGAAAGATCGAGATCGAATTCAAATTCAACCTCCAGGAAAAGATCGTCTTCTTCAGCCGCACAACACGTTCACAGCCCGCAGGCTCAGGCTCAGGTGCAAGTCCCACCTGATCAGGCGCAGGAGCATCAGAACAGTCCGAGAGATATTTTCTCTCCTGTTCGATTCAACTGTGCAAGATGTGGAAACTCGATTTCTTCAGTCGTTCTCTCCCAAGTCCGTTTTTTCTTCTTCTTTCTTGATCACATTCACTAATCCCTCAATCTAGCCGTCGTTGACACTCACATCCCCAGATCCCTTTGCCCACCCGTTCACATCGGTTTTGCATGTGATCTGTAGCAACGCCTCTTGCGGTGCCGTTCATTGTCGCGGATGTCTGCAGATTGTAAAATGTCGTGATGTTGATCATCCTTCCTCCTCTGCAGATTCACAGGCCCTCATCCCAATATCGTCTATTCCACCCGCTTCGAATCCCGCATCTCCCACTCGACTTGCCTTTAGCCCCTCCAAATCGCACCAACACACCCAGACCCAATGCCATCGGGCATGCGCAGGCGGTCCTGGGTGCGCACTCTGGTCGTGCTGTCCTTCTGTGAAGGTTATCGCCGTCTGGGAAGCTCTCCGTGCTTTTGACACTCTTTTCGGGGCTGAGGCTGGGTTCCAGGTTTCGAATCAGCAAGGACAGCAAACACAGGGAGACCTGGTGGGTCGACAGTATAGGGAGGCGTATATCCGGACGGTCATCTCATCAAAGGCAGACAAGAGTATGAGAAAGTTTGAGGATGGGTTCGTGAGGGTTTTGAAAGTCGTCGCGAGTTGGTTGCAATTCCCTTCCGAGTTTGGTCAGGGCGGTGAACGACGTTCGACGATCGTTGATCCAGATGAAAAAAGCCATGTCCTCCTTCACCTCGCACGTCTCTTTCTGTCGTCGCACTTGCTCCAAGTGGTGCATACATTCTTGAGCAATAGGATTGTCAAAGACTGGATGACACACGCGGAGACGTATCTGGATGTGTTGGATGTCGTTGGGAAGATGATGGATTGCGGACTTGGGTTTTTATTGAAGGAAGTTTCTGGTGTCCAATCTCCTGCACCGTCTCCTTCCGCTTCCGGGTTTTACAACCCCTTTGCTGTCCTACCAACCTCCGCCGCTTCCTCCCTATCCCCATCTCCATCCCAATCACCAACCCCGGTCGCACCACTTACCTTGTCTTCATCACCGTCGCCGACGCTGTACGACCTTGTCACTCAACTCGAGACGTACCGTGGAGAGCTCAAAAAGTTTTTGACCAAGGTTAGCTTTGGAGTGACGGTTGACAAGGCGAGTAAGCTGCATGATGCGATCACTTATTTGGTGTTGCAGTTGGTTGTTGGAGAGTTTTAAGTGGGACGGGGGGATACCTCACTTTTTCGTTTTCTATTGCGACATCAAACCAAGCTGAGATTTTTTTTTCTTTTTCGAAACGAATCAACATCCTTCCTATGCGATCATCATCGAATCCGGAAACAACGGCATTTTCTCATTCTCTTCATAACATGCAGTATTCTTTTTTTCGTATCATAATACGCCAACTCACTCGGCAAAGTCGGATTCTTTTTTATTATAATACTTTTTTAGACGCATCGTCCTTTTCAATCATCCCACTCATGCATTACACATTCACGATACGAAAAAAAGGAGGACTTGGCCCTCTGGTTTAGGTTACTTACGTTGACGAGCCCCCATTTTTTGTATTCTTTGTCTCTTCTCTTTCTTTTCGTTCTGTCAAGACTCAAGTATTCAAGACGCAGTGATATCCTTTTTCTTTTTTCTTTTCATGACCCATCATCGTTCATCTGCACATTGTTATCATCATCGATTCAATCCAAGCCAGCCACATCGCCTAGCCCTAGCTAAAAAATCATGTGTTTTTCGTAATTCAAACTGCAGAGCCAATTTTTTTTACGCTACGCATACAAGCATCGTATATAGATTTTTTTTTCTTCTTTTTCGTATACTCGTCCACAGTACAGTACATGTGTTCTTTTTTCGTTTTTGCGTAAATCGCATTCAGTCGTTCCTTTTTTTTCTTTTTCTTTCTCGAAGTTGCATCGCTTACATATGTAGTAATCCCCCCAGCCCTAGTTGTATAAATTTAAAGTCGTTCCTACATGGTACAATATCAGTTTGCACAACAGATCTAGAAAGCGTTACCCCTCGAGCACACAGGAAATCCATAATATCATGATGTCCAACAAACGGGCCTAAAGGTCTCACGAGAGATTCGACGTATACAACTCGCACATGAAAAGCAGGTTGCGTCTCATTCAAGTTGAATTATTACAAAAAGCAAAGTAACCAGGTTTGTCTTCAACCAAAGCGTCAGAAAGCGAAGTAATAAAGGGTGGCACTGAGTTGGAACAAGAATGCACTGACAAGATATGGGTGTATGTGTGGATCATAGTTGGATCGCTGGTGGTTTCGGTTTTTGACCGGCTTGGTTCACTTCTCCGTCCCCGTCCCCTTCATGTTCTTGTTCATGTTCTTGTTCGTCGGTGGAGAATAGCATGAATTGACGTTCTTCTTGAGTCGAAGGAGCTGTTGTTGTTGATGAGAAAGGTTGTGTGGGAGGTTGTGATTGCGGTATTAGTGTTGTTGGTGAAATAAGTGTTGTCGATGTCTGGGGCTGAGGTCGGAGTTGGGGGGTATGAGCGTCGGAATATGGAGATAGAGCTGTTTGGGAAAGAGATTGGACGACGGTTTGGGTGTGGTGAGAAACGGGGTTCGTGGTTGGACGTTGCTGCTCCTGCTGCTGTTGAGTCGGTTTTGGTCTCGTGAACATACTGCCTCCAGTCTGGTCCTGTTCTCGTTCTCGTTCTTGCTCGTCGTGTGGCTCGCGACCGCCGTTCACTATTCCGAATACTTGTGCTTGATGGCTTACAGGATTTGGTGTCCTTGGGTTGTCATTGTGAGAGGGAAGGATCCCGTACCCCCTTCCTCCATCTCTTGCTCCTCCGGTGCAGTAGTTGACGAAGAGAATCCCCAACACGTCTTTCGTCCATTCGACGGCTTCGGAGATGTGATATGACATGCTTTGCAAGGAGAATTGAGGGATTGAGTCGAGACCGGTGAGGTTAAGAACAAAGTGGTTGTAGAGCGTTCCGAGGATGGTGTATGAGGCCAGGAGGATGAGAAGACTATTTTAGGAGGCATGTGTGTTGTTAGTGTGTGTGTGTGTGTTTTTGGTGACGGAGGAGACGGACGTTACTATGAGAGCCGTGAAGAATTTCCAGAAGCCCCCTGATTCTGATATCCCACAAGCATACTGAAAGAAGAAATATAAATAATGTGAGCTCAACAGAACCTCCTTTTTTGGAAAGGAAAACGGAGACACTCACTGGAGTTTTCCACTCGATGATAAACGCACAAGCCGCATCTTCCTCTCCAGGTGGGAGCGAGCCAACAAGTTGTGGAGAGCCAGACCCTGGGACGGACGAATCGCAGATAAAGTTGACCAAGGAAGATGCACGCGAGTTTGCATTCTCATTTGTGCATTGTGAGCCTTGTGCCATTGTGAATCTCGGTCCAGAGTTGAAGACGCTTATGGACGTGTTGAATTTCCTGAAAGTGTGGTTGGGAAACTAATTAGATGAAAGGAAACGTTAACCCACCCGATGGAAAAGTCTCCATGATCTCGACGGATGAAAGCACCGATTTCGGAGGGAGCTATGGTATCATCTTTCAGACCGAACGTTTCGGTCTTTACGGATTGACAGACATTAAGGAACAACTTTCGTCCTTTCTGAGTGACAACCTCATAATCTTTTCTAGACAAAAGCAAGACGAATAAAGTTTTTGTCAATAACAGGTATACAGGTGTCATAAATACTCACCTTGACTTTAACGGATTCAAATCGTATATCTTTCCGTTGTCACGAACGATACATGGTGTATCGTCTGCTATAACACTTGTCGTCGCGAGTAGTAAGTAAAACAAAGCAGCCCAAGCCCCTTGTCGTCGTGTATAGCCGAAAAGCATCCCTTGGACAATCTGAGCGCTGTGTCAAGACGAATGGCATGTGACACTAGTAACGTCACGTTTCACGTCTAATCTTGCTGACAAATGTGGCACTGCCACCATATCAACTTGGGCCTGATGAAGGACATCGAGATGGACTCTCCAATGGCTGGGGCCACCTCTGTCGTGAAACGCAGATCTTTGTCTCCTCCCCTGTTCACTACGAAGCGCGCCAAACTCGATCAGGATGAGTTGACTTCGTTGAACGCCAAATTGAATGACCCCGATTCAACGAATTACTGGTCCCAACAACTCCAGAAGGCCTCCAAAGACCCTCGCAAAATGAACATTTTACTGTTGACGATATTGTCGCATCTCATTGATGCATTGGCGGAGACGAGTGCAAAAGACGACTTTATCCCACCATCGGGAGTAAGTCAATT
>Ga0307517_10003752_pt1 | contig 23610 bp, 11 predicted proteins | sample 23_EM_MG_FD_194515 | JGI IMG/M metagenome (GOLD analysis project Ga0307517, IMG submission 194515) | Populus trichocarpa ectomycorrhiza microbial communities from riparian zone in the Pacific Northwest, United States - 23_EM | ecosystem: Host-associated > Plants > Roots > Unclassified | place...
CACAGGAAGGAGATCGTCGGGATGCGGGAGAGCTTAGGGTCTGAGGGCATCTGGACGCATGGGCTTGGTGGTGGACGTCGTCGGGACGTCGAGGACGCAGGGGTAGATAGGGAATGGCGTCCGGACATGACGTCCGGCCGACGTCGCGTTCAGAGTAACGGTTAACGTTCTGAGCGTCCTGAGTGTCTGATGCACGGGACGCTCAGGACGCATATAATAATTTTTGCTGATGAACTTATTTCATTCTAAGAGTTCTGAAAATATGCTATATGATAGTATATGTAATACTGTTGTTAATCACGAGAACTCATGTGGTGTCATTAGACATTGTTGGAAAATCTGACTTTCTAGGATCGATTTGCAGTGGCTGACTACATCAGATATCTTTTGTAGATCTATACTGGGATAAAGATATCACTAGTGGGTTACATTAGGGAATTGGTTAGTATTTTATAGGACAGGTTGTTCAGTCTGACAGTTAAAAGGCTAAATCTATGAAATATTAGTCCTCTTCTTTCACAGAAAATGGTGGGTGCTAACTTGTTTTGAGTATATTTTTTGATCAATCAAGATTTTTACAATAGGTATCATTCCTGATACCCTGCTCTTACAATTCCCTTAAAACTTACTAGATGGTTATCAGATGTCTAAACAGAGTTACCTACTGATGGAGGAGGTAAGAAGGTGTTTTGAGAATCACTAAAGGGGTGTAGAAATAGCTAGTTTGCAGCTAATTTATTTGATTACTTGAGGTATTTTTAGAAAAAGAAATACTTGATGTATGGTTCCAGAAGGCTATACTCTGTACCGACTTTCTGACAAAAAATGTGACATTTTTGCCTGTACCGCTAAGTGTAATGCCTTCAAATCTTTTCTCTAATTTGTAGGTTTAGAAACCTACTACTCTAGTATGAATTATGTAATACAAAGTTACATAATATAAGAGCTTTAGAGCTTAATATAATAAAATATATCTTCTGTAAAATTCTATACCTGCAATCCCCCATCAGGTTATATGCAATCCTTAAAACATTGTTCAATTAAACACCCTATTTTCATTCTCTTCCTTGTCTCTATTATTCTTCAAACCCTCCTTCATCATATACAGTCTCCACAACCTCTCAAATCAAGTAATTCTGTATTTCTTTCTCAAATTAAATCTCTGGTATTGATTAAGTGGAAACTAAAATATAAATAACACAGGATATAGAGAAAGAGTATGAACAATTGTTGAATCGGCAAGAACGAAATCGACCTGCCAAGCGCGAGTGTGTACGAAAATTTCGTGAAAAGAATAATCCCAAAGCACTTAGCTCAAGCAATACTGCTATTCCCGGTCGTGAGTGCGTTCGCCAATATCGTATTCGTAAACAACAAAGTTTGTTGGCCATAATTCTACTTCCAACTCCCAGACCTCTGCAACCGGGTATTATCACAAGTTCAAATTCAGCAGAGAGAACCAGAACCGACTGCCAACGAATTCGGCTTCAGTGTGGCTATATGAGAAGAATACCTCTCCCCGGACATGAGCGCTCCCGCCGCTAGTACTATGCAAAGAAAAAGCAAGCCCAAATCATTGAGCAAGCATCACATATTCTTTCCCAGGAGGTGCCCCTATCACCAGACCCACCTCCAAGTCCAGATGCGAATATTCCTCTTCATATTCAGCAGAAACTACAAAAGAAAGCCTATATGGATTGGCCATATCTATGCAATAAGACAGCACACCTGAAAGACGAAATCCTGACTGTAACATTTAGACGGTTGAAGAACCAAATCAAATCCTGTGGTCGGAACCCAGCAGCAGGAAGCATGGAACTGCAACTAGATTGGAATGCTCAGCTATATACATTTATCAAGTTGCAGCTAAAGGCATAAAAGGATTGGAGAGTGGCAGAACTAAAACGCCATCCGACGGAGATTATTACAAAGCATCAAACAAGGAAAGAACTTGCGCTGCTAGTTGCCAATTCTGGCGGATGGGGAATAGCAGTCAGAAACCGTATCGTACAGCAGGAGGTAGTATATATTCGATCTAACAAGCTTCCGTCTCCAAAGCAAGGCCGTCCTATCAAAGCAGCAAGCGGGATTTCTGATGAGGGAACCATGTTAGCGATTCGTGAATATATCTCACTTGCAGGTCAAGGTATGTTACTTCTACAAATTTCTACTCATCCTAAATACAAACAAATACTTATAATGCCAATTATTCTTTAATATAGGCATGGACTTTGCAGGATTAGCCAAACCTATTACGACCTACTGGACAACAACCTATGAATTAGCGATTAGTCAGCCCCATCAAGCCTTGCCAATGATCTCGATTGCCGGTATTGACCAGAAAATTAAAAATGCCCTATCAAGCCGCACAGCACGTTCCTGGCTCTTGCAGTTGTGGTGGAACTGGAAGGAGGTTCGTAAGGGTATATATAAGGATGGGCATGAAAGGGAGAACGTAAAGCACGAACCATCTCTCCTCCACCTCCGGCGATTGAAATCTCAACACCTCGGGAAATCATGGTCACTTTCCCCCCACCCACCTCTCTTCCCCCATCATGGCTACTGCCTAGGGGTTGACGTTAAGCCATCTACCCTCCTCTTCTGAGGCACGCATGCCTCCCCTCCTTGGGGTTCTTGTTCCCGTTCATCGTTGACACCCGCTCATGAAGTTCGGTTCTCCCCCTTACCCCGCACTTGCTTTGCACCTCGCTTAGCATTTTGCACGGTCGGAAAGCTTCTCGCTTCGTTCACGGTCGGCGATATGGCGTCCGGACTCTCGGTCGAAGTAAGGCTTCGGTTCTGCTGGGCTTGTACCTCTGATGGGGAAAGCTTCGGTTAGTAACATCACGGTCTCGCTCGGTTTCGCTGTCGTCCCAAAAGCCCTTGATATGGCCTGTTAGTCGGTTGTGGCTAGCCGGCTCGCGATCCTTCCTCTACCCCCCTCCCAGTTCCGTCCGCTGGCACAGTACTGCCCCTTAAGCTGGCACCTTACTGCTAATCCACCTCCCCGGCTGGCACCCTACTGCTCCCCCCCCTCCGGCTGGCACCCTACTGCTACTCACCGGCTGGCACCCTACTGCTCATCGTTGTTGGCTGGCATCCCCTCTGCCCGGTGGCTCCGCTCGCCATCTACCCTTCCGATCGGTTGGCCCCTCCTCGGTTACGCCTAGTCGTGGTATAGCACTGCCTCCGTGGCTTTGTCCAACGCCTTGGATCGATGTAATGACCTGCCTGACCGTACATCATGGTTTTCGGTGGGCCCTCTACTGGAGGTTTCCAATGTCGCCGATCATCTATCCTCTCCATCAGGCCACGAAAGGGCCTTAGCGCGGCCGTCGTTTCTTTTGTTTTGGGGAGCCTGCGGAAGGGTTTGGGTCTCTCTACCTGTACGTTTCTATGTATTGTTTCCTTACGTGTCTGGGGTATATTATCTTAGGTGCTAGGCGGGGGAGACCGTTCCTATGGACTCGGGGTGTTTGATTTTTCCCATGAAGAGGTGAAGCGGGCGGTGGGTTTGCATTTATAGGTTTTTTTCTCTTTATAGCTAGCGCTGCATAAGGCTTTTTGTACCTAGAAACAAATAACACATGATTACAAAAAAAAAACAAAAAACAAAAAAGGGAGAACGTAAAGGAATACAGAAACAATATATTCCTTCCCAGGATAGCAGCTCTGAACTTGAGAATGATGGAGTGGGATGAACAGCTGAATGTTATCCCAAAGGTCTATGATGACGGAGTTAAACTACTGGTTTTTGTTACCCACGTTGAGTCCACTTTCAACTCAAATGATGGAAGAAAGAAGATATGGGTTCACGAGTACAAGTCCTCTATTCGTAAAAAGGGTAGAGGGCAAGGCTTACATGTCTCAGATTATTTGACACCAATTGGACGCTTGGGAGCTGGTGAAGCTAGTCAAACACTAAAGTGTGGGGGTAATATCTGGTAGACAGGGGAATAGATGTTGAAACAGCTTACGGAGAAGGTGATACCAGTATTTGAGAAATTATTTCCTGGTTGTCAAGGGTATTTGCATTCGACAATGCCAAGAATCACCAAAAGTATGCGAGTGATGCTCTTCGAGTAGGAAATTTGAACCTCACACCAGGGGGAAAGAATACATTGCCAATGCGGGATGGCTACTTTAAAATGCCTAATGATCCAAATACTATACATCAGCAGAAGATGGTTTTACCTGATGGGAGATTGAAGGGATTGAAACTAGTATTGGAGGAACAAGGGATTTGGCCAGCAAACCGAAAGATTTTAACCCAATGCACAATTCCTGGAGATGTACCAGGACAGAGAAAACCAGTCTTTTTGCAAATATGCAACCAATGCCGATTGTTGCGCCCGGGCTCTGTTATCCTCACAAGCTGACTTTCAGGCACAGAAAGGAGAATTGCAGGAAACATTAGAAGCGGCCGGACATTTGGTAATTTTCTATCCATCTTTTCACTACAAGTTAAACTTTATAGAATATTTCTAGGGCAGAGCTAAAGTGTATGCTCGAGCCAATTGTGAATACCCCTATCCAGCATTAGTAAGAATTGTACCTGAGGCTCTTGCCCATATATCAAATAAACTAATCTGGAAATACCATCAGCATGTATTTAGAATGATGGAAGCCTATAGAAACAACCTGGTTTATGGGTCAGATGATTTTAAAAAGCATGTCTTTACAAGATACTCATCTCATCGCAGGATTGCTGAATCTGCATTAAATGTATAGTAGTGTAATGTTCCTGAACCAATTCAATAAACAAAACTCCTCTCTAGATAATTAAAACCCAATCTTTATAGTCTCAATTGTGAACCAGTGCGGCAATGGAAATAATATTCATTGTTTTTATATCACTTATCTATATTTACAATTTGTATAATATTATCATATATTGATAAGACACTTTGATTATGTAAATTTGTATTACATAATTCATACTAGAGTGGTAGGTTTCTAAACCTACAAATTAGAGAAAATATTTGAAGGCATTACACTTGGCGTTACAGGCAAAAATGTCACATTTTTTGTTAGAAAGTCGGTACAGAGTATAGCCTTCCGGAACCATAGACAAACACAGTTCTAAAACCATTAATGAGAAAAGTATTCAGAAAAAAGAAAAAACAAGCAAAGCAAAAATGCAGTAACAAAAAAACAATCAAATAGAAGAAAAAGACAATCAAATGGGGGATAAATAAAAAACTTCCCCCATCAAGGTCTGCATCTATAGCTAAAAAGAAAAATCTGATTAAAAATCCCAGCACTGTTGATTCTATCCAAGTAGGTAGAGGTCTTTACTTTCTTCTGTACCAGCAAGCATTGTCTGGAAAGGACAAGTATTAGGATCTTGAGAGTAAAGTATCAGGGTAATGGGATACTTGAGACCCCTTTGAGATGTTCACTGGGATTAATCTTAATAGTGCTCCCTGGTACTAATGGACCCACCCTATAGCCTAGGTTACTAAAGAGTACCTTTATAGATTGTATTAATTCTGGTATTGCTAACCCACACAGGCGGTTGATGAGAAGGAGGAATTTGCCAGAGTTGTTGTTGTGGCCTTAGATAGGTGCTGGGTTAATTATAAGTAGAGTTAGTGTTAGTATTCTCTTGTCAAACATTGCATGGATGACATTGTCAAGGGCAATTAAATTGCCCAAATTGTTGATGGTTATATATAGGTCTTCCAATAGTTGATTTGTTGTCTGCATGCATTTGATCATTTTTATCATTTTTGAAACATCAAGGCACATACTGTCTTGACTATTTTCCAATGAATATAGCATAATATAAGCTATTTCAATTGCAAACCCAGATGTATGTGTAGTAATCCTATTTCAAGAGGACTGAGTGCAACAGAGAATGATGCTCGTTACTTAGTAGGTAAGTCTTCTTGTCTTGCACTAAGGGATGTGAGGTATTATCTCTTCAGATAGTACAAGACTAACTTGCTTGTCTTGAGGAACTATCCTAATAGCGCTATGTTGTGAACTCCGACTCTTAGACTATTACAATAGCTCTCAGGTTCAGCTTCTGATTAGACGTGTACATGAGTGATTATAGTTTGGCTTGTAGGCTCTCATATAGGAGAGGTGTATGAACTGTAAAGAGAGAGAAAACAGTTCTATTGGATCTTTTGGAAAAAGATGATGCTTAGATGATTCCGTGAAGATCCTATCTTCTTGTCCGAGGGCAACCCCTTATATAGGCATCTTCCCACTATTCTAATCATTGTGACTCATCATGCAACCTCAAGACTTATAGTGAGTCATAGTGTGACTAGGAGATCAATCAGTTGACTCCCATGAGTCAACTATTAAATATCTGTTAACTAATAACAACTTATATAACAAATCATGTGCCTGTAATAGGTCATATGTGCAAAACTAATGATTCATAATATGAGTCATAGGCCAGGATCATTACATCATCTGACCCACAATTATGAATAATCAATACAATCAACCAATTATAATAGAATAATAATATGCTATTGTATAGTCCTGTAAGATAGTATGAGTCAAGTGATATTATAGTGTGAAACATAATATACCTATAACTAACAAGTATTAGTTGTGTGAAATCTGCCTTGCTTAGTCATAATTTGTAATAGTATGGTTCTTGAAGACTAGAAGTAGACTGAGTTATCACATAAAATCCGTGACAATTTTGGGGGTAAGGGCGACCATAATGCTTGGGATTTGTCTTGGCATAACATGTTTTTACCTGTTATTCTTCCTACACCAGCGCATTCTTAAGTCTTAATATTATGTTTCTTAAATGCTTTCTTTCCTTCTATAGTCTAGGTTATTCATATCTCCCTCTCAGTAGGCCCTCTGGTAATTGTAACTATGATACAAGCTTTATTTTAATATATCTCGGGCTTTATTCATCTTAATTCATATTTCAAAAACTCTATGTTTAACAGGCTAGAATAATGATTTGGCATCTTTAACCTATAGTGCCAAGACAAATCCCAAGCATTACGGTGGCCGTTACCCCCAAAATTGTCACAGATTTTATGTGAAAACTCAGTCTACCTCTAGTCTTCCGGAACCATACCGCCAGTTATTTGATATTGGTTATGATTTTGCTAATGTAAGCAAAGGTTACAGACTTGTTATGAGATTATTTTTTAGTAGTGCTGTTGTGGGTTAGAGTAGGACTTGTATCTAGCTCTAGGGTGGGTGTGTTGTGGGTGCGGAGGAAGGTTGAGAGAGCACATGTAGGAGAGTATAGGGTGATACTTGTCGAAATAGTATCTTAGTAGGCTGGATAAGCAGAGAATAAGTAATTGGTCATTGCAGCTACTAGTTTGCTCCTAGTAGTGGCACAGTGGCAGGGTTTTTTGGAGAGAACATGAGGAGTATGGGGAGTGGTTCTGGACTTGCCAGTCGCTGCTTTAATTGATAATATCATTTGGAAATAGAATCAAGGTCTGAATCATCACTTTGAGATTTGCAATCTATCAGTTCATCATAACGGTTATATTATAGTTTATAAAAGATAGGCTGAGGAGCCTATCTTCAAGTTGCTGTACAAAGAAACATGATACTGTCTTCAGAATAGCTGACTAGTGGTAGGTTGCTTCTCTCCAAACAAGTCTGTAGCGTAGTTGTGGTAGTTGTAGATGTGGTAGTGAATTGTTTATTGAGATTCAAAATAGTTGTGTGTAGTTGGTGCAGGGGGGGTAGAGAGTTGCCAATGAAAAACAAAAAGGAAGGAGCAGGAAGGCGGCAAGGAACAATGAGAGAGGAAAGCCAAGAATTCAAGGGAAAATAAGAGGAGGGTTGGGGTCTAAGAGAAAATACCAAGAAAAAGTGAGAGCTAGCGATAGGCTAGGGAAAACCAACAAGAAATGAAGTTTTTGTTCCTTCCAATCCTATGCATATTCATATCGGTATTAATAAGCATAAATTGTACCACTCAACCAATACAACAGATATGATATGATATACCACATTACCTGGTTTTTTCGCCTGCCGCTAGTACAGTGAAATAAGAGTTTTCTTCGTAATCCGTCTTGAATTCGCAATAAAACGCGCCCACTTAACCTTTTATGGTCAAAACTAGGCTCATTTTGGACTCTTCCGGACTGTGTTGAATGTTTTTGCTTCAGCCCCTACTTTATTCAAACATACTAGCGGCAGGCGAATAAAGCCAGGCAATGCAGTATATAAGACTCTCTAGTAAGTAGGTTACTATATATTAGTTTTAGAAAATATTTATCAGAAAAATTGAAATATATATAGGCTATTAAAATCAATATTTCAAAATTGACATTTTTATTATTATTGCATAGATAGATAGCTTAGATTCCTAGGTATGGTTCCGGAAGACTAGACTCTACACCAATTTTCAGTCAAAAATTATGACATCTTGGCTGCAACGCCAAGTGTAATGCTTCAAAAGCATAATATCTTTGTACACAATTTATACAACCCTAACCTATGAATTCACAAGATATAATAATTATGTATGAGATCTGTATAAGAGAGTTAGATGCCATCACGATATGAGGCGAAATAGACTTGGTGAATAATTATAAGTAGAATATAGCACAGAAGTGGTTATATTTTATGATTTTACAGTCAGGGTTGTATATTATAGGAGTTAGGGTAGCCCATTTTGGGAGCGTTACACTTGGCGTTGCAGCCAAGGCGTGAGAACTTTTGACTGAAAATTGGGGTAGAGTCTAGTCTTCCGGAACCATACTAAAAAAATATTTATAGTTAGTTTTGAAGTGTAACATTACATGTTATAGGCAAGTTTGTAATTCTTATTGCAAGTCCTTTAAGTATAACAATTAGCAAGAACTTGAACCTGTAGTACAAATATCTTGAAAGTGAGTGTGTTTCATATGCTTATAATCATTTTTAGATTTCCTATGTATCAGGGATTATATTAGCACATTTTTAAAAGAATTTTCATTATATCAAATAATTTGAGGTTTTAGTTAAACTGTTATTATAAATTATATATGAGAACTATTTTTAGTGTTTTGTCAAGATTCCTCAGGTTGTTATGCAAATTTAACTCTTTAATTCCTGGAACTACAAAAATGCAAGATATATACTCTATGCTGATTGACACTCATACGTATACAAAAGCATTAGTAATCAAAGTCTGGTTTAAGTATATATTATTGTATACCACACCTATCATAATATATCTGTTGTGAGCCCAAGCAGTAAGAACACCTGTGATAAAAGGTATCAAAGTTGGGAACTGTAGTTGGTTAGTGATCTGTAATCACTTTTCTCTGCTCCATCTGAACCTGTATATCAAGTATGAGATCAGCTTTGTCTAACATATCTACAGATTATACTCCTTCAGTTCCGAATGAAAGCTCAATTATCTCTATTGCAGATTCTCAACCTGTAACTGGGACACTCTGGAAGCAGACGAATCCTGGGATTGGGACTGGACTGGATACATAGGACAGGTGTAGGGATTGAGATGAAGGGACATAATTCAGGGCACAATCAAGTGGTTAAACTTAATATTGTCAAGCCTGAAAGCTTGACTCAATAGACTGTCTCAAGGATTGTGAGTGATTAGAATAACATGTGACTGGCTTTGATTAAGTAGAATAATGAAACTGGATGACAACTGTCAACTATTCTGACTGTTCATGAGTACCACCTTGAGCTCAGGGCTGTCCAACTCGGCTTCATAGAGCGAATTTACAGCTGGAGGCAGTCAGACTACACGGTTATTAACTATATTCATAAATAGGAAGTACTCCTAGTGATGTCACTCCAACTACATTTGCACGAGCAAAAGCTCTTCCTGTCAGGTGCATGGTAGTGGTCGAATGATATACTAATGATAGAGATATTATCCGTCGGGACTTACTGGGCAAGTGGCAGATTCGTCTATACCAGTTACACAGTCTATCAGGAAATCTACTTAGCTATACTAGACTTCTAAACTGCTGCCTGCACCCACAATAAGAAGTCTTCGGTTGCTTGGATGCGTAGGTGCTGCCCACAGCCAACCACTTGGGACCCCCTTAAATTGTGACAAGACACATGCCTTTAGAGTTCACTAATAACACCTGATAATGCTACAGTTCAGAGGGTAGCTTGGGTCTGGCATTTGGGTACTAGTCCTGGACGCCTTACAGCTTTCCAGGTCAGCTCCAAGCCCACTACAGTTTATGATAATACTACCTAGAGGTTAAAGTATACCCGTAGGTCATTCTCAGACATTATTCATGCAGCGCCCAAGGAGGCAGTCACCCTCACACCCCTCCTATATCCTGTGAACAGCTTTCTGTCCATTAGAAGGCGACGATGCCTCTCGTGTTGGGGGAGCCGTCACAGAATGCAGTCATGCTTTACCAATGGTGGAGGCAGAGGGGAGTGTTCGGAATACCTGTTCACAGGTATAAGAGGTTCAGACATCCCCTGCTCTGTCTATAGCCCGTTTTGTATCATATGAGGTGGCACTCTGAACATCTAAAAGACACATACTAGTGGGATAACTTTCCCCTAAGTTATGAGACCACTTTTCTCATGAAGATTGGGTAACTGGGGTTCTTTAGCATGGCCACATGGTCCCCATAGTAGGGTAACAATATTCCTAATATAGGGTAACATCACCCTCTAGTGCCGGTACTTCCTTCGGGAGTTGGTTGCCTGACCAGGTGTAATGTTGTCTCTGAGCCGTATTCTATACTATTTACTATGTTTACCGGACTTTATACAAACCTGTCCTCGGAAGGTTACCCTACCCAGTAGGGTAAGTATGGCCTACTGTGCTTATCCTGTCTAACTCTATGTTATCAAGTCTCTTTGTAGGTACTTGTAGCAACTCATGTTTAACAAACGTATACTAAGTATACTGGCCTAACCTTTCTGTAGTTACCTCTTGGAATCCAATTTAGCCTGGAGTCTAGTTCTTGGCAGACTCCAATTCGTAGATTCAGTACAACTATACGTCTAATAGGTGGTTTCATGTTAAAAAGTATAATGATGTTACGGATTATTAGCTGTAGTGGCTTAGACTCCAACTCAAATGGGATACTGAAAGGGAATCAAGGTGAGACAAGAGTTAGTATACTTACTATACATAGGGTAGGCATGAGTTTGTACAAGTTATAGAAAAGTGACTTGAGTGACATGAGGTTAGATAGGGTAACCCAGGCAGGTCAAACTTACCCTGCTGGGCAGGATGACATTTGGAGAGAATGTTTATGTAAGGTCAAGTAGATACAGTGAATATTGCACATGTCTTGAGTATGATATTATAGGTGATTATGTGGACTCCAGAAGAGAATGAAGGCATGGGAGGCTGAAGTTACCCTACATTGAGAGTGTTGTTACTCTATTTTGGGAACTCAGGTACTCTACTGAGGAATCTCAGTTCACCTATTTGTATCTTGACTAAGAAAGGCATCTGCATACTTAGTTGAAAGCTATTCTACTAATATATGCCATTTAGATATATATGAGTACAAGTGCAGTTAGTGCGAAATGTACTAACAAGAGAGTAGGAGTGGTATGAACATCGTGTGAGTGACAAAATAAGTTTTTATACGGATCATTGGCTATGAGAAGAGGGTGTCTCTGAATTTAGTTAATATGAATTATGTAAAGTTAGAGGATACTAGCTGTCAACTATTGTTACCTGACAGGAGCAACCTGCTCAACTCAGGGCTGTCCAACTGACAGGTTGACCATTGGTATATACTCAGGAGCAGTTGGACTAATCAGATATTAGATATCTCTACAAATAGGAGATGTGATATGGTGAGGTCTGTTCAAATAGAACTCTATAAGGGAAGACTTCTTCCAATTAGTAGCATGTCAGTCTCTGAGTAACATGTTAACTGTAGAGATAATAACTATCGAGACTTACAAGCCCCGGAGCATTGATACCCATAGAAGCTACGCAGTTAATCAGCAAATCTACTTGCCTATAGTGGACTTTTGAACCAGTTTGCTTATTCCCACTGTGAAAGGTTTCTTATTGCTTGACTCGATGTATGCTACCCACGGTCAACCATGTAGAACCCTCTCAATTATGCCAAGAGTCATCCATTTAGATTCTACTCATAACTTATAATAACACTACAGGGTACAGGGTACCTAGGGACTGGCGTTAAGGTCGTTGTTCTTGAATCCTGGCAGCTTTTCTGGCTAGCATTAAGCCTATTACAGTTAGCCATACAAGTACCTGAAGGTCAAATTATGCTGGTAAGTTGTTGTCAAATAGTATGCAGGTGGAGCCTCTGGAGCCTGTGACCTCACAGTTCTCTTATATCCTCAGAATACCTTTTGGTCAGATGGATGGCCACAACTCATACAGTGTTATAGAACCATTTCCATAGATAGGACCTGCAGAGGAAGCTTACACCTAGACAGTGTGAGTATGTGGTGGTGCCATACCAACTCTGATACTGGAGGGGGAGTGTTAGCAATATTTTGATAAAGTTACAGGAGGTCCAGACCACTCCTGCTGTATTGGAAGTGTGTTTTATATCAAATGAAATGGCTCTTATGACATCTAAGAGCCCCACTATGGTGGGATAACTTGCTCATAAGTATTCAGATAACTTTGTTGGTGATGATAGAGTAACTGATCCTTTAGGATAGGAACCAAGTCCTTATAGTAGGGTAATAGTATTTTCAAGATCGGGGAACTTTGCTCTCCTAGGCCTGACTACCGATGCCAGTGGGAAGTCAGTGTGACCATATATGATATTGCCTTGGGGACCCATGCAATGTTTACCCTGTTTACTTGGCCTTACGCAAACATGTCCTCCAAAGGTTATCCTGCCCAGTCAAGTAACTTTAGCCTACCTAGACTACCCTGTTTAACTTTATCTTACTAACTCACTTTGTAGGTACTTCTACCAACCCATGACTATATAGTGGATACTAAGTATACAGTCGTATTCTTGCTCCCATACACTGAAGTATTCTAGGTGGGCTGCAATTGTAACTGGGGTACCCTATAGGATAACGGATCCTAAGGTTCCGACTGTACCGAAGACTCAATGTAGATGTATTGATCGAAATAAAGATAACAATAATTCAAAGTAGAATAAAGCGGTAAAATTTAATATCATTAAGCCTGAAGGCTTTACTCAATAAGTTCTCGTGAGGATAGTAGGTTATCAGAATAGGGTGTCTCGTGCTTTAGTTAAGGAGAATAATATAAAGCAAGAGGACACGCGTAAACCATTAGGACCTTTCGCGAGCACCCTGCTCAGCTCAGCGGTATCCAACTCACCTGCCTAGAGTTGTTTTTACACCTGGAAACAGTCAGACTACTCGGATATTAACTATCTCCCCAAATTGAAAGTGCTCCAAGTGATGCGTCTCCAACTACATCTGCATGAGTGAAGACCTTTTCCTATCGGTAGCATGTTAGTGGCTGACCGACCTGCCCACTGTAGAGATAATAATTATCGAGACACACTGGCCCTCAAGTGGTGTCATCTATACAAGCTACGCAGTCCACCGGCAAATCTACTTGGTTTTAGTAAGCTTCTAGGCTTGACTCTAGGCATGCACTATCAGGAAGCTCTACTTGCTTGACTGCATGGGCGCTATCCACAGTCAACCACGTAGGACCCTCATAAATGATTGCAAGACTCACACCTCTAGAGTCCACTAATCACTCATAGTAATACTACGGTAAATGGGATAGCCTGGGACTGGCACTGAGGTGGTTGTTGTGGGAGACTTGCAGCTTCCCCAGTCAGCCCCAAGCCCGCAACAGTTAACTATACTACTACCTGGAGGTCAAAGTATGCCCATAGGTGGTTCCCAAGAAGTATCAAGGTGGCACCCCAGGAGAGGGTCACCCTGACACCCCGTATACATCCTGCGAACAGCTGGTGGTCAGATGGAAGACCACAACTCATACGGTATTGTGAAGGGGTTCCAATGTATCTCACTTTGCTAGGAACCACCTAAGTCTACAGCTGTACAGTGCTGTCATGTCGTACCAATGTTGGAGCCAGAGGGCGGTAGTAGGAATATCCCATCAAAGTTACAGGAGGTTTGAACCTCTTCTGCTCCGTCAGTAGCCCGTTTTGTGCCATATAAACCAACCGTATAAACATCTAAGAGCCCCACAATAATTGGAGAACTCTCCCCTAAGTCAGCGGATCACTTTGTGGGTTAATATAGGATAACTGGTGTCCCTCAGTCGGGTAACAGGGTCCTCAAGATAGGGTAATAATGTTCCCAAGATAGGGTAACTTTATCCCTTCCTGCCTTTATGCTCTTCGGGAGTCCAGGTGACCACATTTAATGTTACCTCAGAGACATGTGCAACATTTACTACATTTCTTAACTTTATGCTAACATGTCCTCCAAAGGTTGCCCTACCCAGCTGGGTAACTTTGGCTTACCTGGGTTACCCTATCTAACCCAATGTCACCAAGTCACTTTATAGGCACTTGTACCAACTCATGCCTACCAGTAGTATACTAGATATACTGATCTAGTCTAACTCTGGTTACCTCTTGGTATACCATATGGGCTTGAGTCTAGTCCACTGTAGCTACCTATCTGTAGGGTCATGACAAGAGTGTAGTCCTCTGTGGCTTTCTGTCTCTATTATTGTTATAACATCACCCAAGAGTATGTGCCAGGCCCGTTGATATAGTTGGGGTAGCCGCATATTGGTATAAAATTCTCCGCATTTTAGTATTTCCACCTCCTTTCAGTAGTATATCGAGGGAACCTTTTTCCTAAGCTATATTTTGGTGTACAGACATCAGAGATTTAAACCATTAGTATATTTTGTAAGTGATGCATTCTGCTTTCTATTTGATGAAGAGACTCTACAATATGAATTTAGTATTAAAACAACATTACATCTTACATCTCATAAGCAGCATAGGTAATGAGTATAAACTCATAAGGTATTAAAAAATTGAAAATGAAATATAAGAATCTCTGAATTGTTTCTTGCTATGGAAGTCTTTTCAGAAAAGGCACACACATCAAAACAATAACAGAGGAAGAAGCGAATGAAATTTGTTTATTTTGTAAGCTAATAGGGTTGGCCTGAAATATTTGCTGTCAACAGGTACTCATATATTATTTTCTTTGAAAATGATGAAACCAATCAAATACAAGTAATAGGTATTATTATAAATAGGTTAGGGATAGATGAACAACCTATCACTTCTCAGGTGTATAAGGTATTCACGATATTTACCTCTTTAGGTTCAGTGGCATGAACATGCTTGCAATCTATAGATGTTAGCGACTATGAGCAATACAACAATATGTTTGCCATTTACCTGAGGCAGATTAATTCAGATATCGAGTGGTTTATTGCACATGGTTGTTTCAGAAATAATTGTATATACCTGTCATTAATAGTGACTAATAATGGCAGATTTCACATGACTAATGATTATTGGTCATAAGGTATTTTATTTAATACAATGATATCGTTTGACCCATAGCATTTTACATGACAAAACAATTGTCTGTTATTGTTATATGATGATTAGTTAATAGTTTTGTGGGTAAATATAGTGAGGTTATATGATGTAATAACCTTTGCACATGTCATAATTGTAAGTTATGAGCTTCACAAATGTGACTACTTTAGGCTATATGCCTGAGTTATTGTGATGAAGATTAGTTGATAAGTTGTTGAACAGTGTGAAACAATTATATTGTCCTTGTGTTATATTGCAACAGGTAACGACCTTGCTTACTGTTGACTTAAAATCTCTTACTATCTCTTCAGATAGTATCAAACTGGCTTGTCATTGTATAGAACCGTCGTAATAGAAGCATATTATCAAAGTGGCTCTTGAGACTGTCACAATAGTCACAGGCATCGAGAGTTTGTCTGTAGAGTATTTGTAGAATTCAATAGTGTAAAGGTAAAGAGAATCGTAGTACAACTTCTTAGTATAGAAAAGTACTTAGATGATTGCGTGAAGACTGTATCCCTCAGATCCAAAGACCTGTCTTAAATAGACATCTTCATGACCCTAACCCTGGTGACTCATCACCTTGCATTAAATAACTTCTATGTCTCATAGGTGAGTCATAGTGTGAAATCCATCAGATAACTCAGACAAGTCACAGCACAATATACGGTTTAACCAATCAAACTCCATAAAACAAGTTATGGGCTCAAATGAGTCTCATGCGTGAAACCCATGACTCATAATATGAGTCGTGTGTAAAAGTCATTACATCATATGACTCACAATCGTGAGTCATCAAAACATTCAACCAATCATAATACAAGAATGACTCACTATTGAGTAGTCAGGTGAAATACTATGAGTCAACTAACTTCATAGTATGAAACGATAACATACCTATGACTAATAACTATTAGTCATGTAAAATCTGCCTTGCTTAGTCATGATTTGTGACACAGTGACTCATATGCGTAATCTGATAGATTTCAAGATGAAATCAACAACTAGTTCTCAGGGTTTAAAGAGTCATGGGGATGAGTCATCAGAGTTAGAATATAATGAAGATCGGATATAAATAGTCGCCCATATACCGTCAGAGAGGAGATCATCACACTACCATCTTTGTACTTTCCTGTTTACAAGAATTGAAAACTACTTTATTCATTCTTACTCTTTATTGCCTTTCATCTATCATTGATCTGGAAACCAACACAGGTTTATCAAGTACAACATCAACAAGTACTACAAAGTAGTATACAGTATATTATTATTGTCTCATAGGACAACAATTCCTAGTAGGTCTAACAATTATATCGTTAGGGATAACTAGTTATTGTTAGTTAGAATACTAATATTAAGACAGTTCAGATAGGATTGTTTCAATTCTATTCATTAGAACTACTCACACCAGATGGCCATTTTATACACAACAAAGAATGTTTGATTATATACTGGATGTATAAATACCAAAGGTATTGCCCTAAAGTTTATGAGATGACCTAGAAGTGCTTGCAGCAGGATTGTATTATCCTGTTCAAATATCTATCTAGTCTGAAAAGTCCATGAAGCGCGGCTGGCTTATATCTTGAGTATTATATTCATAATTGGCTTAAACTTGAGAAGTGTTCACTATCAAAGAAATCTCATTTGCTGATAATAGCCAACTGGCATAAACAATTGCATTTGAAAGCATAAAGTTCAAATCTGTGATACTCAATCATTTTACCACCCTTGATAATTGTATCAACCAACTTAAACTTTAATATGAGAAGAGTCTTAAGCTGATTACTATTGAATAATATTTTTTCCATTTTAGCTACAACAGTGGAGCTGTAGATAGACTATTATTTAGTGATAGATATACATACCTTGGTCCTATTCAAAATTACAGACAGAAAATTGCATGATATTAAACTATCTAGAATAAAGGCACAGTAAAAGGCATTGAATAAGCCAATAAAAAAGGGCAATCTCATTTTGTAGTCCTAGTAAGCCATCAGGGTTGGTATTTATAAACTCAAAAAGTACTAGACTTGGACACTAGTACTCTTAGTTCATCTGATACCTACCTAGAAATAAAGACTTTTTGTGCAACATTTAGTGATAAGAATATGCAAGCTATTGTTCTATAACTACCATTGAAGATGCCAGAGGAGGTTGATAAGTAAGATGCAGATCACCACTGGTGATAAAGTAAACATCAATAGGTATAACAATCCTACTAGTTAAAGCAAGCCATATCGATATTCCAGAGCAGAGTCTGGAAAGGATTGCACACCTCAGGGGTCATCTTTCTGGCCGGCGCATTGAGGCAGTGTGTGAGGGGGAGGGGAGGTGAGAGCCAGGCTGCAAGCTTCCTGATTGGGGATTTTCTTTTCTAAAGAATGCTTATTCAAGTTAAGGTTATTCCTATGGTGGGGTGGTGTGAGAGAGTGAGGGAGGTGGCGCCCAGTTATTAGTATTCTGATTGGGGATTTGCTTTTCTAAAAGATGCTTATGGGAGTGGGACAGGGGTTCCAGGTTTCTGATTGGGAGTTGGTTCTTCTAGAGGACACAAGCGGAGGGGTTATACGCGGTGTCAGTGTAGCATTCGGTTGGGCTCGGTATTGTTCCGGACACTGCCAATCGACACCTTAGCGAACCCCAAACTTGACCAACTTCAAACTCCTCTAAGTTGACAACAACAACCTATAAGCCCAAACGCTTCTGTAAAAGGCTTTATTTGATGGTTGTCTAAAGAATTACAGAGGGGTTTAAGGAAATACAAACTTCCTGTGGTGCTAGAGCAGTTCAAAGATTTCAATTTTTGTATAGGGATGTGACAAATTAACACCCCCAAGCTAACCCTATTAAGTAATTTCTTGGCAGAGCCATGCCTAATGCGGTGATAAATATTGCCGATCATTCCACCAAGCAAGATAACCTAACCCAATTAGGAAGGTGATTGCTGCTTAATAAGCGACTGAGAATTAACACAGGTGTCGATTGGCAGTGTCCGGAACCATACCCGACACTCGACACAATTGTGGCTGTGGTGGCTGGTAGTGGGACACCAGCATGGTTTTACCCCTGTTAATCCGCTGGCACCATCATATTGGCCAAACTGTGGGGATAAGTGACCCCGCCATTCATACAAGTAAACCGGGATTCACAAAATATAGGGCTAGAAATTCCTGCATATCACAAAATCACCACTACCATTTCCCGATACTCGTCTGGGACAGGTACGGATGGAGTAGTCCAGGGCCGGTATTGGATAGTGATGGGCCAGCGTGCTTTGCCAGGATCTTGTCCAACTCCGATAACCAGAGGATCCTTAACTAGGACTAGAAACCTGATGAGAATTATGATAAGAGTGGGTGATCCTCTGCACATTAATGAGAGGAAATGTGTTGCTCCCAGTTCTCCTGAAGATATTGGGGTTTAGAAGTAAGGTCAAAATTTTGGGGTAACTAGGGGAAAGGCTTGGACATGGTAATTACTGTTAGCTTTCCTTATGAAAAAGGTTAATAGATATTTGCTGAGCCTTTAACCTTCGGTGGCAAATTAACATGCAATTGATAAGCCGCAGTGAGCAACTGCGTGTTCTCGCTACGCAGATCACTGGCCATACAGTAGAAGGGGTGTCCAAAACAAGTTAGCAGAAAGGAACAGCATGCGTGCGAACATACAGAAAGACTCTTGGGTGAGAATTTTTGCCGGAGTAACAGCTTCCTAGGTGGAGAGGTGAGGGGGTTCTACAACACAGCCCTAACCGGGCAAGGAAGGATGGCACGACATGAGAAAGGAGAGCGCCATTCCCCGGGAGAGGAGTATTATTAGGCAAGAGGGTGTGGGTACTTGCTATCATGCACGGGATTAGCTAGTTTTATGGCTATCAGGCTTCACAAACTTAATCAGTGGAAAAAATTTGTGCGATTTAGATCTTAGGGGCTGCACAATTTGACAAATATTTTCCCGAGAATTTTGAGAATTTACCATGGATGGGACGTTGGTTTGTCTTCGCATACAATCACAGCTTGCCATGAATTAGTAGCTTCGGACTGGAGGTGTCCAAAATACCTACTATTTCTGGACCTCCCAGCTCATTCTCAGGGTATACTCACACTTATCTATTAGAGACTCCGGTTTGTTGAAAGAACCAACTACTACCGTGCGGTCCTTCTGCTAGCACAGACCTCCCGCATATCGGCTAAATATCTCGCGCCATGCTTGGGTGCGCACAGTAGAAAATGTGTCGTAGGAATCTAAGCAAGAGAATGCGGCGATTGTCCAAAATCACGTATACAGAAGAATTCCAGATTGTACAGAAGGTAGCAGAAGGCTAGTAAGCGATAAGCGACGTACCTATGACAGAAACCCCAGAAAACCCGACGGCTGATTCTGCTAGGCTGCTAAACCGTATTCCTGCCGGCTCCCGCAATGGATTTTCCGAGACCTTGCTCTTGCAACTGGAGTGGGTAGGGCTGCCTAGATCCGCTCCAATCACTCCAATCAGGCTTGATCTCAACGGGAATGTGGGGCTAATTTACTGGCACGGCTATCTACTCGTAATGTCCTGACGTTTGTGAACATAACTGCTATTGCATGATGCCAAGATCAGGGCAAAAAAGCTGAATTTTGGCGGTATGCAATAGCAGTTGTGTTCACAAACGTCAGGACATTACGAGTACTCTCTGGCTCTTAGGTTGCGCAATCCAAGCCACCGCCCCCGAAAAGGAATAGTGCTTTCCGGATGGGGTAGGATTACGGAAGCTTGGTTGGCTGGATCTCATTAACCGATATTCCTCGCTTTGTTAACTTGCAAGTACAAAGTACACCTCTAAATATATTATGATTTAGTAAGGTGATTGGGTTGAGATCGCTGCGGTACTTGTAGATGTTTTTGTAGCGAGTTTTGAGGGCACCTTGACATCTAAATCGTTTTAGCCGAGACACTTGCGCACGTGGTTATTGTCGACCGTGTACCGTATAATCTGGCACTGGAGCTAAAGCGAAACTAAGGCAATCGAGCCAACAGGAGGGCGCGAAGAAGGCGGATTCGCCACAGTTTAAACATATAGACCACGGTGGTTGGAAAGGTTCAAGAAAATCCTCAGTAGCGTCAATCCGACTTTTGCCAGATTGTACGGGTAGCTGCACCTCGCTGCTCCGGACGGCCAAAATCCAAAGAATCTCTCCGGTACAGCGGGCGATCCGGGGCAACGGATCAGGTTTTAGCGCAGAGGAACTTGGAACGCGTAGGAGTTCATAACGGGGTAGTGAGGTATGATATCTGGATTATCGAGATCTGTGATAGCGGGGTGTGAGTACTTTTTCCGGGCGGCCTTAGGGTTCGTGTCGATCTTGGCTATGGTTGTGCTAGCCCGGCCTTGCGGCATGAAAAGACTAGATACTTCCTGGGTGCGGTACGGTACAAAGGTCAGAACTTATTAACTGAAACGGGCGGGCATATATTTGACCGGTTAACCTTAAACAACTATTTCATGACTTGCCGGACTTTGTACTGCCGGATGTTAGAGCGAGTTGTAGGAGTCATTGGCGATTGCTCTTGGAGGTTCTTGTAGCAGGGGACAGTGTACCGGTGGTAATGTTGCTCAGTGACGGGGGGTTGAGATCGGGGATGGTGAGCGACTGAGCGGACCATTGTTCCATGCAGCTTTTGAGAGGCGATAAGGTGTTGTGTCTCCCCCGGTAGAAAATAATATCACTAGCGAGAGATTTGATACCTAGGAGGGGGTTCTTGTATTATTTAGTAGTGAGAAAGGATTACGAGGAGGGCGCCCGTATTTTACTGGATGCTGAGGGAATATGGACCACTTACATGAGTTCAAACGATTTCACGCCTTTACACTCCGCGATTGGTGCCGGGCCTATAAGTGGATCCAAAAGGGTTTGATATTGATGGCTTCTTCCCTGTTGGGGATGATATGCCCGCGTACTCTGCTACGTGTAATGGAGATACTCTAACCCCAATCACCTACCGGGGAATAGCAGTTCGTGGACAAAGTCACTTTTCTGGATTGGTTGCAATTGAAGTTGAGTCTATGGAGAATGCATGAGTACTTTCTTAAAGAAAGCAGGGTTGATGTTCACACCAAGAATTCCTATGGCGCCGCAGCGCGGCACCTTGGGGGGCTCGGGGAGATGGGGAGAAGGGGACTTTGGTGCCGGTATTGCGGAATCCATAACATGATCCTCATGATGACCCACTCTTACTAAGTTAGTCGTAATCCACGTGGGGTTGTTGCAAGAATATTTCAATTTTAGAGATATTGACTAAACTTTCATTGAGCATATCCTTAATACTATTCAGATGACAAGTTCAGGTGTTTGAATTGGGGGGATTTTGAGAGTAATGCATAGGAAGATTTTTTACTATTCTAGTGAGATATATATGATGGCAGTGGCTTTATTTGGGTCGGAATTTACGGGTTGGAGGTGGGAGGCACATGATGTTATTGGCATCGGTGGGCTTTGCGGCAGCAAGGTGATGTATTATATGGGCAGTACTGTATTGGGGATTGTGGGTAAGTCTGGCGAACGTTCGCAGAATTTCTATGTAAATGGCAGCAAGACTTCGCCGTACTTTTGCTCACACCCAAATACTGTGAAAGAACCTGGCGAAAGGGGTATACCCTAACAAACATAGACATTCGACTTTACAACAACCACTCCACCATAGAATGAATCCAAGGAGAGAGGAGCTCTGGAGTGTACTAAGGTATCACGATGAGAGAGTGATGTGGTTTTTTGAGAGGTGGTTTCTATTGTTTGGGGGGTGGAGAATGTGAGAGCTTAGGCGGGTTGTGCCGAGCAGGGTGGGCGGTATGTTTCTTTCGTCATTAAGAAAACTACTATTATGAGTTTGAATGAACCTTGTGAGAAATGATTGGATGGCGGAAGTAAATGGTGAATAAACGTTAAAATTTAATGCCATATAAACGAAACCCCTGAACTATACCCTGCCCCACATTAGCCCGGCAGATTTTTGCCTTATACAGAACCCCTTCTATTCTTCTGTAGCCCTTCGCTCTGTATTGCGTGTTACCCCGGGGGTGGATAAGGGACCCCGCTCTTGGTTGGCCTATGCTCAAAATTTTGGGAGCTCAGCTGACCGACGCAGTTGATGATAACGACCGGGCTAATCATCACACATTAGCTACTACCCAACAAAGGTGTCTTGAAGGGTTTTTGTAGGCAAGCTATTACCGAAGTTCTTGATGTTTGGTAGGTAACTATGAGGCTATTAGCATTTGTATAAGAAAATATTAAGGTAACGAGAACCCTGGACAAGATAGCATCGGACCAGATAAACGTACAGCAGGCTGTGTTGGCTCCCAGAACCTCAAATTGGGGAATAATTGAAGTAGCCCCACGATAACTGTAATTATTGTGAGGGCGATTGTGAAGATTTCCCCGGTTCGGAATTCGTTTGCTTGTGGTTCGGCCATCAATAATTTAATTTTTTTGCCACAATATTTGTATGGATCCGCTTTCAACTTCGAAGCAGATCGGGCGTATGTTGCGTCGAGGAAATTGGGGACATATTTATAATAATAATTATAGGGTCAACTGGCTTCTTCACAACAGTGCCGGTGGCGAACTTATGGTTGGCAGCTCAGGGCTCTGCGCCGGAGCAGCAAAGACTTGGTCAAGTCCTGCAACATGGAAAAAATCAAAAAAAAAAGCAACCTGTAATCCTGTGCAGATTGTGGTTCGGTTGGCTGAAATTACGTGCGTGTAACCTAGGTTACCGTATGCGGGACTGTCATAACCAGGCGCTGACCTTTTGGTCGGAAGGAAGGGTTGGTTGGGCTTTTGGGACGGTGCGGGGTTAGATGCGCGCCGGAGTGGTCTGGAGGAAAGACTTTGTTCTAGGAAGTGGCGGAGAAGGCTAAGGAGCCAATAAGGAGGCTTCGACAGATATAAGTTATCAACAAACCCTGCACTGTGCTGGGGTACTGCTAACAGTGCCAAGGTTACCGTCACTTCGAAAGACGCCGAGCGGCCTTCGAGGAAGTCGGCACCCTCAAAGGGTGCCTCAACGCAATTTTCACGCCCGATTAGGGAGGTTTTGCTACGACGGTCGTCACTAGAACTGTGCTTAAATCTTGGCAAAGTTCGGTGTGGCGACAGTGGACTTTTTTTCGTCGTTTTGCTAAGAAAAGTTAACTTTACCAACAACTGTGCA
>Ga0307517_10003753_pt1 | contig 23607 bp, 17 predicted proteins | sample 23_EM_MG_FD_194515 | JGI IMG/M metagenome (GOLD analysis project Ga0307517, IMG submission 194515) | Populus trichocarpa ectomycorrhiza microbial communities from riparian zone in the Pacific Northwest, United States - 23_EM | ecosystem: Host-associated > Plants > Roots > Unclassified | place...
ATTGATAACGTCATAATTTGAACAGACTTAAATCATGAAAGTTCTAGGAAATTGTCTGAGCTTACCAACAAAATACGAATTAGTGCATTTGGACTTCTAGAACTCCAGATATGAGCTGAACACTGAACAGTGTTTGGGCTGCAGAATAGATTCCGACTTCTCCATTGTTGCTAAGATTTGGACTTCCAAACAACAGAATTGAGTCTTACATGCCCATGAATGTTTTAGGCCTATGTCTTAGCTTCCTAGCCATATAAACCAAATTGAAATCGAAGATCTACAGCTCCAGATATGACCCAATGACTGAACAGTGTTCCAGTTTGGACTGAACCAGCATCTCTTTCTAAGCTTAACCCTCTCTTTGTCTTCTCAATTTTAGTAGTTCAACTCATCAATCAATCCTTTGATTTATGTGATAGGCCTGCATTTAAGATGAATATTTACCATAAATTAAAGGTATCTTATAGTATCAGACTTGTTATTATAAAACATGCTGTAGTTAAGGAGTTATTGATACTTCAAGTGCAAAATGATGATATAAAACCTTGATAAAAATGCACTTTTACTAATCAGGTACCTTTCAAATCATCAAATCTCATTTCACAATACACTTTAAATTCAAGTTCTTACAAAGCACAAATCTTGGCTTGATTTCACAAATAAATCAAGTCACCATTTATCAAATCCAAGGAAAGAATCAAAGGATTATCTTATTCTTTTGAAAGAATATTTTAGTTAGAGATTATACTCAGTCATATATTTAATAAAATCATATATTTGTACACATGTGCTTGTTTAATTTCAGGTATTCAAAATTGTTTCTACAATTTTTTGGCGACTCAATTGGAGAAATCTCTACCTCTCATCTTATTCCATTAAGAAAGAATTTTCAACAAACTCTCAATGACAACTAGGAGGAACATAATCATCATTGTTGCTTCTAAAAGCAATAAGTCTATTGATTTAAGTCATCAACATAGCATTAAAGATTCTTTAACCCTATCATTGAAAACAAAATCTATCGTTGAGTTGTATGCACAAACTAAACTGACTCTCAAGGTGACATCAACTTCGGATGCAAGAGGGGCACGAAAGCTCACTCAAAAGTTGAAACCACAAGTAACTCCACTACAAAAATCAAGTGGGGTGTGTGGAATTTCTTAGGCTCTTAAGGTGACTTCAACAATTCACCTATAAAAAATTTTCCATATCAATCATTAAGTAAGGCTTTCGGTTTTGGCACCATGTTAGTGAGGATGATCAAGACTACATCTTTGAAGGATCAAATGGCTAACTTGACAAAACGCGTCGAGAGTCTTTCAACTTCACTCAAGGCAAAAGACTATGAGATAGAAAAGTTGATGAACAAACTTGAGAGCATTAATGAAGGAGGCCAAACCTCGGTTACCAAGGCTTTTCAAGTAGATCAATTAGATGTCATTGGAGATTCTATAATTAGAGATTCTATAATTGGAGTTACAAGGAATATATGTTGTATTACTGATGGTATCTTCACCATGAATCAACTAAAAAAACTTATCAAGGAAGCCATCACAGACCAAGTAGAAAGCTCAATTCAACCCTCATATTTTTATGTGAAGCCGTATACCCAAAGAATTGATCTGCTAAAGATGTCTCTAAGCTAGCAACCACCAAAGTTTCAACAATTTGATGGCAAAGGGAATGTTAGACAACATATAACTCACTTTCTAGAGACCTGCAACAATGTCGAAACTGATAGTGATTTCATTATAAAAAAGTTCATTTGTTCCTTAAAAGGTAATGCTTTCGACTAGTACGCTAACTTGGAGTCTGGCTCGATCGATAGTTGGGAGTAGTTGGAACGTGAGTTTCTTAATCGCTTCTACAACACTCATTGTATGGTTGACATGATTGAACTCACCAATGCACGTCAGTGGAAGGAAGAGCCTGCCATCGACTACATTCATCGATGAAGAAACCTTAGCCTTAACTGTAAAGATTGGCTCACTGAAACTTCTGCGTCGGACATGTGTATTCAATGGATGCATTGGGGACTACACTATATATTACAAGGCATCAAAACAAAAGCTTTTGAAGAATTGGCTACTCGAGCACACATGGAACTTAGCATTGCGACAGTTGAAAGTTCAATATTACCTATGCAAGAGCCCAAGAGAAATAAGCCCGAAGGTCATAGATTCGAAAAGAACACTCTAAAGGTTAAGGGAAAGTAGTCTTTAATAGTTAACCCGGCTGCCGTAAAGGTACCAACTATAGTTAAGAGAAATGATTGTGCAACACCGGCTACGTTTCAAAAGGTGAAAGAAAGAAACCATTACTAAAAGAGTGACAAGAAAAGGTGTATCCATTCCCCGACTCAAACATATCTAGGATGTTAAATGATGTGTTTGAGACAAATCTCATTGAGTTGCTAAAGGTGAAGCGTCCTGAAGAAGTAAACCAAGTGGACAATCTGAACTATTACAAATACCATCACTTGATCAACGATTCCGTAGAGAAGTGTTTTGTGCTGAAAGACAAGATCATGAGGCTACATGAGAGTAGGGATATTGTTTTTGATGATGAAATAACAGCCTTTAATATCATAATTATGGTCAATTTAGGCCCACATTACTCGCTCATTACAATAAATTTCAGCTCATTTGAACTTATAAAACTTGGCGTCATTTTGCCTATGAGCTTCATTGTATCCTCAAGTCAAACTTCATGTATAATAAGAATCTCGATGGTGAGGAAGCTAATTTATGAGTCGATATACTGAAAGATTCGATGAAAGTCCATACCAGTTAGAAATGAGGTTTTTTCAACTCAAAGCTTAAGAAAACCCATTACATTGAATGAGTACTTGCCAATAGAGATAAAAAGGATGGAAAATGTTCTTGTTGCTTGCTATCATGTTGATAAAGAGAAAACTCTTATTGAACCTGTCATAAAGGAAAGTCATGTTGACTCTTCAAACTTGTCTTACGGTGTATGCACCACAGAGATATCCTTCAATGATGAAGACTTGTTACTTGGATCAAAACTCTATAATTGACCTATTTTAATTAAACGATATGTCGATAAAAAGATGGTGAATTGTATCTTGATGGATGATGGTTTGGCAAAACATCATAGGAAAGATAAGACTTGCGATACACATGGAAGATATAGAATCCAATTCACTTTTCCATGTCATAGATGCCAAAACTACTTACAACATGCTACTTGGAAGACTATGAATACATTAAAATGGTATTGTCTCCTTAACGCTCCACCAATATTTTAAGTATCGTCAAGATAGATAGGTGAGAAAGATAGTGGCAGATACCGACCTTTTTACCATGTTGAAGCCCACTTTGCTGACACAAAGTTCTATTTTAAATCAACTATGATGGAAGAACTATGATCCCCATCTGACCATCTAGAAGAGGGAAAAATTGTCTCTAAAAGCTCAAAAAAGCATAAGTCATCTGGAAATGAAGGAGTGACTTGTTCAATGAAGAATAAAGGAAAAGAAAAGGTAGTAGAAAACTTTATTAATGATAAGGTATCATGTAAAGCCATAATACTATGATATATCCCAGTATCAACAAGAAAAGAGGGTCAATATCGTTTTACTAAAGATGAAGAGAAGATCAATAAAGGGCTCAAAAACTTGACTTTTCCAATTACTGATCTTGCATTGAACAAGGTCTCAAAACCTTTATTAAAAGGGTTTTTCATCATACTGATTTGATGGTTACAAATCCTAAAGGACTCCCTAATAAACAGGTGAATGACTTTGATCCCAATGCTTATAAGCTTTTAGCTAGGGCTGATTATTGTCATGAGGACATTAATAAATTAGCAAAGGATGACGATACGACTTAACTTGAAGGTAAACACTTTTTTATAAAGACTAGAAAAGGCATAGAGAGAGAAGAAAACTCCTGGCAAAACTTTAAGGGTTGGTCTTGGGTACAAGTTTTCCACACCGCTGCATTTTCAGATTGGTAAAAAAGCCTCGCAATACATAAGTGTGAAAGAAGTGAAGGATAAATAACAAAATCAGCCTACACCTCTTAGAGCTTTAGTTTGGGATCATCTTAGTGTGACTACAACTCATGCTTCCGTTATTGTCAGGATTGGAACCTAAAAGAATAGAAGGGAAAAAAAACACACATCAGTCTTTGCAAGACTTGGACAATCCAAGTCAAAAGTTGATGAGCATGTACTTGATCATCAACTAAATTTGATGGACGGTTCAAAGGATCCTTGTATCAAAATACCTTCACGCATGAAGAGACAATGCGAATGGGTGGTGAGTGCTAAAGGGACATTGAAATGGAAAAAATATACGATAATAATCACAAACCCCTCTAATGAAGAAAAAAAGATGAAATAATGTATCTCACTTCAAATCACATCACTATTGAAGAAAATGATAATGATGAGCTTATCATTGAAGAAGATGTCGAGAAAGCTCCGCCCTCCCTTGAATACAAAAATATGCCTACATCGGATGAGGTTAAAGAGATTAACTTAGGAACCATTGAAAACCCATGCCCAACCTTCATCAATATAAACTTATCACCTGAAGAGGAAACAAATTACATGGAACTTTTGATGGAGTATTGAAATATCTTCACTTGGTCCTATGATGAAATGTCAGGTTTAGACCCAAGGGTTACTGTCCATGAATTAATAGTAAAAAATAGGGTTAAACCTTTAAAATAAACCCATTATCACTATCGCCCTGAACTCATCTTATAGAGTAAGGCTGGAGTCAATAAACTTCTCCAAGCAGGTTTCATTCATAAGGTCAAATATCCTACATGGATTTCAAATATCATACCGGTAAAAAAGAAGAATGGCCAAATTCGTTTTTGCATGGATTTTTAAGACCTTAACAATGCTTGTCCTAAAGATAACTTTCCACTTCCAATCACTGAGATCATGGTCGATGCTACCACGAGCCATGAGAGATTAACCTTCATGGATGGTTCATCTGGCTATAATCAAATTCTAATGGCACCCGTAAATGAGGAGAAGACGACCATCCGAACTCCGAAAGAGATAAATTGCTATAAAATCATGTCTTTTGGCTTAAAGAATATAAGTGCCACTTATAAAAGGGCGATGTAAAAGATTTTTGATGATATGCTTCACCAATATGTTGAATGTTATGTTGATGACCTCGTGGTGAAATCCAAAGAAAAAGAAAATCATTTGTAAGATCTTCATCTAGTATTTAAACAGTTATGTCGATTCCAACTAAAAATGAACCCACTAAAATGCATATTTGGTGTGTCCTCGGGCAAATTCATAGGGTTTATAGTTCGACATCGAGGAATTGAGATTGACCAGTCTAAGATTGATGACATTTTAAAAATGCTGGAGCCAAGAAACATCCATGAGTTGAAGAGTCTCCAAGGAAAGTTAGCCTATATATATAGATTCTTTTCTAACTTAGCAGGTCAATGTCAACTATTCACCCACTTGATGAAAAAAGATATGTCATTTTATTGGGATGAAGCTTATACTAATGCCTTCAACAAGATTACAAAGTACTTACTGAATCCATTTGTCCTATAAACACCGGTACTAGGACACCCACCTATCCTCTATATTGCGGCTTAAATACATTTCTTGGGAGTGTTGTTGGCACAACAAAATGATGAAGGCAAGGAAAGTGCTTTCTACTACCTTAGTAGGACGTTACATGAGGATAAACTGAATTATTCTCCAATAAAGAAGACATGTCTAGCATTAATGTTTGCGATAAAGAAGTTAAGACATTACCTCTAAGTACATTTAGTACAACTAATCTCTCGAGCTGACCCTCTCAAGTACATCATCTCAAGGCCAGTACTATCAGGAAGATTGGCAAAATGGGCTTTATTGCTTTAAAAATTTAAAATTGTCTACGTCTCACAAAATGTGATCAAGGGGCAAGCACTAGCTGATTTTCTCGTTGATCATCCTATTCCCAACGAATGAAAGTTCTCTAAAGACCTGTCTGATAAGGATGTTTTGTTTATTTAAATGTCAGAACCGTGGAAAATATTCTTTAATGGTACAACACGATAAAATAGAGTCAAAGTTGGAATAATATTCATCACACTAGAAGGAGAGATCTTGCCTTTCTTTTTTTCACTTACCGAATGTTGTTCCAATAACATGGCTGGATATCAAGCCTTGACTCTTGAATTGGAAATGGCGGTAAATATAATAATGTCTCACCTTAAAGTTTTTGGGGATTCTCAATTAGTCATCAGACAACTCCTCTCAATTTATGAAGTCAAGAAGCTAGAATTCGTCCCATATCACAAGTATGTGTTAAAATTGACATCACTAGATTGTGTCACTTTAGAACATGTACCACAAAAAGAGAATAAGTAAGTCGATTCCTTAGCAAATCTGCTGTCAATATTAGCATAATATAGTGAGGAAATAAAAGTCCTTGTATGTCAAAGATGAGTCGTTCCACCAAAAACTCATAATGTAAAAGAGAAAGAACAAGTAGGAGCGCTTTCTGTCTATGAGATTGAAAAAAAAGTCTAGCGCCAGCCGCTTATTGACTATTTAAGACATGTTAAGCTATTTAAAAACCTACGCCATAAGACAGATGTGAGGTGAAAAGCTTCTCGTTTCATATATTTCCAAGGCACTTTATTAACGCTCTTTTGATGGAGTCTTTTTATATTGTCTCAAAGATGAAGAAGCTATAAAAGCACTAGAAGAAACATATTCAGGGATCTGTGAAGCACACCAATTGAGTCCTAAACTTCACTTTCGAATAAAAAGAATAGGGTACTACTGGTATACAACGGTGAAAAACTGCATAGAATATGCTAGAAAATGCCAAAATTGTTAATTGGCTGGGTTTTGGAAGAAATAGAAAAACAGGGATAGGATTAGAAAATGACAGAAATGCTGCCACGATGGGTTACATTTCTGCTGCCTTTGTAAACGACACCGTCTCTGTCTTTTTACATTAATTCACTTCTTTAGCTAGACGGTGCCGTATGAGAACAGCCCCATCCTGGAAATATTAATTAGCATGGCACTGTACCCCGTCTGCATTTCCTTCCCTCCTCTGTAGCTGTTTCTGTTGGCCTTTTATTCTCTTGTCCTTGCGCCCGGTTTTCATCCGCACATCACGAGGAAACAGTTTTGTACGTCCACGGCGCTAACTGTGAAAGAAGACAAAGGGAGAGGAGCCTCACACCATCTAAGGGCTGGGATGAGAGGGTTTTAAGGTGGTCTCCATGCTTGGTTTGGCTATATAAACCAGTTGGTTGTGCAGCTAAAAAGGGGGAGGATGAAAAAAGGGAGGAGGCGAAACCAAAGAGAGACGAAAAGAAAACAGGGGGGAGGAAGGAGAAAAAAGAAAAAACAGAGAGAGTAGAGGGAGACAGAGAAGTAAACAGAGACATAAAAAAGAAGGAGAGGGAGACGGAGAGAAGTAAACAGAGACGGAGGGAGTTAAACACAAAGAGGGGAAGAAGAGAGAAAAAAGGGGAAAGATACAGAAAAGAAAAAACAGAGGGAAGGAAAAAAAAACTAGAGTGACAGAGAAGACCGAAACAGAGAGGGGAGAAAGGAAAAAGTGAGACGAGAAGAAGATAAAAAAGAAAGAAAGCAGAGGGAACAAGAAAAAAGGGTCGGGAATAGAAAAATAGAAAAATAGAAAAAACCAGGAGAATTACAAGAGAGGAGATTATTTTCAGCTCATCTTACCTTGCGGAAAAGGACTTCACAAAACTCTAAAAGGGTTTTGAAAAAGCTCCTAACGGCAGAAAGAGGGAGTCTTTCTTTGGTTATTAGAGGTAAAAAGGCAGAAGCTTTTCCATCAGTTTGTATATCATCTTCTGCATTCAAAACATGCAGGATCCGTAGAAGCTTTTTCCATCGGCTTGTACGTTATCTTTGGTATTCAGAGCAACTGGATTTGCAGGTATAAGTCTTAGTTTCTCCTTCCTTGCCATATTTAAAAGTTGGTGTCTGATGATTGTTCTTTCCAAAACCTGTTTCTGCTTTCGTTTGGGACATTTGTTTTCTGTTTTGGCAACAAGTTGTACGCTTGCCCATTTGTTCCTTCCATACATGTGAGAGTTTAGATAGTTTGTCTATGTTAGAGTTATGTGTTTCTTCCTTTTTCTCCTTCCTAAGAGACTGTGAGTCTTAAAGGCCCTCACCACCTCTAGTCTCCTTTGTTCGGTGCCTCTCTGTCTTATAATGTTGCATAAGAGAAGTTTTGTTTCTAAACAAAGCTTTGGCTAGAGGAGAAATTAAATAACGCAAGGGAAGTTCCAGGGAGAAAGTAAAAAGGCATGAGGGAAGTCCCTTTACAATCAATGTAGTCTTTTGGCAGACTTTTGGTTCACGTTTTCATTTCTGTTGTTTATTTTGAAAAGAAGAGGCAGCTGGGCGTGGGTTTGTGCTTGTAGTTTTTAATTGCTTAGTATAAAGGTGCGCCCAAGTCGTTTCCTTTTGCATGAAAATAGCATGGCAGTGTTAAATGATTGGAAAAGAGGATGGGTGGCGAGTTACGGTGGCCTGTTATAGGTTTCGGTTTCAGAATTTTGGTCTTCTGGTGCATATGGATGTGTTATTTTTCAGTTATAGGATTTGGGTTTAAGTGGACGGACTGAGTCTTGTGTGAGTAAAATTTGGCTTTGAAAAGTTTTTTTATATATATATATAAATTTATCAGTGTTTTGGGTTTTTTTTTAAATTTTTTTGGAATGGATGTGTATGGCTTGTTTTCTTTTTTTGTGGTGCTTGTGTTTTTATCAAATATAAAAATGTTTTCTTGTATGTTGCATACGGTCAATACCCTAACATATTTTCAATATTTATCTTTAAAAAAACAAATATTCAAAGTTTAAAAGAAAATATGTTTTAGCATGGATTTCTCAAACACAAAAATTATTTTCTTGCATTTTGGATTTTACAACATGTTTGTAAATTCCGAAAGGTGTTGGCCAATATTTCAAAAATATAAAAATCTTATTTTTGGAGAATTCATCTTTATTCACCATTAATAGTTGGATTAAGAAATCCCAAAGGGGTTAATATCCAAAATATTATTGAGAATAATTTGCTATTATTCACTGTTAATATTTGGATAAAGAAACCCCCAAGTGGTTAATATCCAAACTTTTCTAGAAATAATAAGTCATTATCCCTTAATAATATAAGGGCAAAGAAACCTATGAAAGGTAAATGTCTGAAATATTGTTAAGGGTAATCTAATTTGTTTATTTTTAACATAAGAGCATATTTATACCTAAAATGTTATTTAGAACAATTTAATTGCACATCCTCAAAAGAAACCTCAATTATAATTGGGAACATTTTAAATTTTGATTCCACAATTTATGAGTCATGAAAATATGAAATACTAAGACAAAAATGGGCTTTTAAAGCACCTTGAATTTCCTTAGATTTCTAACTTAGTTTTTTTTCTTCTTTTCTCTTCCTTGCGATTTACGAGTCGCAAACACTTGAAATATTAAGGAAAAAATAAGCTCTTAAGCACATTGAATCTCCTTAGATTTCTATTTTAGTTGTCTCTAAATTCATAAATTCTGAATTTATTTCAAATCAAGCATAGACTTCAAGAGATCAGCACCGTTTCTCTTTGGCACTATATAGACATATCAAAAGGTATAATCCATATTGGCCAAGGGTTCTTTGCCTTAGACTTTGAACCCAAGTTCGTTCATCACAGCAGACTTATCCTAGGAAACTGATGGGATTAGAGAACACCAACACCATAGCAATTATAAGTCAAACAAAACACCAAGCAGCTTACCTTAGGTAGGACGTACTAGGGGTGTTAAAACCTTCCCTTTACGCAACCAGTCCCTTGCCTTAGAATCTCTAAAAGATCAATTAGGTTTTCTAGTGATCATAATACTAGGTGGCGACTCCCTTTTTCACAAAACAAAAACCCCGAAATCAATTCCCCGCTCCGGGAAGGGTCATCGCGACGTCGAGCTCTCGAAAGGGTATGACAAGCCTCAGTAACATTTTTTGGAAATAACCTTGGCTAGGATCGCACCCCAAATTGGGGGCAAGTGCGAGAGACATAGAAAAAACCTCAACGATTGAAAGTGCCCAAACAACACTAGGGGGCATAAAAGAAAATTCTCAATCATCAAAGGTGTTAAAACAAAGCTTGGGGGTATGAAGAAAAATCCAAAGGATCCAAAAAAAATTTTAGCAAAAAAGAAAACCAAATGAGATGCTCAACCAAATAAAGAAAACAAAAACAAAGAGAAAGAGCCCAAGCCCAACATTGGGGGGCACGATAGACCATTTTGGAAAGATATTTCAAAGACAAAAGATCAGGAAACAAGCACTAGTGATCCTTAGACTTGAAATCCCTAAAACACCTTTTGAGCCTGCAAATATCCTTTTTCTTCATAACCAATAGCCCAAGCCTACATTATGTGCCTAATCAAGTACTTTCTGATCAAAGGCAAGCAATCTAGATTGCTTTCTCATGCGAACCAAATCATTATTCATGCAAATAAAATAAATGCTTTGCAAATCGGTTCTCTATAACCCTCAAATTGAATTTTGAACCATTTTTTGACCAACCAAACATCACTTCACATTTTTCACCAAAAGTAAAACAAAAAAAGTTTTCATCACTTCTGAAAACCTCTCCATAGGAATTACTTGAATTTCTTCAGAACAAGTTTTCTTTGAATTGATGTCAAAATGATTTCTGTGTCTGGAATAGCTTTGAAATTCCAAAAATTCTGCATGAAAACAACTCCTTATCAAACCTTTCTTCATATTAGCCTCATCCCCAAACCTGAATTGAATACTTGGGGGCATGATTAAGCTGGCGGGCAATCAAAAACACCTGGTAGGGTTGGCTCTATGATTCCTTTTCTAAGAAAAATGTCGGGCAAAATTGACAACCCTTGAGATAAAGGGTGGAAGACGAAGAAGTATGATGATATCAAGCCCTTCCAAGAGGTCAAGGTCCCAAGATATGACTTGAGTAAGCAAGAGCGAAAAAAGCCATCGAAGTATTACTACCAACACTCCAACTTTTGAGAAAAGAAAGACACCATGAAGAAATGGGGACCTACATTTCTCAGGTAAGTATACATGCATATTGATCATAATGCATTGTTTTCAACATTGTCAGATCAGTGTTTCATCATCACCTTTTGGGTAGTGCGTTTTCTAACCCTACCTCATTTCGAGTGCGCCTTTAAGCCCTCACTTCTTAGGCAGTGCATTTTCTAACCCTACCTCATTTTGAGTGCGCCTTTGTGCCCTCACCTCCTTTCGAGTGCGCCTTTGAGCCCTCACTTCTTAGGTAGTGTGTTTTCTAACCCTACCTCATTCCGAGTACGCCCTTAAGCCACCATCTCTTAGGTAGTGCGTTTTCTAACCCTACCTCTTTTCGAGTGCGCCCTTGAGCCACCATCTCTTAGGTAGTGCGTTTTCTAACCCTACCTCTTTTCGAGTGCACCTTGGAGCCCTCGCCATCCTTTTCCTGGGTAGGTCACCCATTACAACGCGACCAATTCTCCATGTTTTTTTATCTGGGCAGGTCACCCATTACAATGAGGCCATTCTTCCACTTGGGTAGGTCACCCATTACAATGAGACCACTCTTTCCTTTTTCCTTGGGTAGGTCACCCATTACAATGAAACCAACATTTTTCTAGGTAGGTCACCCATTACAACGCGACCAATTCTCCATGTTTTTTTATCTGGGTAGGTCACTCATTACAATGAGACCATCCTTTTTTTGGGTAGGTCAACCATTACAATGAGACCATTTTTCATGTTTTTTTTTATCTGGGTAGGTCACCCATTACAATGAGACATTTCTTCCATCTGGGTAGGTCACTCATTACAACGAGACCACTTTTCCTTTTTTCCACTTGGGCAGGTCGCCCGTGAAAATAGAACAGTGTGAGTGTGTGTGGGCAGGTCGCCTTTGAAAATAGACAACTTTTCTTCAAAAGGGACAGGTCCCCCAAGATAATGAGATCATTTTCTTTTTCTTTTCTTTACAAAGTTTACTATGCAAAACATTGAGGAGTTTTGCTTTGTAAGCATTGTAAGAGGGGGCATCTGTTGTTACCTAATTTTTGACCCACCTTTTTGATAAAAATTTTAAAAAACCCAAAAATAGAGAAAAAAACAACGAAAATCCAAAAAATACGTTTTTAAATATATTTGCATCGTTTTTAGCATTTTCAGCATCGTCTCAAAAGAATTTAAATTTTCAAAGATCTTTGGAACGCGTTCAACTTTTAACGCGTTATTTTTAAAATCACCGATTTTCCTCATTCAAGTCGATGTTGATAAGAAAAATCCAAAAAAAATAAGAAAAAATCAAATTTACAAAAAAGAAAGAAATTGAGGGACCAAGTTTGGGAACCAAACAATATTTTGCCTATAAATAGTAGCCTTCAACACACATAATGGAGGGGGGCAATTTTAAAAGAAAAAACACAAAAAAAAAGGAAACCTAAACCTAAATCCATCTCTACCCACTCAACCCTTCTCCTTTCTAAGGAGCCGCCCCCCTTCTCCCTCACCAGACCTTCCCAGCCGGCCACTTCAGCCCCTCACCTGATCTCCCTTCCCATCTCTATTTTCCCTCATTTTCTCCTCCCAGCCAACCAGATCTTCCCCCCACTCTCTCTTCAACTACATCGTCTTCCACCTTAACACCATAGAGCACGTTCCCCACTGATTTCAGCTTCATCTTCGACAACTGTCCTCCAACAGCAACCAGCACACGACAGCGCCCACAGACGTCGTCCCCTTCCTCATCCACTAGCTCTTCTTTGCACAGTCCGACCTCCAGCAGCAGCCCCCGCTGTCTTTTTCATCTCCTCCTACCAACCTTGCAGCGCTGCCTCCTCACTCACAATGTTAGGTCCTCCACAACAGATATGTCGCCTGAAGAAGAGGGAAAGAACCACTAACCGGGAAATAGACCCAAAAGGACCAGATCTAAGAAGGAGAAAACAAAACTAAAACAAATTGCTCGTTGCGATTGTGTTGCTTTTGGAGGTAATGACGTTCCTCACAGCCGGTAGGGAGGGGAAAGGAAGAAGAAAGCAGGCCGGATCCGCCCGTTTCCGAGCGTTGACTGCGGCGGCGCGTGAACCCACGTGACGCCAGTGGCGGTGGCGCATGGAGGAGACGCGCCGCCACTGTTCCTGCAGTTTCAAAAGGCCTTCCCTGCAATTCCTAGAGTTTTAAGTGCTATTTTGTAAATTTTAAATTGTTTAATGTAATTTTTGTTCAGTTTTGAATTTTTATAATTTGCAGTGTGGATGTAAATAAAAAAGAAAAAAGAAAAAAAATAGTGAAAGTGAATGTGTTGTTTGTATTTTTTTTATGATAAAATTGCAAAGAATAAAGAAGAATTTAATATTTTGATTTGCTCACAGTTAAGGATTATAAACTTACACGTAAGTCGTATTTCTAATATCCGATGAAAGAACAAAATTTTTGAAACTTCTTTATCACATCAAAGCCACGAAGCAGCTTACCTCAGGTAGGGTGCGTTAGGGGTGCTAATACCTTCCCTAACCATAACCAGTCCCTTACCCGTGAATCTCTAACAAGACCAGTACACCCGGGTTCCCTAGTAGCCCTCAATTAAGTACTAGGTGGCGACTCCCAACGAATCAAGCAAACGAAAAGAAAATCACCAAAACGACGCCAAACGGGTGACGTGCGACAAGGGTGGCGGCGGCTGAAGGCCACGACGGAGAGAGAAAGAAGAGAGAGAACTGGATGCAGGAAAAATGGGCGGGGAAGGTTGGTTTTTGACCATCTTTGCGTTTGATTTTTTTCCTTCCCCAGAGCATGAAATCCACCCTTATTTATAAGGAATCGAAGAGGGTAATCTTGTCTACACAAGGGAAAATTTTCAACCCTTAATTCGGTTGGCAAGGATCTCAACCGTTGGCTCAAAGTGTGCATCGTGAGTTGTCAAATCTGTAGGAAAAGGCTGTTGGAGTTGGCCTATTTAGGCCGGCACCGGCGCCGTCTCGTTGTCATTTAGCTTGAACTGTTAACATGAGGTTGTAGAGAAATTGTAGGTGACCATTTGCGTGCACGTTTTGTTAGATTTGATGGAGAAATAAAGCATTAAATGCACCTGAATTGTTCACATGAATTATGCTTTTTAAATAAAGCATTAAATGCACCGTTTGAATTATTAGAAAATAAATTTGAGAGAAAAAATTTTCACATGGTATTTTAAAAACGGGCTAAGAAAAAGATGGTATTTGATTGAATGAAAAAGATACTCAAACTTGACATAAAGGTGTTTTAGTAAATATGGATAGATTTGCTATATAAATAGGAAAATTATGCAGAAAATACCTAGGATGGCCGAATGAAAGAGAGAGAGAGAGAGAGAGAGTACCTTGAGAGCAGAAACTCAAACGGCCATATCTCTGGATTGCACCTTCGGATCGGGCTGATGTTTGGATATATTATACTCCTTGCCACCCCTAACATCTAACCGTTGGGATCTAAAGCTCTGATTTTGTGTGAGAGATATACCCCTCGCAACATTTCAAGGAAAACGTACCTGCACAGTCACGGTCACTAGCAATTTCTGCCTTCGTCCACCGTTGGATCCTGCACAAGTTTTGATATGTTGGGAATATTAATGAGCTATTCATTTGAATGGTGGAGATCAGGATTAGAGTCTTCGATGAGAAGTTATTCATCGGTGAACAATATATTGTTAATTTTCAGGTCAATTTGGTTTTGTTTCGATCTAGGAAGATCTATCCGTTAAAATGCTCTGATTTTATGGTACGTGTTGCATGATATAATGATGGTTAACTTCATCTTTTGGAGTTTATTAGTTCTAATTGAGTTAGGAGAAACTTGAACCTTACTAAAACATTTCTTTAAATTAGGTAGCAAGAATGAAATAAATGGAAAGTGTCTTGATTTGTGTTTAACCATCAAAAACATGCTAATTATAATTTAAATTGAAGAAAATCCTTGGTATCGTTTCTTAGGTATGTTTATCCAGATTATTCATAGTAGGAAAAAGGAGATATTGGTTGTCCAATCTATGTATTGGGACTAAACAGTTTGATCACCCACCTTTTAGCTGAGGTTAGGGCACCCAAATGATAAACTTCCAATTACAAAGGTTGTAGGTATGGATGTTATCTTTCAAACAAAACTGCCCTCGTGTAATTTGGAGTTATAGAACTCCAGATATGGACTGAAAATAGAAGAAGGGTTGAACTGTCTTGTACTTGACAAATTGTGTTGAGTACTATAACAGATAATTTCAGGAGTGTTAAGGGTAGAATTTGGCTTTCAATCCTTTAGTAGAGTTGTAGAACCATGTCTTACATTTCCAAGGAACCAAACCACACTTAAAACCAAAGTCTACAACTTTACTTATGAATTAAGTGGTAAACAATGTTCTCAAGTGAAAAAAGATCTAGGAAGTGTAATGAGGTAGTTGAAGGAAATATTTAGAAAATGAAATTAAAACATGGCGATGAATTCATTTGAATAAGATTGCAATAGTATGAGAACATACATTATAATAAAATTATAAGAGGGTACTAATTGTATCTCTTGATTCTCAAACAGAAGAGATGCCTGGAGCAGGGTCGTCAATAGTTGAAGGGACTAGGTAGGTTGGGGAAACAGGTAGGTGTATTGCACTTTGTCTTTTCAATTTGTTTAAACTCATTGATAAATTTCATAATTTATTATTTTATTGCTTCGATAAATATTGGAATGAATATAAGTACTTTGCGTACATTGATGTGTATCAACTAGTTATGATATAATTGAAATGGATACGAGTATCTTGCGTATATTGATATGTATCAAACTTGTGATGATATTATTGGAATGAATATGAGTACCTTGCATACAACAAGATAGATCAATTAATTAGGATAATGTTTGAATGAACACGTGTACCTTATGTACAATGGTATGAATCAAGTTAGCTAGGATAATGTTTGAACAAACATGAGTACCTTGTGTGCATTGTCATATATCAAATTAATTATGTTATTATTATAATGGATATGATTACCTTGCATACATTGATAGGTATCGAATTAGTCATGATAACTTTGGAATATATGTGATGATCTTACATACCTTAGTATGGATTGAGTATGTACAATGACTTGGAGATTGGAGGAGAAATGATATATAATTTATCACCGTAGTGTTGGTGGCTAAGGATATGTTACGATGATACTTAACATTATGATGAGGGTGATTAAGGGCATAAATTGATACTTGGCATTGTGATAAGGGTGACCAAGGTTATGTGAATGATGCTTAGTGACTCTAGTGTCGGTAACTAAGGTTATGTGTGAATAATACTTGGCAACTGTGATTACAATGTATATGATGTTAATAAGAAGAATGAAAGGGGATCAATACAAATAGAAGGTTGAGAAGACATTGATTAGCTATCCGGGTTTAGATAACTAATGATATTAATGAGGTTCCATTAGTACCGGCATTTCAGATGACATTGATTAGCTATCTGAGTTTGGATAGCTAATGGTATCAATAAGATTTCATTGGTGCCGACATTCCTTAAATTGATTAGTCGATCCTAAGTAATTTGGTGGCTAATGATGTTAGTAAAGATTTCTAACATTGGCATGGTTACTCCTAGTTAAGGAAAAAAGATAAGTTGATTAACTATTCCGGGTTGAGAATAATTAATGATATCAATGGGTCATAATGGTATCGAAAACTATTTCTGGTGTGATTAGCTACTTTGGGTAAAGAGGCTAATGATGTCAAGGGTTCTTGACATTGACAACTTTGATGGTAAACCAAATATGAATAAGAATTGATTAACTATTTCGGGGTAGGAATAGTTAATGATATCAATCGGTTGTATTGATACTAATGAGATTCAATAGTATCGACAATTACCTTCCAGAAAATCGGAGAGAAAGTATTGATTAGTTATTCCAAAAGAATGAGATAAGCTAATGATGCCAAGAATGGAATATCTTGGTATCAAGTGAGAATTGATTCACAAGGAGATGGTGTTCGAAACCATTGAGTTGAGTGGAGATTTCCAAGATGAAATTATTCTCGGCAAATGAGATAGGATGTTAGATAGATATTGGTAATAGATGGAAAATGTATATTATAAAAGAGATTTATGCCTAAATTTATGTATCAAAAGAAATTTCATAGAAATTATTACATGTCATTGTTATTGTTTGTTACTACCTTTTTATATTTATATGTATATGTTAATTTTTATTTTCAGGTTCATCTAAGTCGTGTCAAGAGTGATCTTAGTTTAGTTACCTTTTGCTTTCGACCATGTAATTATTTGTAAATTAAAAGACTTATTTCCTAAAACTTGAAATGTAATATTATCCTATAAATTTGGATGTTTGACTTTAATATAATGTTTGTAATTCTAAATACCTATTTAACCATGCATGTTTATAGTTGAAATCGAATCATTCACTTGAATAACATTATATGATGTTATCATTCACTTGAATAACACTTGAATAACATTATATGATGATATGATGTAAGGAAAGATAAATTTGCATAGCCAACAAGAAAAAAAAGCCATTAAATAAACTTTATCTTGTATATGAGGAGGGATGTTAATCTCTTTAAGAGGATGAATGAATTTGCCAGAGCAAATACGAGACTTGTTAATTGAACCAGATGGATAAGTACTCTTATTGGATTCACTAGATTTACCTACAGAGAAAGGAACCTTGAAGAGTTATTACATGATCACCATAAACAGTCTTATATTTTTTATGAAAGGCAATAAATAGATACTTGCAGCTCTTTGGAAGAAAATAATTTCCTTTCTTATTAGCTTCATTAAGTTCATCAGCAAAAAGGATGACTTCATCATAAAAAGTGCCGAAAAGAGGAAGGCCGCTACATGATTTCAATTCTTAAAGTGACACAAACTCCTCACCATTGAGGGTAGATAGCGTATTACTAGCAGGATTTCAATGGTTGTAGAAAGAAAGAAAGGATAACATTTATCTACCAATCATATGTTAAAAGGGATGCAAAAATGGTGTCTCGAATATGTGTCTTCTCGAGGATCGGCTCGTAATGTTTTAAAATATCTTTTGTCCATTCCCAAAACTTGGGAGTATACTCAAGTGCATCAGAGATTGGGATATAATTCATGCAAGTTGCATCTCTATCACGTTTATGATAGTCTAATGGCGACAAATCAGCTGGAAAAGTGGTTGAATGTGGAAAGGAGGATTGAAATTGTAAAACTGATTGAGGCAAACCACCATGACCATAAAGTTCATAAAAAGGGGTAAGAACTTACTTTGATCAATAACCAAAGAAGAGTGATGTTCTAACATTTGAAAGAAAGTTATGAATCGCAAAAATTAATGGTGCGTTAAAAAATAGCAACCGTGACCGTTAAAAAACGACTCTTCAAGCACCAAGTCTAGTGAAATATTATAGCTAGAGAATTTAGACCACCAAAGCAACTCATGTGGAACCTTAAGTCAGGTGGTTAACCTATATCCAAGTTCCAAATAATGTCAAAGAAAATTTACCATCTAACACGAGACACAAAGTTATATTATTGAGAATATGATCCAATAATTAAACATAAATAAGTCACATAATTGCTCTTCAAGGGTATATATATGAAAATTTAATATGATCAAATCGAATTCTAGTCGAAAATATATTTAAAATATAAAACCTTCTTAACTATATTTTCTAAACATGCCCACTTGTTTTTAAAAGTAAGTGAACTTATCTCAAGGGGGCATATGTAGAAACAAAAGTTTTCTACCAATCAAATTTCATCATGTTATTTTTATTTTATTTTTATATGAAAGGATAAAATAAGATTGAAATTAATGACATGGAAAATAAATGAGCTTTTATATATTTCTTGACCAATGAAAGGTTGACACTTGGGATGAAATATTTAAGATATCTTGTCATAAATACAAGATCCATCAATAAAGATCAACCAATAAAATCATGTCATGTGGCATTGGAAAAGAACCCAAGAACCCCTAAAAATCTCTATAAATAAATGGTCTCAACTTAGAGAAAAAAAATAAATTCTGGGAGATACAAATTTTCTTAAATACAAGCTCTTCAAGCAAAGAAACTCTCTCAAAAGTTCTCAAGCCTACTTTATCTACATTTGAAGTCTACAAAGAATGAAACTCTGTTGGATCAAACTTAAACGCTCCATAAGAGTTCTTCAACAACACTTTGAAGACAAATTAAATATACTCTTCAAAACATTAAATCACCAAATCTCGCTTCGCAATACACGTCTAAATTCAAGTTCTTGCAAAGTACAAATCTTGGCTTGATTTCACTAATAAATCAAGTCATCATATATCAAATTTAAGGGAAAAATCAGAGGGTTGTCTTATTCTTTTGAAAGAATATTTTAGATAAAAATTGTACCCAATCATATATTTAATAAAATCATATATTTGTACATGGGTGTTTGTTTAATTTCAGTTGTTTAATTCCAGGTACTTAAAATTATGTCTACAGATATCTATATAGATACCCGAAACTCAATGAATAATATATCTAAATTTCTTAATCAATGAATATAATAAGTAGAATATGTATATAAAAAAATCTGATTTATCAAATCTAAATGAATGCCTCACAAATCCACATCAAATAAACCTTGCTTATCTTTTCCAGGATAGATCAGCTAGAATTTTATCAAAGATGAATGCCAAATAAGTCAAAATAAGTGGTAGCTTACAGAGCCAACACAACAGCAGAATCACCTGGAGTTGAAGAAGATAAAGGCTCAACACCATCCAAAAGGTTCCCAGCAGCAAATCAATTCAAAAATTTTAGAACAGCATTCCAACAGAAATCATCTCAGAAATGGACCAAGCAACCCAACAAACACACATGGATTCCTTGACAGTTGCATATGGGGAATAAAGCTCATGAAGAACAATAATGATTGAATCAGAAATTCAGTTAGCATCCAACATCAAGACACTAAGGGATAAACATGATACTAATTAGAATTCAGCCACCAGTGCAGAACAGCAGTAAGCAAAGTCCAGCATATGTATCCTGTAAAGAAAACAATGATACAATGTACTATTATCACCCAGATGTGTCTACTGGGCAGATGGCAGAACAGCTTCACTGCAAGTCTGCAACAAATGATTTAAAATATTATTCAGATCTTTAAATCCACCTCAACCCCAAAGAAATCAGCACAAGTAAGTTTCTTAGCTGACTTGCTTACGATCTGCCAAGGGAAATTCATCAACTTGTTTCTTTCTTTCCAGTTCATTAGCATGTGCATTGAGCAATTCTTGTTCTACAACCTGCTTTAAGAATAGTTAACAAATGAACAACTAAATATATCAAGGAATACATCAAGTGTTTTTCGTTTAGAAATACATTAAAATGATGTTTTTTTTTTAAAAAAAAATCATTTTTAAAATCAACATATCAAAACAATTTAAAAATATATATAAAAAAAAATTTAAAATTTTAGAGAACACAACCACGTTCCAAACATGGAACGATACATTTCACTTGGAAACGCACGTTGCACTGCAGGTGCAACTCGTTTCCGGACCCTTAATCCGAATTGCTTTGTCATGAACTAAAATAGCAGAGGCCACTTGGATATGGGAGAATTAAGAGCGAATGTTCACAGTTCAGGTCATCTTGAAGAATTTTTCAAACAAGGCTGAGACTTTGAATCCCAGCATGCAACAATTTATCCCAAGAAGAAAAAAATCATAAACCTGTCAATTGCTTCTCAAAAAGTATAAGCAACAAACCTCCAGTAACTTCTTTTGGTTTTCGGCCTGCAGGTAAGGAGAAACTGTGTCCTTCTCATGTGTCAAGCATTGGCTAACCTAAATTTCATTGTGAAAGACAGCATTAAATGAACCCTCCGCATTAGTACTGTAAATAGATACTTCAACTGAGAAATGGAAGCAACATTAATACCGCAAGCATATATTCATTATAAGATTTCTTTTGCATCCAATATGAAGCCTTTTGAGAGTAAAATGCAGCAGTGTCCTTGAGGATTGCTTCTTCAAGGTTTTGCTTATGCTGTTTTAATGAACCTACTCCATTCTCTGCATTGATCGCCAAAATACTTTTCACCAAGGCCTGATCGATCTGCTCACCCTCACGTTCCCGGTTGATCTGAATATCAAAAGTTCTATGATTTCAGACATTACTACAAGTGCAAGGGGTTTTAGTGAACAAATCAACTATTTCAAAAGGGATTCTTCAAGTATATAGGCAGAGTCAATCATGATAATGAGTTACTGCCAACAAACAGTCTACTTCAATTATCATACAGAAACAATCTAGTGAAAGTATAATTTACCATCGACTAACAATATGAAGTATTTGGTAGCTAGTGGGGATATCAGGACAACAAGATGGAATCCAAAAAAGTTCTCGTATCGGGCTAATCCAGAGCATATGAAACCGAACATTGGTAACTATAAGTAATTAAGATTTCTAAGACAATCAGTTGTTCTTCTTATGTCGAACTAGTGATCTATAGAGTTAATGTTATTCATAAGAATTCGACATGAACGATATTTCTTGCTCATGCCCTGTGATCGGAGAAATGCTATGAATTTGGTAGAAAATCTAAACGTACCATGGCTATCACAGCATCTTTTACCGGGCCAAATGTCTCAGCATACACCTGAACACAAAATCAAACTATACATCTGGGAAAAAAGAAACCAGTACCATGATTCAGCTTTGTGAAAAGATTAAGAATTTCCATTACTAACCAGGTTGTAAAAAGTGTTGTAGCTAGTTTGTTGAAGTGAAGGAAGTTTTCTCCTTGCAATAAAGTATCTGTCAAGATAGTTGAAAAATCTAAAAAGCCATAAAGTCATGGTTTTGAGAATAGACCATCTCCTCACTATTTCTTGCAACAAATCTTGGTCTCTCTTTCCATTTAAAGCTGGCAAAACCTGGAATCAATAAAGAAGCAAAGAATCCAAATATGAGGAGATTTTTATTATCACCAAGTGAAGTTTGTAAATCTCAGAAATGCCACTGACCTTAGAGGTTATGTACTCTTCAAATATCTTCTTATAATAGTCATACAACTCCCGAGAATATTCACCGAGAGGGTTGGGGGTACTGAGTTCATAAATAGTTCTGCTCAGCTTAGTTAACTCTACAAATTCCATGTAACCAGAAAGAAGATAAAAACAACAACAAAGGTAGCCTGTAGCCATGCATAATTTAACTGGACAAAACAAAACATTCACTTGTAATTGGGGTAAAGAGTTGCTATCTAAGACATTGCTCAGAAACAATTTGGCCAAAATGTAACATAACACAGAGATATCAATCATTAGTTTTTGTTAATAACCACCCAGCAGGTGGATCCATCATCATGACTAGCAAGTAAATATCCAAATCCGCTTGTAGAATCAACAGTGTTTTCAATGGTGAAGCTATGAGTTGATAGAGAACGAAAAGGATACGTGTAGTATCGCATGTAGTCTTCGGATGAGAACCCTTGGACATTGTCAGTCCCTTCTGCAATCCCAATGGCTCTATCAACCGCCTCCTGTATCACTACCATTCCTTCTTCAAACCTTTCAGAGCTTTTGACATCTGCAGTGGTCATGGACATGCTTATAGCTTCCGGCTATGGCTTTGAAAATGCGATTGAAAGACTGCAAAAAAGCGGTGTATCGGAGCAATTCGACATTACATGTGTTCTTTCTCTATGTGGAGTTGAGTTTTCTTCCTCAAAAGCGAAGACTTTGACTTTTCATAACTTCAGGGAAGGTTCTTTCATGGTCCCTTGCCTGGTAGGTGGTTCAATTTTCTCAACAGGAAGGCTTCTTTTTCTTGACAAGGAATAGATTCGTGCATCGTTACAGTATTGCAACTCCGAGGGGTTTTAATATATATATTTTTAATACATTCAAGCTAGGTTGATTATATCTCTGGATTGAATTTAATAAATGTTTATTAAAGTTGACATGAATAATAAGCATTTAAAATCAAATAAAAAAACTTAATTTTGATTATCAATACACATTATCATCAAATAAAAAAATCATTATATTCTTGTCCTGTAAATATTTTTTTGTTTTGTTTTATAAGTTCGACAAAGCTGACCTTGAACCACCAATCGAAGATAAGGCTAGATTCACTGAATGTGCTCCGATTTGCTCTTCTGAATAAAACATATTATTAAATAAGGGAGCACCGAGTGTGTGGTCTGTGTTTGATGTTGTAGTATCTGCTTAAAAAAATAGGTTTTAAGAAATTATTTTTATTTATGATTTTAAAAGATAGGTTTAGAAATTATATATGGTTAAGAATATTGTGAGATAAATTTTTACATATAAAATAAATTAAAAAAAATTATAATACCAACTATCATTATCATGTGTGATTTAACATTGGATTAAAATAGTTTATTAACATAGTACTGTATTTTTTAGAAATTATAATTCTTTACATTCAAATATTTATTTTATCCAAGAATCTCCAAAAAATTTATTCTACTATGCATATATTTTTTTTTGTCATTATTAACACTATTTTCCTTGAAAGTTTAATTTGATTGAG
>Ga0307517_10003755_pt1 | contig 23606 bp, 25 predicted proteins | sample 23_EM_MG_FD_194515 | JGI IMG/M metagenome (GOLD analysis project Ga0307517, IMG submission 194515) | Populus trichocarpa ectomycorrhiza microbial communities from riparian zone in the Pacific Northwest, United States - 23_EM | ecosystem: Host-associated > Plants > Roots > Unclassified | place...
TGACGGTCCCTTTGCGCCGGCGGATGACCTTGGTCCGCACCACCGCGCGCGAGGCGGGTTGCGGCGCCGGTCGGGCCGGGGTGGGCGATGCGGCGGGCTTGTTTGGCCTGGCCGATCCTGGCGGATTACCCTCGGTCGAGTTCTGCGCGCGAAGCGGGCGTTGCCAGGCGAATTGCGCCAGCGTGATCACCCCGGTCGGGCCGAGCCGGATGACGCCTTCCTGGTTCGGGGCGACGATCGGGAACAGGCAGGTCGCACCGTCCTGGCCCATCGCACCGCGTCCGACGCCCTGCAGCCGCACCAATTGCTGCGCGCGATCGAGATAGTCGCGCACGATCAATTGCGCAGAGAGCCCTTCCTCATTGGCGAAGCCGGTATTCGCCACGATCTGCTGCACGCCCTGCGACACACGCAGGAAGCCGAGCTGGCGGCCGTTCATCAGCCAATCGATGATCGCGCCTTCGACCTCCAGCGGCGACACCAGCCCCGCGACTTCGGGACAATCGAGCGCCTGGAACATCAAGGGGGCGAGCGTATAGACCGCGCGGTCGACCAGTTCGCGGCGACGGCCCGGCGTATCGCCCGGTTCGCCGACGATGGCGATGTGATCGATGAAGGTGTGGAAATAATCGACGAACTCCGGCGGCGAATAGGCCTGGGAGACCGCGAAGCTGGCCGCCTCCAGCCGCAGATCGGGCTGCGACGGGTTGGTGATGCACGGTGCGCGGGACAGCCCGAGCAGCGCCAGGCGGTCGTCGAGATCCATCGCCTGGAACATCGGCGCGGGGGCGACCTCCAGATTGGCGAGCAGCGTGTCGACCGCGGTGAGGTCGTCCTGCGTCGCCAGGCCGTGCCGCGCGAGCAGCTTCATCAGCTCCGGATTCTTGGGCTTCACCTCGCCGATCGCGGCGCGCTGGAGCATCTGGAGGTCCGCCGCGCTCATCGTCATCAGCTTGAGCGGCGCCACCATCAGCCCGATCGCGTCGATCAGGATATAGCGCGTGGCGTGGAGCCCGGTCTGGACCGCCGCGACCATCGCGCCCTCATCGCGGAAATGGTAATGCGTACTCTGTTCGCCGAGCGCGTAATCGAGCCATTGCAGCCCGCCGTCGATCAGCCCCAGTACCCTGCGGCCTGTTTCGGACAGGCCGAAGGCGCCGTTCAGCGGTTTGTTGGCGATCTTGACGGTCATGTCGACACCGCTTTCAGATGTGCTGGCCGGCGGGGAAGGTCTTCAGAATGTCGCCGGCGGCCAGGCCGATCGCACTGAAGTCCGCGATCGCGTTGGTCATGATCGATTGCGCGCTGTCCAGCGTCGGCTGATATTGGGCGACATTGCCGGTCGCGAGGATCTGCGCCAGCGCGACGCCCGCGGCGGTAGTCGCCATGGTCGAGACGTTGCGCAGCGCGTCGGTCGCGTCCTGCACCGCGAGCGCGGTCGATTGCGCGACCGACTGATACGCTTTTCCGGCACCGCTGGTCAGCACCACGCCCTGGGTGAGCGTGGCGTTCTGCGTCTGCTGGAGGACGTCGATGATGAGCGGGTTGACCTGAGCCATGATGTGGTTCCTGCTGATGGACTATTTGGTCGTGCGGCTTGGCCGCGCCGTGGGTCGGCTGCGCTTCGCCTGGGCAGGCGACGGAGCGGGCGCTGGCGCCGGAGAAGGCGCGGGTGCGGGCGTCAGCGCGGCAAGCGCGGCATTGATCTGCTTGGCCAGCGCCTGGAGCACGGCGGTGGCGGAGGTGACGTCGGAGCCCTGGGCCTCGGCGGCCAGCACATCGATCGCCGCGCCGGCGTCGACGCCGGCGACCGCGATCATCTCGGCGTCGGTCAGTCCGCCCGGCGGAACCGGCAGCGGCTGCAAGCCCGAGGGCGGCACGACGTACGGCAAGGGTGGGGGCAGGATCGGGAACGGCGTCTGCAGCATCTTGGCGCAGGCCGAGGTTACCGCCGCCGATCCCACCATGCTCGACGACTGCTGGCGACTGACCGCGTTGTACATCGACATGCCGATGGTTTCGGCCATGACGACGTCGAGCATCGCCGCCGATTGGGACGGAGCCTCACCGCAGTTCAGCGTGACAACGTCCGCGACGGACTCGACGATCTGATCGTTCACGAAATGCTCTGGCATGCTATGTTGCCCCTAGTTCGAGAATGACCGCCACGACCTTCACGGTCGCGGCCTCTCCGATCAATTGCCCGCGCTGCTGCGCGGTCACCGCATTCCCCATCGCCACGCCGATGCTGTTGGCCATGGCGATGTACGTCATCGACATCGCCGCCGATGGAGCTTCGCCGATCGTCAATACCGTCCCCGGCACGAGGCCGTTGAGCATGGCCATCGGCGACGCGTCCGGGGATCAGGCGGTCAGCCTAGAGCAGGCCGCGACGGTAAATTCCCGTGGTGGCGGTGCCGGTCGAGCTGATGTCGACCGAATAGAGCGTCTGCAGCCCTTGCGTGGTCGACGCCTGCGAGGTGACGAAGCTCTGCTGCTGCTGGTTGGCCGCATTGTGTGCGGCGTTGGACAGCGCCTGGCTGGTCGCGACGAACAGGTTACCGGTCGCCATCGACGGCGAATCGCCGATCACCAGCGTATTCGCCTGGGTAATCGAATCGGTGATCGCGCTGTTCACGTGGCTGGGAAAGGCCATTGGGAAGTCCTTTTCGTTGATGGCGGACGCGGTGGCGCCGCCGGTTGGTCGATCATGTCGAGCGCTGCTGGCGACGGACTAGCTCACGTCTTCGGTCCGGCGGCGCCGGTCTGGATCGCGTAGAGCATGGCAACGCCAGCAGTAGTTGCGGCCTGCGCCGCCATGTTCATCTGTTGTTGCGCGAGCGTGGCGTTGTGGGCGGCATTGGCGAGCGCTTGCGCGGTCGCCTGGTAGAGGTTGCCCATGGCGATCGCCGGGGCGGACCCCAGCGTCTCGACATTGGCCTGTGTGACGGAATCCGTGATCTGGTTGTTCACGGCTGTCGGATACGCCATTGTTTACCTCTGCCTTCGACTGAAAGACGTGCCGCCGCCCGGCATCACACCAGACCCGACTTCAGGATGTCCTCCGTCGCGACGCCGGTCGACGCGGTGTCGAGCGCGTACAGCGTCGCGACGCCCATCGTCGTTGCGGCCTGGCCGGTGACGAAGCTCTGCTGCGCGGCGTTGGTCGCATTGTGCGCGGCATTGGCGAGCGCCTGTGCCGTTGCCTGGTACAGATTGCCCATCGCGATCGCCGGCGCATCGCCCAGGACCTTGACGTTGGCCTGGGTGACGGAGTCGGTGATCTGATCGTTGACGAAGGTTGGAAATGCCATGTCTTACTCCCCGAGGAAAATGACGAGCGGCTGAGCCGGGCGTCGTGGAATTCTCCGGCCTCAGCGCGGCCGATGCGTCAGACGAGGCTGCCGGGGCGCGGGCTGTTCGCGGCCGACCGGAAGATGTCCTCGGTGGCGACGCCGGTCGAGGCGGTGTCGAGCGAATAGAGCGTCGCGACGCCCATCGTCGTCGCCGCCTGGGCGGTGACGTAGCTCTGCTGCTGCGCGTTGGTCGCGTTGTGCGCGGCGTTCGCCAGTGCCTGGGCGGTCGCTTGATACAGATTGCCCATCGCGATCGCTGGGGCGTCGCCAAGGACCTTGGTGTTCGCCTGGGTGATCGAATCGGTGATCTGGTCGTTCACATGAGTTGGGAAAGCCATCGGAACCTCTTTCTGCAATGGGGCCGCGGCGATCGGTTGGTCGATCGATCGGACGCCCAGAATGGTGTCCCGATCGCGGGATGATTACTTGGACGAAGCCAACAATGGGTGCGGCGGAATAAGGGCCGGCGATCACGCGACCCGGCTGGAGTCGCCGGCTCATGTCAGCGATTTGGCCGACTCGGCCAAGATTGCCGATGACTCGGCCGGATCGCCGATCGACCCGGACAAAAACGACGACAAAGGGGCGAGCGGCGCGACTCGGTGCACGGCGCGGAACTCGCGCGGGCTTTGCCCGACGATGCGGCGGAAGCTGCGCTCGAAATAGCTGAGGTCGGCGAACCCGACCTGAAAGGCGACATCGGTGACGCTGGCGGCAGGGTCCGCCGCCAGCTGCTCGCGCGCCTTCAGGATGCGGATGTGGCGCAGCAAGGATTTGAACGGCGCACCGACCACGGTCCGGAACAACGCGCTGAGATGAGACGAGCTGACGCCGGTGAGCGCGGCGAGCTCGCTCAGCGTCACTGGCTGGTCGTAACAACGCCCGAGATGCGCGAGCGATCGCCGCAGCGCGACATGGACGTCGTACAATTCCTCATCTTCCGGCCGCACCGCGCGCCGGGCCCAGTGATCGAGCGGCGACTCCTCCTCTCCCGCCTGCGCGATCGACCGCAGGGTCGATGCCGCGATGTCGGTCGGCACGATGTGCGGCGCATATTGCCGGACATCGGCGTCGCGGATCGGCGCGGTGCCCGTCATCGTCGCGATACGCGCGACCACGCGCTCGACTTCCGACAGGTTTTCCGGCCAGGCATAGGTGCGGCAGATGTCGATGAAGACGTCGGTGCGCTTGGTGTCGACATGGTGGCCGAGCCGCGCGATCGCGTCGCAGACCAACGCGTCGATGTCTTCGGCACGGTCACGGATCGGTGGAATGGTCACGCCAAGAAAATCGAACTCGGTGGCCAGGATTCGCGAAAACCGTCCCTCATTTACCTCGTCGCGCAGGTCGGCGGTCGCCGATGCGATGATCCGGATGCTCGATGACGGCGTGGCCGCCGGCCATTGGCCCAGGCGCGATGGCAGATGGGGCGGCAAGACGCGCTGCAGCGGCGCGGCGAGCTCGTCGATATTGGCGAGGAACAAGGTTCCGCCGTCGGCCGCCGCCAGCCAATCCGGCGGCAACCCGTGCGGATGCGCGCAATCGACCTGGACGAACGGCCCCTCGGCATTGGCGCCGCAGCAATGGATTGCTGCCGCGAGCTGAAATTTCTCGGTTCCGAACTCGCCGCGCAGCAGCACCGGCAAGGGACTCGACGCGGCGATCTCGATGAACCGATCGAGGTCGCGCAACGCGCGGCTGAGCCCGACGAGTCGCAACGGCTGGCCCCAACGCTCGCGCGACCAATGTTCGAGCTGATAGCGTTTAGCCAGCCTGCCGCATTGCTGGGCGAATTGGGCCAGCAGGGCGGGCAACGGACCATCCAGGTCGCGCGGGTCCTCGAGTTGGGTCCGCATCGTCCCGATCGATCGCCCGGCAAAGGTGATCACGATCGGCAGGTGCGGTGCGTCCGCCTGCTCCTGTCCGGTCGCGCGTGCCTGGCTGTCGAGCGCGGCGGCTTGCCAGCGGGCCGCCAATCCCTGCCGCCCGCGGTGCAGGCGCAAGACCCACATGCCCTCGAGTTCGAGTTCCAGCGATACCAGTCGCGCCTGAACGACCAGCGCGCGGGTCAATCCCTCCAGCAGTTCCGGAAGGTCGCGGAACGAGCGGTTGACGCTGGCGACAAGTCGGTCACCGAAATGTTCACTCGTAAATGCCACGAGCGTCTCCGAAGTGAGTTCGACAACGCTCGCGGATTGCGAGTAAATCTCGCTGGCTTATTGACCCCAAGCCAATTCATCGCAATAGTGAATTAGCCCAATAATGAACCATTTAAGATGATGGCTACAAAATTCACCAACCCCGCTCGGCGGGCACTGGAAATCGCGCGCGCGATCCGCTCTGCCGACAGGGTATTCCGCCAATTCAACTCATCGGTCGCGGCGATCCGATCAGCGGCGACGCCCGCCGCGGAGTACCAATCGCCGATATTGACAATAACGATCGGGGTTCGCGCAACCCGGCGGAGGGTGCTGTTAGTCTAACGCGACCTCGTCTCTCGATGATGGAGTACGCCGCTGTGGCTCATCCCGGCCAGTTATCGGGCGGCCGCTGGTTTGCCGCGTTAGTCTGATAGCATTCTAGCCCACGATCTCACACGGCTGAGGTTCGACAAAAAAGGCCGGATTGAGAATCCTGCTTTCCATACGCTCGATCAGGTCGAACAGGCGCGGTACCACTGCCTGCCATTGGGGATCGCCGTAGAGCGCGGCACGACGCGTCGTCCGGTCGTTCATGTCTTCATAGGCCCACATGTGGACCAGTTGGTTGAGCTCGCCGGTTTCGGTCGCATAATAGCCATAGGGTTGCCCGAGATGACGCGATTGCGGCTCGAAGCCCTCGGCCCGGTACAGCGCCAGATACTCGTTCACCTTGCCGACCTTGAGCGTGTAGGTGCGCATCTCGACGATCATCGGTTTGTCTCCGGAAGTTTTGTGCCGCCGCCAAGGAACGGCGACGCCGCATGCGGCGCGAGACCGGACCGCGAGAATCGGATTGGCGTGCGTACGCCCGGGACGACGGTTCCATCCTGGCGCGGGGCCGCGAGCTTCATCTGGCGCGCGACGATCTGAGGGTCGGCGAACGCCTCGCTGACGCTGTTGATCGGTCCTGCCGGCACGCCCGCCTCCGCGAGCCGGGCGAGCAACGCGTCGCGCTGCCAGGCCCGCGTGCGCCCCGCGATGATCTCGCCAAGCGCGGTGCGGTGCGCAAGGCGCGACGCATTGGTCGCGAAGCGTGGGTCGTCCTCGATCCCGACCACGTCGCAAAAGCGCCGATACTGCTCGTCATTCCCCACCGCCAGGATGAGCCAGCTGTCGGCGGTCGGGAACGCTTCATAGGGTGCGATATTGGGGTGGGCGTTGCCGAGGCGGCGGGGCGCGGTGCCGGAGACGAGATAGTTCATGGCCTGGTTGGCGAGCGTGCCGACCATGACGTCGAACAATGCCATGTCGACCTGCTGGCCGAGGCCGCTACGCTCGCGCTCGGTAAGCGCGGCCTGGATGCCCACTACCGAATAGAGTCCGGTCAGGATGTCGGCATAGGCGACCCCGATCTTTTCGGGCGGGCCGTCCGGTTCGCCGGTCAGGTCCATGATGCCGCTCATGCCCTGGATGATGAAGTCATAGCCTGCCCGGGCGGCATAGGGACCGTCCTGGCCAAAGCCGGTGATCGAGCAATAGACCAGCCGCGGGTTGATCGCGCTCAGGCTGGCATAGTCGAGACCGTATTTCGCCAACGTGCCGACCTTGAAGTTCTCGATCAGCACGTCCGCGTCGCTGGCGAGCGCCTGGACGGCCGCGCGGCCTTCCGCGGTGCTGAAATCGAGCACGACCGATTGCTTGCCGCGATTGGCCGCATGGAAATAGGCCGCATCGTGCGTCCCGTCGCCATTCTCGACGAACGGCGGGCCCCAGCGGCGCGTGTCGTCGCCGGCGGGGCTTTCCACCTTGATCACCTCGGCGCCGAGGTCGGCCAGGATCTGGCCCGCCCACGGACCGGCGAGAATCCGGGCAAGCTCGAGAACTCGGATGCCGGTCAGGGGCGGGGTCGGCATCAGAAGGCCGGCAGGCCGGTAATGGCACGCCCGATGATCAGCGCGTGAATGTCATGCGTGCCCTCATAGGTGTTCACCGTTTCGAGGTTCACCATGTGCCGAATGACCTGATATTCCTCGGAAATGCCGTTGCCCCCGTGCATGTCGCGCGCGGCCCGGGCGATATCGAGCGCCTTGCCGCAATTGTTGCGCTTGACGAGCGAGATCATCTCCGGCGCGAACGCGCTCTGCTCGATCGCGCGGCCGACACGCAGGCTGGCGTTGAGGCCGAGGCTGATCTCGGTGGCCATGTCAGCGAGCTTCTTTTGGTAGAGCTGGGTCGCCGCGAGGGGGCGCCCGAACTGCTGACGGTCCAGGCCATATTGGCGCGCCGCCGCGTAGCAGAATTCGGCGGCGCCCATCGCTCCCCAGGAGATGCCGTACCGCGCCCGGTTGAGACAGCCGAACGGCCCCTTGAGCCCTTCGACGCCGGGAAGCAGCGCGTCTTCCGGGACAATCACGTCATCGAGATTGATCATCCCGGTGACCGACGCTCGCAGGCTGAGCTTGCCCTCGATCTTCGGCGCGGAAAGTCCGTCCATGCCCTTTTCGAGAATGAAGCCGCGGATCGCGCCGCCATGCGTGTCCGACTTCGCCCAGACGACGAAGACGTCGGCGATCGGGGAATTCGAGATCCAGGTCTTGTTGCCGTTCAGGCGGTAGCCGCCGTCGACCTTGGCCGCCCGGGTCCGCATGCCGCCCGGATCGGATCCGGCATCGGGCTCGGTCAGGCCGAAGCACCCGATCAGCGTTCCGGCGGCGAGCCCGGGCAGATACTTCCGGCGCTGTTCCTCCGAACCATAAGCATAGATCGGATAGATCACGAGGCTCGACTGAACCGACATCATCGACCGGTAGCCCGAGTCGACGCGCTCCACCTCGCGCGCGACCAGGCCATAGGCGACGTACGATGCGCCCGCGCCGCCATAGTCCTCGGGCAGGGTCAGGCCGAGCAAGCCCTGCTCGCCCATCTCGCGAAAGATCGCGGGGTCGGTCTCTTCCTTCGCGAACGCGTCGATGACGCGCGGCTGGAGCCGATCCTGGGCAAAACTGCGCGCCGCCGCCGACATCATCCGTTCGTCTTCGGTCAACTGCTCTTCGAGCCCCAGCGCGTCCTCCCAATCGAACCGAACCAGCCCAGCCATAAAATCATCTCCTCTGGTGCGGCGGTGCCAAGCCGGATCAATCGCGACAATGTGTTTGAGTGCTATCTTTAATTCCAAATCTGAATTAAACTCATGCCATGCTGGATCCGGACGGACTTCGCGCGTTTGTCACCGTCGCCGAGCACGGCCATTTCGTGAAAGCCGCCGACCTGCTGGGGGTCACTCAGTCGGTGGTGAGCAAACGACTCCAGCGGCTCGAGGATCAGCTCGGGATGCGATTGATCGTGCGCGGCAAGCGGGCCGCGGTGCGCCCCACGCGAGAAGGCGAGCTTTTTCTGCCGCAGGCAAAGCGCGCGATATCCGAGCTCGAGCGGATCGAGCGAGTGGCGCGAAATATCGGCCGCGGCGAGGTGGGGCCGGTTCGTATCGGCTATGTTTTCTCCGCGATCCTCACCGGTGTGCTCCCCCGCCTCATCCGCGCGTTGCGCGACAGCCTCCCCGATATCGTCGTCGAGCCCGCCTCGCTGGAAACGCCCGAACAACTGGCGGCGATCGCCGATGGCCGGCTGGACTTCGGCATCGTCCGGCCGCGCCCGAGCTATCCGGCCGAGGTCACTGCGAAGCGGGTGCATCGCGAGCGGGTCATGCTGGCGATGTCGGCCGACAATCCTCTCGCGACCCTGTCCAGGATCAGGCCCGCCATCTTGGCAGGCACCCATTTCATCGTGCCGCAATTCCACGAGGAAGTCGGCCTGATCGACGTCATCCGCGACCTCGCGCGCATGGGCCATTTCGCAATCCCCGACGTCATCCGGACGAGGGACTTCATCTCCGCCGCAGGCCTTGCCGCGGCGGGGCTGGGGGTGGCGGTGGTGCCGGGCTCGCTCGGGCGGCTCGACCTGGACGGCGTCGTCTATCGCGAGGTCGACGGACACGACAGCTGGCTGGATCTCATGCTGGTGAGCCGGGCCGACGCACCCGCCGCGGCGGTCGACGCGATCCACCGCGCGATGCTCTAGCGCCCGGCCGTGCCGGCGGGAATCGTCGTTGACGGCGGAGCCGCACCGGGGACCTCGCCGGCCATCCAGCCGGTCATGCCAAGCAGGACGACGAGGACGGCGGCGACCAGCCATTTGAGCGCCTTGCCCGACGGCTTTTCGGGCGCTTCGATGTCCTCATCGCCGGCACGGGCGGGCAGCCACGGGATCATTCTCCTGAGGACGGAATCGCGACTGACGACGTGATGCTTTAGGGCGCCACACACATGCAGCGCCACGAAAGCAAGAAGGCCATAGGCCAGATACGCGTGGACGCTGCTGAGGTGGAAGGAGAGGAAACGCCGCGCGGGCTGCGCGGCCTCGGCGACGGTCGGCATATAGGGAATTGTGAACAAGCCGAAGAATTTGGTCGGGGCGAGGAACTCCTTGTCGAGCGACTCCGCCCATTCGGTCGACGCGTAGAGCCATCCCGACAGCGGGACGATGACGAGCAGCAAATAGAACAGCGCCTGGACGGCATGGGCGGTCTTGCGCTCCCAGGCGGCGACGCTTGCCGGAAAAGGCGGCGCCTTGCGGGCAAGACCCCACGCTATGCGCGCGGCGGTGAGCATGAGCACCAGGATCCCGATCGACTTGTGGATCGGGAAGAGCGGGAAGGCCTGGGCGCGGGTCGCCGGGTCGCGGATCAGATCCATCATCCACCAACCGAGACCGAGCAGCACGAGAACGCAGCAAGCGGTGACCCAGTGCACGAAAATGGAGAATTGATCATAGACGTCGCGCCGGATCGGCGGCTTCGCCTGCGCTCCTCCTTCCACGTCCTCGTCCATGATTTCTCTCCTTGCTGGCGGTTGCTGCGCCCGGTGCCCGCGCAAGGCCGGCGGCAATCCGCCGGCCGTCTTCACTCGGGCATTTCGTCGCTGACGAGTTCGCGCATCACCGCCCGGTCGAACACGCGTTGCTCGAAGCAGTCGGGATTGTCATTCGTGGCGGGGGCTCGTGTGGCCGGACCCGGCGCGAGCCATCGGGCCGGCGCGTTGTCGTGTCCGGGACTGGCCAGCCGGATCGACAAGGACAGGGGTGTCATCGGCACCATTTTCGTTCCCCTGAACCTGCTCGACCCTAGGCTGCCGGTTCCGGACGGTTCCGCACGCGCGCGGCGTCGGGATCGGCGACGATCTCGACCTCCAGCGTTCCGAGATGCTCGATCGACGCCTGGATACGGTCGCCGACCTTGAGATAGGTGCCGGTGACATGGCCGATCCCGGCCGGCGATCCGGTGAACAGGAGATCGCCGGGCCTGAGCGTCACGTGCTGGCTGACGTCGGCGATCAGCTCGGCGACATCCCAGATCATCTCGCGCGTGCTCGAATCCTGCCTGACCGCGCCGTTCACGCTCAAGGTCAGGGCGAGGTCGGCCGGATCGACGAACCTGGCCGGCACGATCCGCGGCCCGAGCGGTGCGCTGTCATCGAACGCCTTGCCACCGAACAGGTCGAATTGCCGGCGTTGACGCTTGTTGAATTGGAGGTCGCGCGCGGTGAGATCGAGGCCGATCGAATAGCCGGCGACGAAGCGCATCGCATCGGCCTGCGGGATCCGCCGGCCGGTTTTCCCGATGACGACGACGAGCTCGATTTCCCAGTCGAACGCTGCCGACTGGCTCGGATAACGGACCGTCTTGCCGGCCCCGACGATCGAGCCGGGCTGTTTGGTGAAATAGAGGATGTCGTTGGCCGCCTTGTCGAATGCGGTGACCCCGAAATCCTTTGCCAGATGGTCGTAATAATTGCTTCCCGCGCAGATGATGTTCGCCGGGCGGGTAATCGGCGCCAGATAGCGCGCCGCCAAGGCATCGGGTATCGCGCTTGGCAGCGTATCGGCTGCGACCGCCTCATCGATCGCGCGCTGCACCTCGTCCCAATGCTCGAACGCATAAACCAGGTCGCGGGTCGTCCGCGGCAGTCCAGGCCAGAGTTCCGCGAGCGGATAGCTTTCGTCGCCAATCTCGACCACCGGCAACGGGCCGTTGGCGGACTCGAGCAAGGCGAGGGCGTAGGTCATCGCGCTTCTCCTCAGGCGGCCAGCGCCGCGGCTTGGCCGTAAATCCCGGTTACGCCGGCAAAGGGCAGGTTCGCCGCTTCTCCGATCCGCAGAAGCTGATTGTACTTCGCCAGCCGCTCGCTGCTGCGCACCGATCCAATCTTGATCTGTCCCGCCCCGAGGCCGACCGACAGATCGGCAATGAACGTGTCTTCAGTTTCGCCCGAGCGGGCCGATACGACGGCCGCATAACCGGCAGCGCGGGCGGCGGCCGTGGCGGCGATCGTGCCGCTCACCGTTCCGTTCTGGTTGAGCTTGATCAGCGCCGCGTTGGCGACGCCCTGGTCGATGCCCTTCTGGATGCGATCGACATTGGTCACGAACAGGTCGTCGCCCACGATCTGAACGCCGGGCAGCGCGGCGGTGAACGTGCGCCAATTGTCCCAATCGTCTTCCGCCAGCGGATCCTCGATCGAGATGACCGGGAAGCGTCGCGCCAGGTCGAGGATGAAGGCGGACATCTCGGTGGAGGAGAATATCTCCCCTTCGCCGTCGAGGCGGTAGCGCCCATCGGAAAACAATTCGCTCGCGGCAACATCGAGCGCGATCGCCGCATCGTCCCCCGGACGCAGCCCGGCGGCTTCGAACGCGCGCACCATCAGATCCATCGCCGTCTCGGCCTTGGCAAAGCCGGGGCTCAGGCCGCCCTCGTCAGCCAGCAGCGTCGTCTTTCCGACTTCCTTGAGGAGCATTGCCGATGCTGCGCGCACGCGACCGATCATCTCGAGCGCCTCGCTATAGGACTCCGCGCCCACCGGAATGACCAGGAAATCCTGCAGGTCCATGCCGCGACCGGCATGCGCGCCGCCGCTCAGGATATTGGTCATCGGCATCGGCATCGAGAGGCCGGTGCCGGCGAGGTCGGCGATATGCTGATAGAGAGCGACGCCGCGATGGTTCGCGGCCGCTCGCGCGACCGCCATCGACACGGCGAGGATTGCGTTGGCGCCTAGCCGCCTGAGCGACGTTGTGCCGTCGGCCTCACGCATCAGGGCGTCGACACGATCCTGCGCGAGGCTGTCCTGGCCGACAATCGCTGCGGACAGTTCGGTGTTCGCATTCGCCACCGCCTGGCGCACCCCGAGGCCGTCATAATGATCGGGATCCTCGTCGCGCAGTTCCCAGGCTTCGTAGCTGCCGCGCGACGCGCCCGACGGAGCGCACGCCCGGCCCATGCTGCCGTTTTCCAGCCAGACATCGGCCTCGACTGTCGGACGGCCGCGGCTGTCGAGAATCTGCCGGGCACGTATTTCCGCAATTCGGGCGGATGCCGTCATATGATGTGCTCCCATGGGATGATGAAGTCGAACGCCGTCGGCGCGCGTCCGAGCGTGAGCAGGGTCCGCGCCACGTGTTCGACCAGAGGCGCGTCGACGCGTTCGAGGTAATCGGGGGGCGACTTGCCGAACAGCCGGGCCAGCAACAGGCAGGCAGTCACTTCGGCGAGGCCTGCGTCGATCACCGGAAGGCCGGCCTTGCGATAAGCGTCGAGGAATGCGCCGATCGCCGCGCGCATCTCGTTGGGATATCCATCGGCCAGTGCCGATTTCAGGATCAGATGGGCAAGGCAGAACCCGACATCGAACCTGGGGTCGCCCCAATGCGTCACCTCGAAGTCGAGGACGACGATCTCGTCTCCGTCGGCGAGGATGTTCTTCGGACTGAAATCGCCGTGAACGAGCGCCTGGCGACGGTGCTGCAGCTCGGTCGCGACCTTGCGGATCAGCGGCGCCAGGTCGGGCTTGCGCTCCGCGACATAGTCGAAGAACGGTTCGATCCGGAGCTCGCGGAAGAAGCGGAGTTCCTCGAACCGCTCGGCGATATCCTTCCTCGCGGCCGAATTCGAATGCATGGTGCCGAGCACCGTACCCGCCCGCGCCACCGTCGCGAGGTCGATGCGACCGGCGAGAAGGTCCGTCTTCCAGTTGCGCAGCCGTGGATCGACCAGACGCATCGCGAAGCAATGCTCGTCGGGCCGGACCCAGACGATTTGCGGGAAGTTCCTGGGATCGGCGACATCGCCGAAGGCCTGGATGGCCGCTACCTCGACCAGCGAGCGAGACGGGTCCGAGAACCAGTCCGCGGCAACCTTCAGCTTGGCCAGCGCCTTCTTGACGACGATCGGACCCTCCCGGGTTTCGACGACGCGGACGTCGCTGGCGACCCCGCCTTCGAGCGGTGTCCCGATATTGTCGAGATCAGTCATGAGGACGGTTCCGCGGTTGCTCGGGCCGCTCGCCGGCCAGCACGCGAACGACCTCCTCGCACGCGCGGCGCCGCAGCTCCGCCATCGAGGCGTTGGATGCATAGGCGACATGCGGCGTGACGGTGACGAGCGGATGATCGAGCAGCCAGGATGGCGGGTCGGGTTCCCCGTCGACGACATCGAGCGCCGCGCCGCGAACGACGCCGGCCTCGAGCGCCGCGCGAAGGGCGTCATTGTCGACGATCGGGCCGCGGCTCACATTGATGATCAGCGGCTTCCGGCGTGTCGCCCGCAGAAACGACGGATTGACCAGCTTCATGGTCTCGGGCGTCAGCGGCACGTGGATAACGATGATGTCGCATGCCTCCTGTATCTCGGCGATGGTCGAGTTCGATCGGACGATGTCATCAGGGGTGAGATAGGGATCGTGCGCGAGCACCTTGCAGCCGATCGCCTTGAACTTGCGTGCCGTCTCGCGCCCGATGCGGCCGTACCCCAGGATGCCGACAACTTGGTCGGCCAGGCGTAGCAGGCCCGAGGCGTTCGAATTCCAGCCCTGGGCACGCGTCGCAGCGCTCAACCGGGAAATGCCACGGCAATGGTCGAGCGCGAACGCGAGCGCATGATCCGATACTTCATGCACGCAATAGTCGGGCACGTTCGTCACCCAGGCGCCCCGGGATGTCGCCGCGTCGACGTCTATATTGTCGAGGCCGACCCCGAGGCGCGCGACGATCGCGAGTTCCGGCGGCAACTCGATCGCGCGGCGCGAAACGGGCGCCCAGCAGGTAACGATCGCAGCAGGCGCACAGGATTGGACGAGGGCCTCGACCTCGTCGGCGGAGCCGGCAACTTCAGGACCGGCGACCAGGCGGTGACCGCCGCCCTCGATGATCGAGATTTCAAGGTCCAGGTCCGGCCAGGGGTGGTCGGTCAGCAGAACGGTCTTTGCATCGGCCATCGATCAAATGCTCAAAATTAATGCTAGCGTTAGCATGAAGCGCGGCATGCATCCTGTCAACTCGTATATGCTGCCCGCAAGTATCGACGGCGGGCATTTTCGCGCAAACAATGGCCCCACGTCTAACGGAGGCGAGAATGCTTGCGGTCGGGGCGCGCCGCCCGCATTCTATCGACGGTCACTTTCGCCGCGCGATCTGATGCGAGTCGGTTGACAATCGGTGCGGCATTCCGCTAGCTATTGATGCTAACGTTAGCGCAAATGAAGGCACGGCCTTCGCAGGAGATAGCATGCTGCCGCCCGTCAACCTCCGTCCGGCGTTCAACATCACCCGGACGAGCCACGTCACGCTGACGGTGGCGGATCTCCAGAAGAGCCGGGAATTCTATACGGAGGTGGCCGGCCTGATCGTCTCCGACGAGGACAGCAGTATCTGCTATCTTCGCGGGCTTTCCGAGGCCTGTCATCACAGCCTTACGCTGGTGCAGAGCGGAGAGCCTGGCACGTGTCGCCGGATCGGCTTCCGCGTACTGACCGACGAGGACCTCGATATCGCACACGACTGGTTCAAAAGCCGTGACCTCCCGGTCGAATGGGCCGAGGTCCCGTTCCAGCAGCGCACGCTGCTCGCATCCGATCCCGACGGCGCGAAGCTCGAATTCTGCGCCCATATGGAAACCCGGCCGAGGATGTTCCTCGACAAGATGAATCATCGCGGCGCCTGTGCCCAGCGCCTGGATCACTTCCAGACGATGACGGCCGACATGAACCCGATCTGCGCCTTCTATAATGAGCTCGGCTTTCGCTATTCCGAATATATCGCGCACGAAGACAAGCTCCTCGCGGCCTTCATGTACCGCAAGGGAACCTGCCTCGATCTCGCCATCGTGCCTGGCATGGCGCCGCGGCTTCATCACTTCGCCTACACCGTCAGCGAATCGCACGACATCTTCACCGCCTGCGACATCGCGGGGCTACTGGGCTATCCGACCAACGTCGAGCGCGGGCCAGGCCGGCATGGCCCCGGCGGGATGCTGTTCGTCTACATCCTCGATCCCGACGGTCATCGCATCGAATTGTTCAGCAGCCATTACCAGACGATCGACCTCGAGATCGAGCCGGTCCGATGGGATGCCGCGTCGCTCTCGACCAATCTGCGCTGGGGGCCTCCGGCCCTGGCGCGCTGGTACTTCGAGGCCACCCCCTTTGAGGGTGTGCCGCTCACTTCACCTGCTGAACAGCCCAACCCGATGACGCTGGAGAAATACCTCCGGAATCTCGAGGCGGGGCCAACCAAGGACTAGATAATGGCAAGAGTTAGCTATGTGTCGCGCGAGGCCGCCGGGCCGGCGGGCGCGCCCCTGTTCGATCGGCTCGAGCGCGAGCGCAAGGTCCCGACCGCCAACATCTTCCTCGCTCTGGCCAATACGCCGGGGATCCTCGACGGCTTCCTGACCTATGCCAACGCCGTGCGGGCCTCAACGATCGATCCCGCGCTGCGCGAACTGGCGATCCTGACGGTCGGCTACGTCACCGACTGCGAATATGAGATCGCTCACCACCATTCGCACGCGCTCAAGGCGGGCGTGTCGGAAGAGCAGTTCGCCGCGGTCCTCGAGTTCGAGACGTCGCCGCTCTTCTCGGCCGAGGAAAAGGCCGTCATGGCCTTTGCCAAGGACTCTACGCTCAACGTCCATGTGTCTGACACAGTCTGGAACGAGGCCGCGCGCCATCTCGACGAGCAGCAGATGGTCGAGCTGTCGATCAACGTCGCCTGGTACAATTCGGGCGTCAGGATCATGGGCTCGATGAAGATCGATCTCGAGGACGGCTACCGATGAGCCCGAGCGACGCGAAGGACGGGATCGGTCGGGCGCCGGCGAGCGCCGTTCCGCTCGACATCCGGCGCGTGGTGACGGGGCACACGCCGGACGGCGAGTCCACGGTGATCGCCGATGGCAGCCCCCGCGTTTGCGCGGCCTATGAGCATATTCCCGGGATGGCGACACGGCTGGTCTGGGCGACGACGCGCGACCAGCCGGTGACGGCTCGGCCCGCCGATATTGCCGGGCCGGAGCTCTCCCATGTTCCTGGCACGGGAGAAACCCGCTTCATCATCGCCACGTTTCCGCCTGACAGTGTTTTTGGGTCGGCTTCGTTCGATCCGGCTGCGGCGCAGGCGGAAAATGCCTTGCTGAGCCCTGGGCTCGCGGAGCTCTTTGACGAAACCGGCTTTCACGAGACGAATTCGATCGACTACGCCATCGTTCTCGAAGGCGTCCTCACGCTCGAATTGACCGATGGATCAAGGACGGTGCTCAACAAGCACGACGTGGTTGTCCAGCACGGTACCCGTCACGCGTGGCGCAACGAGACCGATGCTCCGGCGTCGGTCGCATTCATGCTGACCGGCGCCCCGCGCCGGCTCTAACGTCGACAAGAATATAGGGGAGAGCTTCGCAATGTCGCGAACGATGGTCGCCGCCAGGCTGCACGAACTCAATCAACCGATGACTCTCGACACCTTGCCGGTGCCCGAGCCACGCCTGGGCGAGGTGCTGGTCCGGGTGAAGGCGTGCGGGATCGTCCCCAACATGGGTAACGTGATCAACAACTGGACGACCTGGTTCCCGCACCAGCCGTTGCCCCAGCTTCCCGCCATATTCGGGCTCGATCCGGCCGGTATCGTCGACGAGGTCGGGGAGGGCGTGATCGGTATCGCCCCGGGGGATCGCGTCTATGTCAGTCCGCTGCGGTCGTGCGGATCCTGCCGCCCCTGCTCGGCGGGCCGCCGCACCGAATGCCAATATTACACGCTCAACGGCTATTTCAGCACGAGCCGGGACGGGCAGAAGATCTTCGACGTCAATCGTTATGCCGGCTTCGGCGAATATATGCTCGCGCCGGCCTATGCGGTCGTCAAAATCCCGCCGAACATGTCGTTCGAAAAGGCGGGCCGGCTGGGCTATATCGGAACCGCCTATGGCGCGCTGCGCAACGCGAAAGCCGGGCCGGGACAGGTTGCGCTCGTCGACGGCATCACCGGCACGCTGGGCATTGCCTCGACGTTGCTCTGCCTGGCGATGGGCGTCACCAAGGTCATCGGCACCGGCCGGAACATTTCGCTGCTCGAGCGGGTGAAGGCGCTGGCACCAAATCGGGTCGAAATTCTCGAGCTCGGCAGCCGGTCCGTGGCCGAGTGGGCGAGGGAAGCGACCGATGGCTATGGGGTCGACTTCGTGATCAGCGCGCTCGGTGCGCGCGCGCCGGTCGAAACCATGGAAGATTCGATGTTCGCCCTGAAGCGCGGCGGGCGGCTCGTCGTGATCGGCGGTGTCGCCGACCCGCTGCCGGTCAACATGAAATGGTTGATGGACGAGCAGATCCGCATCATCGGATCCAACTGGTTCACCACCGAGCAGGGCCAGGAGCTTGCCGACATGGTCGGCGCGGGCGTCATCGACATGGGCTATCTGAAGGACGAGGTATACCCTCTGTCGCAGGTCAATGAGGCGATCTCGGGCCTCAACGAACGCGACGGTGGTTTCAGCAATTACGTCGTCTGCCCATAGGCCTCGGGGCATGCACCCTGCCGCGTGCGATCCTCCCGGGATCGTGCGCGGCAGGCGCTTGTCAGGCTGACGGTGGCGGCCGGGTACTTTTGCGGATGACGAGCGACGACGCCACGACGACCTGATGGCCGGGCAGGGGGGCGCCGCGTCGCGGATTTTCGCGCAGCTGGTCGAGGAACCACAGGCCGCAGCTGGTCGCGAGATTTTCGACCGGTGGGCGGATCGTCGTCAGACCGCCCCGCCACCATTTGAACCACTCCGGATCGCCGAATCCGACGATCGACGGCATCGCCTCGCCGGCCGCGATATGGCCTTCGATCCACTCGATCATGCCGGTCGTGATGTTGAACGCGCCCGAGATCACCGCGCTGGGGCCGTTCGATCCGGCGAGTATCTCGCCAAGCGCGTCGAAGCCGAACTGCGATCGCGTCGGTCCAATCCTGAGGGGGCAGTCGTCGGGGTTGAGCCCGGCAGCGCGGCAGCCGGCGACGAAGCCTTCGCTGCGCGACACGCCGGTCGACAGCGTGCGCTCGCCGCCGATATAGGCGATCTTGCGGTGGCCGAGCTGCGTCAGGTGTCGCACCGCCTCCTCGATCGACGAGGCGTCGTCGATGCCGAACCAGGTGTCGCCAAGCGCCGGCTCGCGCCGCAACAACTGAACATGTGGGATCTGGCTCATGAGCTGGAGGCTGGCGCGCCGCGGCCCCGGCGTCGGAACGATGATGATGCCGGCCGCTTGCGCGGCGACCAGTTCGCGAATGTTGCGAACCTCATCATCCTTGTCGTCGCGCGTCAGCGACAGAACCAGCCGATAACCCTGCCTGCCACAGACTTCGGACAGCGATTGCGCGATGGTGGAGTAGAAATCGTTGCTGACTTCGGGGACGAGCAGGCCGATCAGATTGTTGCTGCCGCCACGGACGATCCGGGCCGCGGTATTGCCGGCATAGCCCGCGCGATCGGCGGCTTTGCGGACTTTTACTCTGGTCTCTTCGCTGATCCGCGGGTCGTCGGCGAGGGCCCGCCCAACCGTCGATACCGAGACCCCGACGACTTTCGCGATTTCCCGAGCAGTGACCATAGGCTTACCCTAGCAGCGCGTCGCCGAGGTGCAACGCACGCTGCCCCTGAGAAGAAGAGCACGGCGGGCGAGGAGATACTCGCCCGCCGGTCGCCCTTAGAAGCGATAGCCGATCGAGCCGCCGAAGGTCCGCGGCGGATCGAAGGTTCCCATGATCGGGTAACCGAGGAAGCCGCTCGACACCTGGTCGGTCGACAGCGTGCGCTTGTTGCCGATATTCTTGATCCACAGCGACGCGGTCAGCCCGCCCGCTTCATAGGTCAGCGAGGCGTTGAACTTGGTGAACCCCGGCTGCGAGATGTCGGGCCGATTGTAGAAGGAGAAGTAGACGTTGCTGGTATAGGCCATCTCGCCGCGCAGTTTGAGCGACTTGCTGCCGATCGGGATGGTGTACTGGGCGGCGAGATTCGCCAGATATTCGGGGGCCTGGGGCAGGCGGTTGCCGGCAAGGTTGATCAGGCCGAGCGCGGGGCGTGCGGAATCCTCCGAGGCGAATTTGGTGAATTTCGCGTCGAGCCAGGAAGCGTTGCCCGAAATCTCGAAATTGCTGACCGGGCGCAGGGTGAACTCGCCTTCCACCCCGTTCACGCGGGCATTGGCGGCATTCACGACCACGGCCGACGCGTTCAGGATGCGCTGAACCTGCAGATCACGATAGTCATAGTGGAAGACCGATCCGTTGAGGCGCACGGCGCCATCGAACAGGGTCGCCTTGAACCCGCCTTCATAGTCGGTGAGCTTTTCGGGCTGCACCGCGGGCGAGAAGCCGGTCAGGTTGAACCCACCCGATTTGAAGCCCTGGGCGTAGGTCACGTAGAACAACAGATTGCTGGTCGCCTGCCAGTTGATGTTGAAACGCGGCGTCGTCGAATTGAAGCTCGCATCCGCGACCTGGAAGCTGGTGTAGTTCGGCGTGTAGCCTGGGGTCGCGGGCGTGGTCAGCTCGACCGCCCCGCGCTGATTGATCGACTTCTTCTCGTGCGAATAGCGCAGCCCCGCCGAAATCGTCAGCCCCGGCACGATCTCGAAGTCGAGCTGGCCGAACAGCGCCGCAGCGTCGGTGCCGAGATCGCCGTTGAAGTGAAGGCCGCGGCTCGGGAAGGCGAGGTTGAAGGCGAGCACCGGGCTGAAGTCCGACTCGGCGTAGATCTTCTCGTTGAAGTAGAAGCCGCCGACGAGCCATTTCAGCCGTCCGATCTTGCCGTCGAGGCGCAATTCCTCGCTGAATTGCTTGGCGTTTTCGTAGGTGCGGATCGTCGACACATCGGCCTGCGTACCGTCATGGTCGCCGATCACGTCGGCCATCGAGCTGCGATAGCCGGTTACCGATGTGAGCGTCGTATCGCCGATGTCGATCGTGGTGGTCGCGCCAAATCCCCAGCTGCGGCGCTCGTCGCTCTGCGGAACATTGGCGAAGGTGTCGCGGGGATTGGTCGGAACCGTGCCGCCAAGCGCGATCACGCGCGGCGCGGTCCCCGGATTGCCCTGACCGATATAGTGGTACACGAAGGCGGCGTCGTTTTCGTAGCTATAGTCGCCCGACAGCACGATCTTGACCCCCGAGGCCGGCTCGAGCTTGAGCTTCGCCCTGACGCCCAGCGAATGTTCGTTGTCGATGTCGCTGCCGGTGGTGAGATCCTTGCCGTAGCCGCCGCGATCGGTCTTCATGAAGGCGATACGGGCGGACACGCCGTTGGCGATCTCGCCGGTGATCGCGCCTTCTTCCTGGAACAGCCCGTAATTTCCGATCGTGAACTTCCCGTACCCCCCGAAGGTGGTTTCAGGATCGTTGGTGATCACGTTGATCGCGCCGGCGGTCGCGTTGCGGCCGTAGAGCGTACCCTGCGGACCACGCACGACCTCGACGCGGCTGATGTCGAAAAAGGTCGCCAGCTGCGCGCTCGGACGGCTGATATAGATGCCGTCGGTATGGTAGGCGACGCGACCCTCGGCGCCGCCGACCGTCGCGTCGAGCCCGAGGCCGCGGATTGCGATGCGGGCGAAGCCGACATTCTTGCCGAAGTTCACACTGGGGAGCGAGGGCGCCAGGCCTTCGAAGCTGACGATGCCGCGATCCTTGAGCGCCTCGCCGCCGATCGCCGTGATGGCAAGCGGAACCTTCTGAACATTTTCGGAGCGCTTCGTCGCCGTGACGATGATGTCACCCTTGCTTGAAGCGTCGGCCGAGCTGGGGTCGTTCGCGGCCGCCGCCTGATCGGTCTTGGCGTCGGTCTTGGCAGGCGCCTCCTGCGCATTGGCCGTCGCAATCGAGGCGAACGAAGCGCCCGCGATCAGAGCCAGGTTGAGCGTCTTCAGAACCATGTCGTCCCCTCCTCAAAGTTTCGCCCAAGCGCGGTCTCGCGCTTCGGATCAGGTCTCAAGCCTTTGACGGCATATTCGCGATTCGCTTGCCGCGAGTCAATATATTTATGCTAACGATCGCATAAGTGAATTTTGACGGGAGAAGCGGATAGGGTGCGGTCTAATAGTGAGGAAATTGCATAAGCATACCTTAGGGAATGTGCCTGGAGGCGAGCGGGGCGGGCGTATGGGCGAGGAGGCTTAGATCAAAAGGGGGATTGAGTAACGCCATTATCATGCTATCGGTTGCGCAACCGCATGACGGCGAAAACGAGCAGCGGCAAGCGCTGACTCGTGCCTGGGGAGGAACAATTGACCGCTATTATGCCCGGAACCGCGAGTGACCTGATCAACGGCAGGTCGCTTTCGCGTGTGCAACTCCTCATCATCGCCCTTTGCTTCCTGATGGTCGCGGTCGACGGTTTCGATACGGCGGTCATCGGATTTCTCGCGCCCAAGATCGCGGCGGAATGGCGGCTGCATCCGGAAATGCTCGCCGCCTTGTTCGGGTCTGCGCTGCTGGGCTCGATCGTCGGCTCCGCGATCTTCGGGCCGATCTGCGATATGGTTGGCCGGACCCGCACCCTGGTCGTTGCGACGTTCATGTTCGGCGCGCTCACGCTCGTCGCCGGGTTCGCAACGTCGCTCGGCCAACTCGTCGCCTTGCGGTTTCTGGCCGGCATCGGCCTGGGCGGGGTGTTGCCGTGCGCGATCGCACTGACATCGGAGTTCGCTCCCGATCGGACGCGGTCGTCATTGGTCAATGCGATGTTCTGCGGGTACACGCTTGGCGCCGCCTCGTCGGGGTTCGTCGCGGCGTGGCTCATTCCGTCATACGGCTGGCAGAAGATCTTCATGGTCGGTGGTTGCGTGCCGATGGCGATCGCCGCGATCGGCTATTTCGTGCTGCCCGAATCGCTCAATTTTCTTGCGACCAAAGGGAATCGCCAGGCCGAGATTGCGCGGACGGTGCGGCGGATCGCACCGGGTGCCATCGCGCTGGACTGGGTGCCGCTTCCCGAACCCACCGCGCTGGGCACGCCCGCGACCGAATTGTTTGCCGCACGGCCGATTGCGGGCACGCTCCTGCTCTGGCTCACCGCTTTTTGTGGGCTGATGTCGATCTATCTGTTGAACAGCTGGATGCCGACCCTGCTGACGCAGCAAGGGTATACGATCAGCGAAGCGTCGATCATCGGGGCGATGTTCCAGATGGGCGGGACGCTCGGGGCGATCTTGCTCGGAATCGCGATGGATCGGACCAGGGCCAATAGGGTGCTCGCCGCCGCGAGCCTGCTCGCCGGCCTATTCCTTCTTCTCGTCGCTTTGGTCGCCAGGCAACCGATCCTGTTGGGCCTGGTCCTGTTCTGCGCCGGCGTATGCATTCCCGGGGCTCAGGTCGGGGCCTCTGCCTATGCCGCCAGTTGGTACCCCACCCGCGTTCGCGCAACCGGCATCAGTTGGATGAGCGGCATGGGCCGTATCGGCTCTCTTCTGGGAAGCATGGGCGGCGGCGTGCTGGTCAGCCTTGGTCTGGGCGTGGGCGGCATCCTTGCGCTGCTGGCAATTCCGATGACCCTTGCCGGATTGGCCATAGGGCTGCACGGGCGGGTGCGAATCGAGGAATGATTTTCAGCGTCGCGTGGCGCTGCTTCCTGCTACGGAACGGAAGCCAAAAGCGCGCGGAACTGCGCCTGCTTTTCCTCTAAACAGGAAACCGGCTGGCGGAGTTGTAGTCCGTGGCACTCGCGTCGGCGTCGGGTCTGACA
>Ga0307517_10003756_pt1 | contig 23605 bp, 27 predicted proteins | sample 23_EM_MG_FD_194515 | JGI IMG/M metagenome (GOLD analysis project Ga0307517, IMG submission 194515) | Populus trichocarpa ectomycorrhiza microbial communities from riparian zone in the Pacific Northwest, United States - 23_EM | ecosystem: Host-associated > Plants > Roots > Unclassified | place...
CTGTTTTTATATTCATCTGGCGTTTTTAGCACTGACCTTTTTATAGGGGCGTTACAAAACACTAGAAGAAGAGGATGTCCCGAATATGAGCCCGACCATGCAGTCCCGACCTGTCTTTCTTAAATTCATCGCCATGCAGTCCGTCAATTCTAAATCTATCCACTTCAAGTTGTTAATTTTGACAGACGCTCGTCCCTTTTCTGGACGATCTTGGCCACGAATTCTTTTGATGTCATGCGCGTACACATTCCTCCTTTTACTATTACCTGTCATTAATTTTTTTTCCTGTATACAGCATCGACTTTGTCTTCACCTTCGTCGCCATTGTCCTCCGCTACGCTTCTCCCTTCTTCCTCAAGTTCGTCGTGGCAACGTTTCCATGACAGCTATGACAACTCAATCTCATGCACAATTCTAGACGCATCCTCGACGGAATCGCCATACCAAACCCTACACCCAAGGAACGGGCACCCTTATACGTATACGCGTTCCTTGCGTTCATATGTGTCCTCCTCGTGGTACCATCTTTTTCATCCTGTCCTTGCTCTACCCTCACTTATATTTATTTTTCTAGTCAGAAACAGAGCTACAGCACCTATGGTACGGCCGCCGTGCTGCGACGCGGATCCGGTCGGCGCTCATGGCTGTAATATATGACAAAACGCTGAAGAGGGCGTATATTTCTGGGGTTCCTAATACAGATAAGGAGAACGGGAAGAAAACATGGGATCGAAAGAATGATCCCAAGGTTGGCGCGGATATGGGAAAGATTGTAAATCTGATGGCGGGGGATGCCAATCTCGTGGGTTTGCTTTGTCTTTCGTGGTAGAGATCAGACAATGCTGATGCATAAGTTTGGATTAGATCTCGACTACGGCGAGCTCGATGTACCTTCTCTACGGTGCACCGTTCGAGATTCTGATCGCAGGATTCTCCCTGTATAAGTACGTTTTTCCCGCTCTTCCCGCCCTATAATTTAACTAATGCAAACTACTCAGACTTCTCGGTCTGAGCGCGTTCGCTGGCTTCATCATCTTTGTTGTGCTGTGGCCGCTCAACGTCTGGGTTACAAGGAGGCGGATAACGATCCACAAGGAGTTATTCGCGGCGAAAGATGCGAGGATGGGAGTGTTGAGTGAGCTTGTTGGGGCTGTAAGTGTTTTTTTTTCTCCTTCCTCTCGTGTCTCCTAACTCATCTAATAAAATCTATCCGTCTTCCTTACTACCTGATCGAACCAAAAACGATATTCGTCGATCTAATTAAACTCAACACAAAAAAGATCAAATTTATCAAGCTCTTCGCATGGGAAGACAAGTGGATCCAGCGCACGCTCGACTCACGGGAGAAGGAGTTGCGGTGGCTGAGGAGGGAGCAGCTGAACACAGTGCAGCTGCACGCGGTGTTTACGGCTGCCCCAGTGCTGGTTGCCATTATTTCATTTTCTGTCTTTGTGTTGAGTGGAAACGAGTTGACTGTTAGTATCGCGTTTACTGTGAGTCTATCCCTCTTTTTTTGTGTATATTTTTGGTGCGAAGATATTAATGAGGGGGAAATCGAAAGGCGATTGCGCTGTTCAAGATGATTGGGGCGCCGTTGAATAGTATTCCGACATGGATTACGAATATTGTACAGGTATGCAGTTTTCCTTCTTTTTTTGATTTTTTGCTCTCTCTTTGGTTTTGTGGTGGATGCTGACGAAGAGAGCTAGGTGAATGTATCGTTGAAGAGGATTGCGGTGTATCTGGACGAAGTCGAGGTTTCAGAACAGGTGTCGTCGCTCAGGGAGGCCGCCGTGACTTCTCGGAACGATGAGCCAGAGAATGGGTATAACACTGGATTGGGGATCATGAACGGGTCGTTTAGGTGGAATGCTATACCAGGGGGTAAGGAGGGCAAAGGGGAGAACAGGGCAGAGGATCGAGAGCCCTCTGCACATTTGGCTCAGGCAGAAGAGGAAGGAGAAACAGCGTTGCTGTTGCTGGCGGACGAGGCCCCCAAGTTTGAGCTGCGCGGTATCAGTGTGATGTTCCCTGAGGACAAGCTGACAGTCATCAGTGGCCTGACTGCGAGCGGTAAGACTGCGTTGCTTGTAAGCTCTCTTCTTTTTTCCGTCCGTTTGTTCTCGACGCCGATTTCGCCGTCTCGTAGATGGCGCTGCTCGGGGAAATGACGACCCTCCCGACCTTCCCGCCTGGCAAGCTCTTGTTGTCGAAGGATCCGCACAAGGTCGACGAGCATGGACTCATCCACACAGTGTCATATGCGGCCCAAACGCCCTGGATAAGGCATCAAAGCATTCGGGATAATATATTATTTGGGCAGGTGTACGAAGAGAGAAGGTATAGGGAAGTCGTGGAGTGTTGTGCGTTGGAATCGGATTTCGAGATATTGGAGGATGGGGATAGGACGGAGGTCGGAACGAGGTGGGCCCCTTTGTCTTCTCTAGTTCTGCCTCGCGTTTCTTTTTTCCTCTTTGGGAAATGGGGGACTGATCACGATCGGACATTCAAAGGGGTGCAAATCTGTCTGGAGGCCAAAGGGCACGCGTGGCCCTCGCGCGTGCAGTGTACGCCAGGACGAAGTATGTGCTACTGGATGACCCGCTCAGTGCGGTGGTAAGTACATTCCCGTACCCGACGTAGCTGCTAGACACGATGACTGAGCTTCGCGTTGCAGGATGGCCATACCGCCCGATTCTTATACGAACACTTGCTGTGCGGCCCGTTGCTTGCGCATCGCACCGTCGTGCGTGTCGTCCCCTTTGATTATTTCTATGGTGAAAATAAGTGCATCGTTTTAGATTCTTGTGACGCACCACGCCAGCCTTGTCCTCCCTGGTGCGCATTACTTTGTCCGCATGCGTGGCGGGTGCATCGACATGCAAGGCACGGTCAAAGAGCTGCGGGCGCAGGGGCTGTTGGAGGGCATTGAGGCGGAGGGAAGCATCACGACCGAAGATAGAAAGGAGGAGCTTGTCGAGGCGAAGGGGGGGAGAGTAGAGGAGGAGATAGAGCAGGGCGAAAATAAGGGAAAGACAACCACGCCGAGGGAGCTGGTCAAGGACGAACATCGCGAGGTGGGCGGGGTGAAGTGGGTAATTTATAAGACCTATATCAAGGCTGTGTGAGTTGCCCGCCTCTATGGTATATCCTTTTCGCGTGGATGTTGACGTAATAATTTAGGTCATACTGGATTTATGCGCTCCTGATTGTGATCATGGCTTTCTGGCAAGTCTCAGATCTGGCGGAGAAGATTTGGATCATGGTGTGTGTGGTTTATGACCTTTTCTTGGTGATGTATCCTGAATTTTATCGAGATATGGGGTGAAGCTTACGGCCAGGTTGGCGCGTCGTCGTCACACACTCACTTGGATTGGCTCTTCCGCTCGGTCACATCCGACGCCGGGATTCAGTGGCCGAATGCCCTCGAGCATCCGTTATTTTATGTTGGGGTGTACGCTATGATTAGGCTGGGGACTGCCTTCATGGATGTGTTCTTGGTGTTTGCGAAATATACAGGATCGTTGCGGGCTTCAAGGACCCTGTTCAAGTAGGGTTTACAATTCCTGTTTGAATTCGTTGAGATGTGCTGATGCGATGGTGTGTTCAGGCAACTTTTGAATAGTGTTCTGCGTGCGACATTTAGGTTTTTCGATACAACTCCGCAGGGTACGGCTAATTTTTTCATTGAATCGGGCCGAAGATTTGAGCGGATTTATCACAGGCCGGATTCTCAATCGCTTTGACAAGGTGATAATTAATTATCGATCACGACGCATTGTAGCTGATATTGGTGCTAGGACATTGAAGCTATCGACATGACGCTTGTTACATCCCTTCAGGTTGTCAATCTTTCCCTTGGAAACCTCTTGACCTCGGTCGTCACCGTGATGTAATGTCTAGTCAGTCATTCCTGTCTTACATCACTAATGTAGACTTCAGATTTGTATTCCCTGCATTCCTCTTACCGGCAATTGTTATTGGCTTTGCGTACTATCAACTTTCTGTGGGATACATCGAGACCGGCCGTGATTTGCGACGCATGGAGGCAAACACCCGCTCGCCTATCTTCTCCGAATTTGCGGAGTTGTTGGAAGGGATCGTCACTGTCCGAGCATTTTCGGCAGAGCGGAGGTTCCTGGATAATGTGCACTTGAAGATTGATATAACGACCAAGGTAAGAAACCTATCGATTATTTGCTTCTTTGCCCACATCTGCTCAATTACGATGTCTTAGATGTGGTATTCTTTCTGGATGATAAACAGATGGTTGCTTTTGAACTTTGATGTACTCGGCGCAACTGCCGTGCTGATTACCACGTTGTTTTCAATCATGACCATGAATGGTAGAGCTGGCATAGCTGGTCTCTCCATTACGACTGCTATGAGTTTCACTTGGGCAGGTACGCTTTCAATGTGTGATTCGAGTCCCGTGGAGACTAATGATTATCGCCTAGTTTACTGGTCTTGCCGCGACTTGACTTGTGAGAAACATTTTACGAGTTATTGGGACCAAGGCTAATTCTTCCGAATAGCCCTAGAATTGGATCTCAAGTACGTCCGTTGAAAATTTTCTGATTATAATAAGTATTGACATTTTACTTATCGCTAACCAGTTCCGTCGAACGTATAGTTGAATAGTGAGCGTACCTCATCTCATCCGAGATTTGCTTTTTCTTACTCCGTTCTTAGCCTTGATTTGCCCCAGGAACCTCCAGAAATTGTCGAGTCGAACCGCGTCCCAGCATATTGGCCATCGGGTTCCAAAAATGATACATTGGTTTCTGTTGAAAACCTCGTCGTTCATTATGCACCCGACCTGCCAGCTGTGCTTCGCGATGTGTCATTCACGCTCAAGTCTGGCGAGAGAATCGGTGTGTTGGGACGAACGGGTTTGTCATTTTTGTGATTTGCTTCCTGCAAGTCATTTGAATTTGCTCAGGGAGCGGAAAGTCGACGCTCGCCATGAGCCTCTTACGTTTCGTAAGTCTTTCGTTTTATTTCAGGGGGCTCCTAACTCGTGCCTAGATCGACCCTTTGAGTGGACGTATCGTCATCGACGGAATTGATATATCAAAGATCGGAATCCACGAATTGAGATCAAGAATAGTGAGTACATTCTTGAAGTATGTAGCACCCTCTCTCACCTTCACCGTCTCGTAGACGTTCATACCACAGGTTCGCGTTTTTATTCCCTGGCCATGGTGCTATCGCCTCAAGCTATTTTACTCGCTTAGGATGCAACCCTATTTTCTGGAACCCTGAGAGACAACTTGGATCCATTCGTTGAACATAACGATGCAGAGTGTCTAGATGTTCTTCGTCGGGTTCAAATGATCGGGGCCCTATCCCAAACAGCACCATCAGCTTCCTCATCCCAGGTGCCATCCATCCACATGTGGGAACGCGATGAATGGGCCTCACTATCCACCACAATTGGCGAAGATCGGATACTTGAAACACCAGTATCGCCAGGAGGAACAAACTTTTCTCAAGGCCAACGACAGCTAATCGCAATGGCTCGAGCCCTACTTCGGCGGAACTCGATCATCATTCTCGATGAGGCTACAAGCAGCATGGACTTTGCGACTGATGCCCGAATCCAGACCGCGGTTCGCGAGCAATTCAAAGATTCTTTATTACTTACTAGTAAGTCTCGCCTGTGCAGCTTGTTCAGACCAATGCTAACGTGGGTTTTCCAGTTGCACACCGATTATGGACTGTTATCGACTATGATAGACTTATTGTCTTGGACAATGGCCAGGTCTGCCTTTTTTTTCGGTCCTTCCGTCTCCAAATCCACTCATCTTCCTCTTCTGTAAAGGTGGCCGAATTTGATACACCCTGGAGGCTGATCCAGAATGATGGGATTTTCAGAAATATGTGTTTCAAGAGTGGGTCGTTTGGTGAATTGGAAGCAGCAGCACGTGTAAAGGCGGCGCGTGATGGCTTGAATTAGACTGATTCGATGATTTTACTTCTTCCCAACAACGGGAATGTAACTTATACAGGTATATCCTAATCAAGGAGAATTTCATTCACCTCAGACCACGCCATCTGGTCTATGCCATCTAGTCTTTGTCCTTCCTTGAACCCATCATCCCACACCATACATTTGAGGTTCAGGAATGAGATTGACAGCATCTGCGCGATGTCCTCTGGTGAATTAAAACTACTGGTAGCAGACCAGGCGATGCCACAATACTAATGGATGACATAGATGCTGGAATATCCGTCACCAATAATCATTGTATACAAAGTCCGTAATCTTCGATTCCTTATCAGCAATCCTGGTTCCGAGTCGTGAGAGACCCCAGATCTCTGTTATCTGAGCATAACTGAATAAACGAATCAACCAAAGACAAATATAACATGTTGACTGGATAGTTACTCTGGGCCTATACCAACGACCTATTGTTGCAAATTCCATCAGTAAAAGCAGATGACAATAAGAGTTAGAGGCACCTGGCGTCCGCCATACTTTGCGGCTGCCTCGTTTAACCAGCCCACAAAGAAACGGATCATCTCTGCCCAATGATCAGCGACCTGAAGGCTATGAGTCGGACATAACTAGGACTTGCCGTCTGATTTCTCAGAACTGAAGAACTGATAATACTTGGAATACCCTCCTAGCTCCTTAACATGTTTCTGGTTCCAACACCATAAACCAGATTTCGCGGGCAACTTGGCCTTGTTACTCCAGACTTTGGAAAGAGCAACAGCGATATATTCTGCATATATAAAGGCCGATACCCCAATATTCACTGAAGAAGAAATGAACCCATAACAACAATGAGAATTGAGGGCTCACTATTGACAAAACCAAGTGTGGGTTCTTCAATATAGAACACGTCTAGGTAAAGGTTCCGAATATGAGTGCCATCTGTGACAAGCGGCTGTGGGAGATGTGGGGGCCCAGTCTCATTGTTTCGAATAGATGAGTTGTGATACTGTGGAAGAAATGGAAAAGAAAAGAAGAAGCCTGTCGCAAATACGATGGAATCGATGCCGGTAATGATCTATACGATGAGGTGAGAGGATTCATGGTCAAGAAGGAAAGCCTCACAGTCCCGTCTATTAATTCGATCTGGCTTGTTTGCATATCCCGAGTTGGAGGGAGGAATCGTTTAATCTCAGGGATGATCGAAATATTGCGGGGCAGGCTTCTGAGTGAGAATTCGGGGTTGTGGTGGGCTACTACAGTTGCTGTGTGGGGCTGGGGCAAATGTTAAACCATCGGTTTAAGGGAAAATTTTTTTTTGTTGACCTACTCGCACTGAGTGGAACACCTTCTGAGCGAGAGTATGTATCTCACGGGAAATCTGGGCGCCACTTGCCTACAGCGTCCAGTTAAAAGGAGGACAGCAGAGTAGTAGTATCCTTACCCCTGCACCGACCAAAAGGACAGTTCGATTGGCGAAGGGCTCTGGATGTCGATACTGGCGCGAATGGATAATTTGGTCAGGAAAAATCTCCCCCCATTTAGATAAGCCTGGAATATTAGGCATATTGGGTGCATTGAATCGCCCCGTTGCAACGACAACAGCATCAAAGTCCTACCACGAAAACGAGATAGGTCAGCACCAGGATATGTTTATAGCTTTATCCTACGAACCGCACGAGTCCATACAGCCTTTACAGACCTCGTTCCGGTCTTGATGAGCTCTTTGAGTGTCAATGTCCAACCTGCCTCCTTCCCGTTGTCGTTCACTTGCTTCTCGACGAGTTCAACGCGCGTATTGTAGGAAACCCGAGGATTATCGTCGTTACTATTCATACCATGGTAAGAAGCAAAGGCGCGAAAGTACTTCGTTAGGTGTTTGTGAGACAGCTCTGCATAGGTATGAATGGAATGATGGGTAAGAAAAGCGAATAACCTCACCCCAGGGTGTCCCCGCCGGCCAGGGAAATTCAGGGATCTCGAGGGCGCGTGTGGGTAAGAAAATGACAGTAAGGATGTAACAAAGACTCTGGGCTCACCTGTTGAAGGGGCTGTACGACCAAGGAATTAGAAGAGGTGAAGGGAAGGACAAACCCTCAACACACTTACAGCTGGAGCACTGGATTGCAAGGTGGCCCAAACAGGTTTCGGGGCACGATGCCCTCGCAAAATCTCCCTTGCCTCAGCATCATAATAATTTTCCTCGTAAGGAAAGGTTGCATCTTCTGGAGGGAGGGAAGGGATATAGTCGCCCACAGATATCTCTGCGTTCGGGATCGGCGCCTTGTCAGGTACTTCTACTGTGTAATGCCAGTTCCCACCGGGGAGACTATCTCGTTCGAAAACATGCACATCGAACCCCGCTCGAGTGAATTCTCTGTAGGCGATCATTCCTCTAAGAGACGTGTTGATCAGCGTAAAAAAGCTGATGCAGATTGTAGAGACGCACCCTGGTCCTGCCCCGATAATGGCCACTTTCCGAATGGGCCACTTGAAGGCATAGGATTCATCATCGGTAGTAATGAGAGTTTGTATGGAAAAAGCGCGACGAATCGTTGAAACAATTATCGAAAAAAAGAGCACTCGAGGGCGAAACATAGATGTTTTACAGCTAAAAGATAGACTCACGCCTTTTGTTTACTCTTGCACTTACGAATTTGAATAAATCCAACCTATTATAGTTAGGGAGCTTGTCAACCTATCATAAATTATCTGACCCGTTTTCATGTAGGAAATTTGAAATCACCAAAATACAGCGAACGTCATGATCAGCTCTTAGCCATGTATCCGCTGATCGAGATTTATTTGTACACGTTCCAAACAAATTAAAGGACACGTTGCAAATGCCAAACGTAAAATTCGGACATGCATCATGCCGCATGCGCCACACCCAATTTCTTCTGATGCAGGATATAATTCTTTCTCGAACTTTCCAATTACTTACAATGAAAATTTCCAAAGATTTTGAACAGTAGAATGTCAGTGTTGAAGCTGGGATAAACCACTGATTTGGGAGAAACGGCAGACTGACTATAAGTGACGAAAAAGAAAGGAACGATACGAGAGCTGTCACCCTTCGGATCAGACCTTCACTTTCTGAGATTCTTCACAATGAGCGGTACCCTTGGGCCCTCCTCACCATCTACCCTAGCTCTAAGTGCAAAGGCAATATGATTAACAACCTTCGTCGTGGGGCCACGAGGAAAAGCAAATGAGAAGTGGCGGACGAGCACCGAGACAACCAGCTACATGGCAAGCGAGGTCAACAAGCAGTCAATACAAGCGGAATGATTTAACCCGACACACCTTGAACTGGATCACTGCAAACTGCCTGCCAGGACATGTCCTCGGTCCATATCCTCCGAACGTGAGCAGGTGTCGATAACCCTGAATCTCCGCCGCAAGTACTCCTTGTCCCCCCTCCAACATTCGACCATCCAACCATCGCTGTGGCTTGAACTCTAATGCATCTTCACCCCATAGCAGCACTGACTTGTTGACAGCAGCAATTGGAAGGCGAATCAAAGTCCCTTTGGACACAGATATACAGTCGGTCATTCCACCGGATGCAGTTTGAATAGGTTGGCTGAGTGGAATGACATCATCTTCACTTGCCTGTATCATTGTCATGAAATGAAATGGAACCAAGTAGGACAGAACTGACCACCCTCGTGAACTGGTCAAGCGGTGGATGAAGCCGGAGAACCTCAGACGTAAAGGCATCTAAATATGGCAGGCCATCCACGAGGTGTTCATATTTCGGGTCTGCTGCCCCAAGTTCATCGCCAAGTTCGGCACGAAGGGTGTCTTGTACATCCGGGTGATACGACAGTTCTATCAAGGCCCACTACAGGACGTTAGGTCTCTGAGATCTTGATAGAAATCACGTACTGTTAAAACGGCTGAGCCGTTGGGAATCAAAGTTAGCTTTAGCTGTTAAGTGACAGACAATACATCCTGGATATACCTGCCATGTTTTCGTTTCCAGCAGTGATAAGCAGATGCTAAGTAGTAGAATCAGTTCAGGGAATGATGAGGGTCATCGCAGGAGATCATACAATCTAGGGACGAATAAGGAATCGTCTGCCCTAACAAAAGGAAATATACACACCTGGGCCACCATCTCATCTTGCGACATTTGATTACTGGGAATCGCACTTGCAGACCGGACTGCAGTAAAAGCCAAGTCAGTCGGAGAACGGCAACCGTGTCAAAGGTTATACTCTTACATACCCAGTATGCCGAGCATCGACCTATCGATATTCCTGTTCATGGCATCCGATGCCTTCTCCCGGGCTGCCTTCGCTAACAAATCAGTGGCAATTTTTCTGATGCTGTCGTTGAGCTGTTTATTTTTCTCTCTCCGCTCGTCGGATATCCTCACAAGTGGATCGGGAAATGTGTACGCCAGGAAGGGGCCTAGTCTGTCTAAAAACGAAGGCTTAATGTCCCCGAAACTGTTGAGCATCACCATGAAGGGTGACATGCGGTCTTTGATAGAACCAAAGCGATGCGAGAAACCAGCCTCCCCAATGCTGTCAAGCCTGCGACAAGGGATAGATATGAACAAGTTATTCTCAGTCATCCTAAAGGCAATATCTCACGAAACACGATTCACCCTGTGCACGTCCTATGAGCGGGAAGAGAAGAGCGTATAAGGAGATGGGCGCCTTACCAGTCCTGCACCTCGATGATCAGAGTATCTGTTTCTTCGGACTGGAAACATGCATCCCATGCTGCTTTTAACTAAACATAACATCACGCTGGAGAAGAGCTCTGGACATGACATGGGAGAGATCGTACCTCATATGCAGAATTCAAGAAAATGGGTACCAGATCACGGATGGCTGAGTTAGAGAACGCCGGAGACATGGCCCTCCGTTGACTAGAAAAAGTTGATAAATCGAACAATTACAGTTTTTCGGGAGACTGACCGCATGTGCACGTCCCCTTCAGTGATCAGCAAACTATGCCCAAACTGCGAAACATCGTCAAATCGCTCTGGGTATGAATTGATCAACAACACTTGCCGTTTTTTTAGTGAACAATTTCAATTCCCGTAGCTGATGATACTTCCAAGAGGACTGTGCAAAAAAATGCGCGAGTGCCTTCGGATCACTCAAGACGGTGAATTGGGTGCCCAGAGTCCACGGGAGCTGATAGACAAGTCCATAAGTGTTCGCCCAATCCGCATAGAGACCACTGCGGTCCGTCATCCCTATGAACGCTTGACTGATGCCATAGATGAAGCTCTCTCTTGGTGGGCCTTTCAGCCTTGTCGTTCTGATATGACCGCGCGTTTGGTAGAAACGCAGTGCGAGGACAACGGCCAAGACCGAAATGACAACTGTGGTACTAATGTCAGTGACACGCAGGAAAATCGAGCGGCTGTTAGCCAGAGTAGTGTTCAACATGGAAGTTAAGCTAGGATTGGTAGGATTGGATGGAGCCGACCTTTTTATACATTACTAAGTGACCTTCACCAACACGTGCATCGCTCGAGATCGGCGGCTTGCCATTGACAGTACCGTACCAATATTCTGCCGGACTAGGAATACCTATGCTTCATTGTCCCTTGATTGTCCCAACCAATTTCCACGACGATACAGCAACGATACAGTGCTTTGCAACTTGAATGTGTATACCTAGAGCGCGATCACGTGTGAATTCCCACAGCCAAACTTTGAAGAATTGAAATCTTAACTGCTGTTCGTTCTTTCTTCCACTGCTCCCTTGGCTGGAGCCGGTCCAGCTCCACAAATATGTACCATTTTCATGTGGTTGACCAGCTTACCCAGATACCTCAGATGGCCCACGATATCTATTCAATATATCTTAGATCTCTCCTTTCCTGGATCGTGCTACGATGGTCAACAGGTCTGACCCATTGAATCAGTGTACAAGATATCCTTCAAGCATTGGGATCTCCCGACCCCTGTGTCTTAATCTCCCTTATTTGGGAAAGTCTAAGCGAGCAACTCGCGAAAAAGTTGGAATTATGCAAAACACCCATTCCCCAACCATCCAACAGTCTGGTTACCAAATCAAACTTGCGGCGAGTAATATTGAATGGTCTTCAACCTTGTCTCTAACCAGTCGGCGTCCTCTAATTATTTCCGTCAATGTATTAGTATGACATATCCGAACAATGGAAGTTATGGAACAATTGAAACTATTCAATTTGGCAGGTCATATGCGCTTCCACTCCTTCCAGAACAAACGCCACCACGTGTGAACGTTTCCCCCCTATGTAATCCAGGGAGACCAGACGTTTTACAAATGCATCAATGCAGCATCATAGCAAGTCATGATGGGGAATGAAATCCTTATCAAAGTGCCATTGATCAACTGATTTCCTCGAGTACCACCTTTGATGCATCGATGCACCTCGGGAGCTCTCACCACGGCGAACTCATATCTCCGTTGTCATATCCAGCAGGATCTAGCGCGTTCCTGAACTGGGTCCCTTTTGCCCTCTTTGGGTATGTCCAAGGTACATCACAGGTTGAACTCTCAGTTCGGGGCATAGCCGATTGTGCTATAATCTATTCTCTGATAGGTGTTGCAAAAAAAGAAAAACTACCCACGTCTCGGAACCCCTACCCTAACTCGAACAATATACTTAACTCCAGCCACTGTCATGGTGTATTATTATTTGTTAATGCCCTGCTGCAAAACATCAGTGTTACCTAAGTGGGAGACCAATTCCAGAAGCGTGGCGAGGGAGAAGTCGATCTGCGTCATGGTGTGTCCGACGATGAGGTACTCGCGCAAAAAGATTAGACCATACGTACCACTGTAGGTCGATCGGCGCCATTCTCTTTCAAGGTAGTGGGAAGTTATGGAATGCGGGAATGCGCATTGCAGAAAAGTGCTATCTAAAAATTCCAGAAGAACTTTCTCTATCATCCAACTGGATGCCGAGTTTACGATATTGTTGACAGAAGATAGCCGGAATCCATGAGGGTATCGAGGTATGATTGTGGGCAATCGAGAGGAATGAGACATCGGTGGGGAGACTGAGTTCACAATTTGAAATTTCCGATATTCTTCTCAATATTCCACACAACCGGCCCCAGCACTATAGCTCGATAGTATCTTGCATCCACCGATTAACTAGCGCCAATGCCTCCTCGGGCTTATCATACAGCACCTGCACAAAGATCCGAATCATTAGCCCAACAAATGACCAATGTTACACCCACCATGTGGCCTGCGCCTTCTATCGTCGCATACAACTAGCCCGCCATGCCCGCGTGTCAGTCCCACTCGCTCATTTTCTACTAGCCACTCCCGTAGCTACTCTGCCGCGAAATCTCCGTGTCCACTCCAGCTCAAGTGTCTGCCGCTCATTCCCGATCCAATTACACATCCAGTCGTACGCAAGTCATACGTGCCCACATACACCAGGACATAGATGTCGCGCTCAAGGAGTGCAGCAAGTGCAGATGCGATGTGCAGAGCTGGTCATGTGATAGGGTGAAGGAGCTACCGACTAGCACAAAGCAGGATGAGAAGGGGAGTGAATTGAGTGAGGGTCGACGCCGAGGAGAACCCAAATAGACAGGGCATTGAGATATGCAGAAATGTCCCTGCCGACCAGGCCATCAGTAGTCTGTCATTTTGCTTTTTTCCACTTGTACAAGCGGGAGCAAGCGTAAAAAAGCGTGAAAGCGACAAGTGGAAAAAGCCCGGTATCGATTTCCAAAAAGCTACCTGCTCTCATCCGTAGCATTACTAATAAATTATAATATTTAATCTACCAACTAATAACTATTAAGACAACGACTAGCAGATACTAGTGGGGAATTAAGTGCACAGAACGGTGGCCTTTATATAATTGGCTGGCCTCAGGGTTAGCTTGCTAGAAGCTCCCAGAATATTCCACTGCTCCGACTTGTTCCGATTGATGGTGCTAATGGAATATTCTAGTGAACTAACCCTGAGGCCTTTTACTTATATAAACGCGACCACTTTTTACTCAATTCCCCCACCAGCGTGTGCTGGTCGTATGTACTGTTATTATGTATATTAGCTTTTCTCAGCTTGCCGAAACTGGGCAAAAAAGTCAAAAAGCGAGGACAAGCGAAAAGTAAACTGACAGGTTGCTGATGCCCAACGCATTAGCACAAAAAGTAAAAGTAAATATATCCCAACTTTCCGCATGTTAAATAAAAAATTACTATTCTGCATTAATTATAAATGACTTCGCGTAGCCATCTGCAATTTTTTGCGCTGCCACAGGACCAGAAAACCATGGCATGAAATTGCACGAAATCTGTTAATGCCCTATAATGCCCGTTATAACTCCGCTTGCGTTATAACGCCAAAATTAAATCTCCGACATTATGCACACGCACGCACCAGTAATGAGGTGATTGGCCTTTGCACTTAGCAAATGAACGAAAATCCTCAAGCAATATCCATGACTGGTGGGTCAGATATACTACATCAGTAAAAATTCACTTTCCTACATTGCGTTAGGTAGGCTCCATAGCCGGAGTACCCTGGGAGACAAGTCCCCTGTCTCGTAGACTCCGTAGCCTCCTGCAGATGTTCTGTAGCCCTCCATAGCTTTCTTACAAGGATATGTCAAGCTACGGGGTCCCACATATTCACAAGTCTACGGGGGCAACCAGCCCTACTGAGCATATGTAGGTTGTATAGATCTTAACAATGACAGAGAATATCGGGGCACAAAGAATGTATATTTTGCAATGGGTAGTCTAACACACATACCTACTCTACGTCAGACTGACTTGCCTAAACGAGGGTCCGAATTGTTGGCTCTTCCTCGTCATAGGAGTTCTCCTGGTCACCAAATACACCTTTTGATCGCGAAGGCAGGGGTCGTGAGGCCTCCAAACTTGATCCTCGACGAAGCTCAATTGCACCCGGATCTTACGCTGGCCATCTCGACACCATCGTCGTCGATCCCACAGGTTCAAGTGGGTTTGGTGCAGACGGCGTCTCGGCATCGCCTGGCAGACATGAGGGGCACAGCGGCTGGGGCGGCGCCAACCGCTATGCAGGTGGATCAGCGGGCAAGCAGCGCCTAGCTGGCTCGGCTCTTGTTGGGGAGACACCTCGTGCTGTAAAAGTATAATATTTATTAGTACTGTATGTCTTTTTTAAACAAAAGGCGGGGCATAGGGGCGGTACTTACTCATCTTCCCAGCTCTGGCTGGCTTCTTTCTCTTGGTCATTATTGTCTGCGTCGTATCAGCGTTGCCTGGCAGACGCGAACAAGGTGTAGCTTCTGGGGAGGCGAAGGGACAGTGGCGGCACCCACGATGCACTGGCATCGACAGCTAGGCAGGGTGACGCTGACGCTGCTCCCCTCGAGCACTGCTGGGAGCCACATATTAACGAAAGAAACAGAATTTCATTGAAAAAGGGGTTTACTACGACTAGGACCCGAAGGTCTGACGCGGACGACGCGACGACCACAGCATCCTCCGTCAACCTGTCAAGAGCGGTTTTCCTGAGAGACCAGACAAAGATTAGCAATGTTGGCAAAGATAAACGGGCTCTGAAATGCTCCTTGGCTCTGCCCAGAAACGTAACACCGTCTTGACAGCGAGGGAAAACTGGGTGGTATAGCACTACCCCATGGCCATGTTGTTGTTGCTGTTAGGTGAGGCAGGCGGTGGACGCAAAGACAGATAGGCGTTAGGATTCCAGCAGGGTAGTGGATGTGGTTGGGAAGAAAGAGATCGAGTTGTTTGGTCGAGTCAAACTTCAACATTCAACAAACACGATCACGTGCGACAGCTGAGTTTGAATCAACTTGGTGAATTTGAACGTCGATTCTCGAAGCATCCGCAGCGGTGGCAATCTGTGGCAATTCCCTTACGACGGGAGGCAGCAATAGCGAACCTCGTGCGAGGAGTGGTTCAGGCCAAAAAAGAGCCTGTAACACGAGGAGCAGCAAGGACGTGGCTGAGGGGGCCCACCGCCTCCATCGTCGTTGACGCCTCCCTACCTGCTGTCGACGCGGCCCAGCCTGCCTCACCTCCGTTGTCGTTGTCGACACGAGACACGATTGACACCCACACCCACACGCCCAATGGTCTCCTTCGCCGTTGATGCGGTTGACACTTCCTTACACCTACCAGGCGACTCAGTTGTCGCCGCCCCATGCCCACTGCCTCGACACCATTAACTACCCCCACCTTCACAGCCGTCCATGGAGTTGACGCTGCCAATCTAAACCCCTTCCATCTCTTTTCGGTATTGAAATTGCTGCACATTTTAATCTATACAGTAGATCTATTCATAGACAATTTCCAAATGTTGCTCAGTGGTATGAGTATCCTCGAAAATCCTATTATTGACTTGGATCCAATTTATGTAAGGTCATCTTTGCATATTCGTGAAAATAAAAGTTGACTATGTACTTCTACGGAAGACATGCAGAGGGATACAAATGGCTACCTAGGCCAGCATCAAGACTACGTGGTGATATGAGCACTATCGGCACTATGGATATGGCCTCATGGAGTGTGTATCCTCCGTACCCTCTGGTGAGAGCCACGTATCCTTTTTCTGTTTCCTGATGTAGTACATAGCATGTCGTAGTAAGATAGCAACATTGAGTGCGGTTCAGCGAAACCGTTGCCTGGATAGAAGGAATTTGAGAAAAACTGTAAAGTAAATAGATTATGTGGTACCATTCATTACAGAGACAAGATTGATTGGCGACCATCCTGCCCCGATAAGCTCAGGGTTTTGGCTATATACTGCAGAAGCGAAGAGTGGGATATATCAACCCTATTCACAGTTGAATGTTAATGGTGATGAGAAAGTTAACTGGCTAGGCTCACACTATACGATTCTCCGGTCATGTGGAATCGTCGTCCTCTGAACTTGGGAAGAAAATTGCCACGAAAGCTGCAATATCCTGGTCAACCCTCTCTGGTGATGGACTAATACTCGATTCACACCTTCATTTGATGGGGGATGCGAGGGTAGGTTGGGTCTTGATTGGTGAGTTCTGTCTCTGCTTAGAGAACATGGCTTGGATGCCATCTTTCCAGCTTGTGATGGGCTCGATGAGGGATGGGGCTCGATTCCTGCTTTATCCACCTCTGTGGGTGTGGCATAGCTGTGAGGTACGTGAATAGAACCTTTCAGATTTTTATATGAAGCAATACACACCATTCAAGTGGGACGTTTGTGTCGCTGTAGGGCTACACCATCTTGCTGAGTTCCGGAGTCCACATCTGTGACGAGGTGTCTGGCCACCAGTTCAATGCATCCTGGTCAGAGAGGAAGACAGATTTGCGGTCATGTAGCCATGAGAACTCTTTGTTCATGCCTGTAGTGACAATGGCAAAAGTCCAGAGGCTGTGGCCCTCAAAGACCACCGAGTCGTAGAGTCTGGCCATAACTAGGAGTTTCCGACCTTGCACTTTGTGAAATGGGGAAGCTTGCCCGGCTTTCCCTCTATTCAGCCCCTCATAGTATCTGCCAGTGGTAGTTATTTTCATGGATTGTAAACCGAGCGACTCAGTCAGTCTTGAATAATAAATCGTACCCTTGACATGGAATGGCATATGGGTTTTTGCCCTTAATACTGGCCCACATACCACTGTGACCCCCTTCAACGAGATTTTCGGAATGTGCATTGGTCGTATTCAATGTTTTGTCTTTGAACTTACTCCAGTGCAGGATGAGGCCCCACTTCATGGTTTTTATGATCAGAGCATTGGGATTCTTGGCTTGAACACTGGTAGAACCAGAGGGCTCAGGTGCTCCTTGTTTGCAAATGACGGGAGCTTGGGTACACGGTGCAATATTGTACGTGGGACGAACACCTCGATTTCCCATTCTTCCATGTCGATGTTATGGCCCAGTAGTTGGGATTTCATCGCGCTGAGGATAATACTTTATTCATTTTCTGTTCAGGTTGGGACCAGCATTAAGAACCTACATTCAACCTAAGAGAGGAGTGGCGCTGGCTTGAAGTCGAGAGAACCAAGTCAGTTATACCTTAGGTACTGTAAACTAAGTCATAAAATTAGCTGATAGACCCTATCGTCGATCGAGTAGAATTCTTTGTCCTTCCTAGAATCCATCTTCCCACACCACACATTTGAGGTTCATTGTCAGCATCTGTGCGATGTCCTCTGGTGAATAAAACTACTAGTATCTGCTGGAATATCCTATATATCGTCACCAATAATCATTGTATACAAAGTCCATAATTTTCGAGTCCTTATTGGCGATGAATCTGAGATACCAGAAACGTGATATTTGAGCATGACTAAATAAATGGGTCAATGAAGGATAAATATAACATATTAAATGGATAATTACTCTGGGTTCATGCCAGCAACCTATTGTTGCAAATTCCATCAGTAAAAGCAGATGACAATAAGCATTAGAAGTACCTGGCATCCGCCATACTTTGCAGCTGCCTCGTTTAACCAGCCCACAAAGAAACGGATCATCTCTGTTCAGTGATTAGCGACCTTGAAGGCTAAGTCGGACATAACTAGGACTTGCCGTTTGTTTTCTTATAACCGAAGAACTGATAATACTTGGAGTACCCTCCTAGGTCCTTAACATGTTTCTGGCTCCAACACCATAAACCAGATTTCGCAGGCAACTTGGCTTTGTTACTCCAGACTTTGGAAAGAGCAACAGTGATATATTCTGGATAAATAAAGGATGGTATTTCATTATTCACTAAAGAAGAAATGAGCCCATGACAACAATGAGAATTGAGGGCTCACTATTGACAAAACAAAGTGTGGGTTCTTCAATATAGAACATGTCTAGGTAAAGGTTCCGAATATGAGTGCCATCTGTGACAAGTGGCTGTGGGAGATGTGGGGGCCCAGTCTCATTGTTTCGAATAGATGAGTTGTGGTACTGTGGAAGAAACGGAAAAGAATAGAGGAAACCTGTCGCAAATACGATGGAATCGATGCCGGTAATGATCTATATGATAATGTGAGAGGATTCATGGTCAAGAAGGAAAATCTCACAGTCCCATCTATTAATTCGATCTGGCTTGTTTGCATATCCCGAGTTGGAGGGAGGAAGTGTTTAATCTCAGGGATGATCGAAATATTGTGGGGCAAACTTGTGACAGAGAATTCGGGTTTGATATGGGGTGCAGTCGCTGTGTGGGACTGACGCAGAGGTTAGACCATCGGTTTAAGGAAAAGAAATCTTTGTTGACTTACTTGCACTGAGTGGAACACCTTCTGAGTGAAGGTATGTATATCATGGGAAATCCCAATGCCACTCTCCTGCAGAATCCAGTTCAAAGGCGGGCAGCAGAGTAGTAGTATCCTTACCCCTGCACCGACCAAAAGGACAGTTCGATTGGTGAAGGGCTCTGGATGTTGATACTGGCGCGAGTGAATAATTTGGTCAGGAAAAATCTCCCCCCATTTAGATAAGCCGGGAATGTTAGGCATGTTGGGTGCATTGAATCGCCCTGTTGCAATGACAACAGCATCAAAGTCCTACCATGAAAATGAGATAGGTCAGCACCAGGATATGTTTATAGCTTGATCTTACTAACCGCACGAGTCCATACAGCCTTTACAGACCCTGTTCCGGTCTTGATGAGCTCTTTGAGTGTCAATGTCCAACCTGCCTCCTTCCCCTTGTCGTCCACTTGCTTCTCGACAAGTTCAACGCGCGTATTGTAGGAAACCCTAGGATTATCATCATTACTATTCATACCAAGGAAAGAAGCAAAGGCGTGAAAGTACTTCGCTAGCTGTTGATGAGACAGCTCTGCATAGAGGTGAATGGAATGATGGGTAAGGGAAACGAATAACCTCACCCCAGGGTGTCCCCGCCGGCCAGGGAAATTCAGGGATCTCAAGGGCGTGGGTAGGTAATGTAATGACAGTAAGGATCCAACAAAGACTCTGGGCTCACCTGTTGAAGGGGCTGCATGGCCAAGAAATTAGAAGAGATGAAGAGAAGAACAAACACTCAACACACTTACAGCTGGACCATTAGCTTGCAAGCTGGCCCAAACAGGTTTCGAGGCATGATGCCCTCGCAAAATCTCCCTTGCCTCAGCATCATAATAATTTTCCTTGTAAGGAAACGTTGCATCTTCTGGAGGGAGGGAAGGGATATAGTCGCCCACAGATATCTCTGCGTTCGGGATTGGCACCTTGTCAGGTACTTCTGCTGTGTAATGCCAGTTCCCACCAGGGAGACTATCTCGTTTGAAAACGTGCACATCGAACCCCGCTTGAGTGAATTCTCTGTAGGCGATCATTCCTCTAAGGGACATTTGTTGATCAGCAGAAAAGAGTTGTTGGAAATTGTAGAGACGCACCCTGGTCTTGCCCCGATAATGGCCACTTTCCGAATGGGCCACTTGAAAACATAGGATTCATCATCGGTACTAGTAAAGAGAGTTTGTGTGGAAAAGGCGCAATGAATAATCATCATTGAAACAATTATCAATAAAAAGAGCACTCGAGGGAGAAACATGAGATAGATGTTTTATAGGCGTTTGCATACAGGCTAATGACACACCACGTCACAGTGATACTCTCCTGCAACGCAAAATGCGCATTTTGCTTCAAAATAGAAGCACAAAAATAGTCTTAATATATCTTTCCTACAATTGAATTTTTTTGAGTGTATCTAGACATCTGTGAGCGGATATTAGGTGCAGAATTACCTGCTATTACTTATGTTAATATGAATCAAGGTTCACCCAGTCAAAACTGTGCAAATTTGGCCAGAATTAAAGAAGTTTAGCTGTGAAAACTGTGGAGGGATCATGAGGCAAGCCAATCAACTGGGTGGCCTGGGAAAGAGTGGAGCACCTAGCCTCTTTCGTAGTAGTGATTTACATAAGAGTCCGCTTAGAGCCTCTAAGTCAACTCCAAGTCTACAAAAAGACCTCAAGATCATTGTTCTCAGGCTCCTCGGGGCATAATAGCTAATGTAAATTGTTAAACAAGTGTGCAGGAGTGGCTTTTAAAACGAGCGAATGTGATGTCGCCGTACAAAAGGAATGACACGTCAAGCGCGTTCGTCACAAGAAGTCACAGCAGACTTTTAAATGTATGTTATATAAGCCCATCAAATGCGAAATGCGAGATGTGAGATGCGCCCAGAACATCCGTGAGCCCTCGCATCAGGGTACCTGATTTACCGAACTGGCGGTCTGGTCATATATTAGACAAACAACCCCCATTATATTTTTGGGTCATCAAAGGAACATGTACTACAGTCTTCCACTGGCTAATGATACACTGAAAATTTAAATGTCAAATTTAAATATAAGGGGGCATTGCTTCCCTACAATAAATACAGAGTAAATCTTCATCATATAAGTAGTTCATTCCTTCCAAATTTCAGGAAATTTGGAGGTGTTCCTGTCGAGAAATTCCCAAAACATAGGTGTATCATTCGGTGGTGGAAGTGTTCTCAGCTAATTCCGCAAAAATTCAACTTTTGAACAAGATGCAGCTTGCCTGAAATCTGTCCAATATTTCTCATATTTTAACTACTGATAGAAAAGAAGTCAAGGTTTTAAGAAAAATTTATTTCATGAAAAAATATGCATTTTTGAGGAAGTTATTAATGTAACAAAAGTGTATCATTAGGGAGTGGTGTATCATTAGCCGGTGGATGACTGTACGAAGTTAATATACTAGAAAGATAGAACCTTGCCAACCACGAAAGCAAGACGCGGGTTTAACTATATCGCATATATGATACAAATTTGAGTCCAACGAAATCGATGTTATGTTTTGCCGAAGAAGGAACTGATTTTGGGATTGCCTGCAGCCTACAAGAAGAAACATCGACACCGAACTTTTTTTGGGGAGTAAAAGACTCACCTTAGCTTTGGCCGTCTTTCTAGATCTTTTGGATGGTGAAACTGGAGTCTTGGCAGTGGTTTTGGAATCTTCCTTGGTCAGTTCTTTAGCAAGTGTCGTTCGAGTCTTTGCCTGGAAAAAGTTACTTGAATTCAGAACGGGGCCGGTAAGTACGTAGGACTATGGGCGAAAGACGAACATTGTCTGGTTTATTCGACTTGTCGATGTCTTTATCACCTGATCTGAGGCGTTTACTCTGAAAAGAGCCTCCAGCTGTAGTCGCTTGCGAAGAAGCCGATGACCGGTGGTCAACCTTTTCTGGTAAGGGGCTTATACTTGATTCGCGTCTTCGTTTGGTGGGGGATGCGACGGTAGGCTGGGACTTGGTCGGTGAGTTCTGCCTCTGCTTCGAGAACATAGCTTGGATGCCGTCTTTCCGGCTTGTGATGGGTTCGATGAAAGATGGGGACTCGGTTCCTACTTTGCCTACCTCTGTGGGTACGGCATAGCTGCGAGATATGTGAATAGAATCTTTCAGATTTTTATGACTTGAATGGAGTGACACGCACCATTCGAGTGGGACGTTTGTGTCGCTGTAGGGCCGCACCATCTTGCTGAATTCCGGAGTCCACATCTGTGATGAGGTGTCTAGCCATCGGTCCAACGCGTCGCCGTCGGAGAGAAAGACAGGTTGGCGGTCATGCAGCCATGAGAACTCTTTGTTCGCGTCTGTAGTGACGATGGTGAAGGTCCATAGGGTGCGGCCTTCAAGGACGACCGAGTCGTAGAGTCCGGCCATGAGTAAGAGTTTTCCGTCCTTACGCTTCGTGAAGTGGGGGAGCTTGCTTTTTCCTCTATTCAACCATTCGTAGTACCTAGAAGTGGTAGTGAAATAGTGAATTTCATGAAATGTAACCGAGCAACTCAGTAGAGGCGTCGGTCTCGTGCAATAAACCATACCCTTGACATGGAATGGCGCATCGGTTTTTGCCTTTAATGCTAGCCCACATACCACCCCCTTCAACGAGATTTTCGGAACGCGCGTTGGTTGTGTTCAACGTTTTGTCTTCGAACTTACTCCAATGCGGGACGAGGCCCCACTTCATGGTTTTCATGATCAGAGCATTAGGATTCTTGGCTTGAACGCTGGTAGAACCTGGGGCAGAACCAGAGGGCCCAGGTGCTCCTCGTCTGCGAATGACGGGAGCTTGGGTACGCGGTGCGATATTGTAACGCGGGACGAACTCTTCCTCGTCTTCCCATTCTTCGATGTCGATGTTGTGGCCTGGCAGTTGCTGGATTTCATCGCGCTGAGAGTAATACTTTATTCATTTTCTGTTCAAGTTGGAACCAGCATTGAAGCCTACGTTCAACCTAAGAGAGAAGCGGCCACACATCGTTGAAGTCGAGAGTTAGGAGTCAAGGAGTTAAGAGAAGCGTTATGTAAGCTAAGTAATGTCATTTTTTGCGGTTTGACACGGTTTGACTCAACTGCGGCAGTGCGATGACTCTTCAGTGTGAACTTGCCTGGCACATCTTGATTCGATACAACACGTTAATTTCATGGATTCCGAAACAAAGTTCTGGATCGTGTACTGCTTATCATTACGAAAGAGTTGGTTTGCGGAGTCCCTGCACAGAGAACACAGCTACATTGCCCTCTAGATCTTAATATTATCTTGTCATTCTCCCACAACAGGCGCCTCAAGTTGCCCACGCTTCAAGTTAGGATATTCCATCTTGCCATCACCCATGTCCCTCCTTCATAGCCAACCGGCGCCGTTACCAACACGGAGCTATGTCGATAGTCTTACAGATGACGAGTTTGAGGATGTGGACGATGACA
>Ga0307517_10003759_pt1 | contig 23597 bp, 25 predicted proteins | sample 23_EM_MG_FD_194515 | JGI IMG/M metagenome (GOLD analysis project Ga0307517, IMG submission 194515) | Populus trichocarpa ectomycorrhiza microbial communities from riparian zone in the Pacific Northwest, United States - 23_EM | ecosystem: Host-associated > Plants > Roots > Unclassified | place...
GTCAGTTGCTATGGTTTCCAGGAGGTTCCTTGGGATTCCATGATGTTCTATGTGGTTCCTTGTGATTCTTCAGGATTCCAAGGCTTCTATGGTGTTCTGGAATGTTCCTCCTGTTTCCATGGGGATAAGTGTTGTCCTTCTGCTCTCCTGTGTTCTGCACTTGTTTGGGTGGTTGTGTGACTGATTGAAGGTCCCTTGGGGTCTAGGCCTTTGTGTCTGTGAGTGGATCCTGGTGGGTCCATCTGTCTGTGGGTCTGGAAGAATATACCCTCCTAACCTTTGCCTCTATCAGATAAGGATTGATCTTATCTAATCTAATCTTATCTCTTCTGCGCTTTTCTTTTATCTTATCTTCCTTGTCTGCTATCTAATCTTATCTCGATTTTTATAATGCGTGGTTGGCGGAATACACTTCAACTATCTACCAATGATCACCTAAGCCGACTTGGTGTGCGACAACGCATAAGACACCAGCGGCTGAAGCACCTACAAAGGACCAGGCCCCCGGAACCCAGAAGAGGAAGTAGTGCATTCCAGCGCGCTTGACCACCCCCACTGGGGGCAGAGGGGGTCTTACCTGGCAGGCAAATTGAGGGTTTGTTGAGAGTTTGTAATCAATTCACTCCCACTTTGCCCAGTGGGTAAGTTGTAAGTTCTTTCAAAACTTACCCACCACTTTGATCTCAATTTGATCAGTGGGTAAGTTGTGGGTTTGTTCAAAAGAAACCTGCCAAATTGCCCACCAGGTATTTTCTGAATGAACCCCCTGGGTTCTTTGACAATTTTGTTCAAAACTTACCCACAATATGCCTGAGCCACTTGTTGAGAGTTCTTTCATAAAATACCCAGCAATTTGATCACAATGTACTCAAACACATACTCAATGGGTTCTTTGAGAGTTTGTGGTAAAATTGAGCCACATTGAGAGTTTGTTGTGAGTTCTTTGAAAAGAACCCACTAGGCATATTGTTGTAAAATTTCTGGACATTTTGTGAAAGAACTTTCAATGAGTGGCTAAGGCAAATTGTGGGTAAGTTTTGAACAAAATTGTCAAAGAACCCAGGGGGTTCATTCAGAAAATACCTGGTGGGCAATTTGGCAGGTTTTTTTGAACAAACTCTCAACTTACCCACTGATCAAATTGAGATCAAAGTGGTGGGTAAGTTTTGAAAGAACTCACAACTTACCCACTGGGCAAAGTGGGAGCAAATTAATCACAAACTCTCAACAAACTCTCAATTTGCCTGCCGGGTAAGACCCCCTCTGCCCCCAGTGCCCGGTGCTGGCTGTGTTGTCAATATTATTGGACCCTGTGTGCCGTTTGCTACCTGGAATGTAACCCCTGTATTGTTACCACTAATGTTAATTGTGTCGTCATGATTGCCGTGGGTCCCCCTGAGTCGAGCCTCATTAGCCCAGTAGGAGCCCTATTAGTCCTCGTTTGGAAAATCTATGACCATTGGACTGATGGTGCCCCACCATGGATCGCCTCCACAAATACAGCGCCATCAGCCATAATAACTGTTCATATACCAAATGAACCGTCCACACCCCGGACAAATCGACAATTGCCCAGATGGACCACCCGTATCCTGGATGAACTACCCGTACCTCAGACAAACTGGCTGTACATATAAACGACACTGTTATTATATTTGTATATTACTATAAGAAGGATTGTGCCGGATGTGCTGGAGCGATCCCATACAAGTCCACGCCAGGCCGATGCCAGGCTGTCAGCCATTCAAGCCTAATATGGAGTTATTTGGACATGGGAGTTTTCCCAATGAGGGCTCCTGTTGAACCGGAGGCTTCCTTTAGCTCTACGGTCCTTAGGTCACATGACCGGGTAAACGCTAATAAGCGACCCGATGTCCGGATCACGCTCTATAGCGACCCGAAGGCCGGACTATATTGCATGGTCCGTGCGTTTGATGTAGATGGTCCGTGCACCATGATGTAGGAGATGATGCGGCCTTAAGCCTTCTCATCGGAACATCAGTCACACTGTTACTCTGTGACCACAATAGATACCCTTAGATATATATACCCTAAGACATGGACCAGAATAAACAATCGCTCTTCTTCTCTCTTCCCCCACCAGCAACGCACTCAACACTCTCCTAAGGTAAGATTTAGAGTACCTTGTGGTAGTTTAGAATATACCACCGCACCTGCTCAACAGCTCCTCACCACCGACGGGGGTGGGCACTGGGAATCTGGATGGTGGATATCATATCAGCAATGTGCCTGCTGAGCAAGCGAGTCGGGTGGAAGATCCTGAATGGAGAATCCAACGCTTAGATTCAAAATCAACTCAAAATCAACTCAAAATCAACTCAAAATCCGAGTCGATTGATGGGCGCTCCACGTGCAGCGCTTAGGAGAATCGATGGGCGTCTACTGTGTCTGTCCGCATGGCAACCGGGTACCCGGGGGTCTGGCCGCTACATCGAATGCTCCCCGCCCTTTCACCTGCACCTACTCATACTCGGTCGATGCTTTCTTCCCAAAGGTGGTGGTCCGTGCTGTCAACCCGCCCAGGGAGTAACCGAGCTGGGTAGAAGACTCCGATGCAATGGTGAACTCAACGCTTCAACTCGAAATCCGCCTCAAAACCAGGTTGATAACCTCCTTGCCGGACGGCCGAGGGGATAGGGTTGCTGATGAGCCGCCCACCGGAAAAGGTAGTATGATCTTGTTGATACTAGGTCGGTTTTCATCAAAGGCACGATGGCCAGCGACATGTAACATGCGACATCGTACTTACTGATGCCCATCAGCGCCCAGCACCCATTCCCATGTCATCACCCAAAGGCGATCTCATGTTTTCTTGATGCCACAACCGATGAACAAAGTAATGCCTAAATATGTCAACGAGTATACATCGGCGGCCTCCTGTCTCTCCCCGCGGACTGTTATCCGCCCTTTCCTTCTTCTTCCCCACCTTCGTGTCGTGGCACACGTCCCTCGCTCAATCCGCAAGATAGGCCTTCGACGTGTGCATCAAGACGGTTTGAAGTCTTCGTACCTTTCTCCCCGGGGGTTTTAATAATCGCGGCGGGCCGATATGACCGTCTCCAACACCGCGTTCACAGTATTCTCCGGAATAGGGTTCATCATTTCGCTCATTCCCCTGTCCTGGCATCTGGAGGCTCAGAATGTGGGGACTTGCCTGTACTTGATTTGGACGGCACTTGCTTGTCTCACCTACTTCATAAACTCCATTATATGGAGCGGGAATGTTACGAATTGGGCACCAGTGTGGTGTGATATCAGTATGTTCACCCATCCCCTCCCCCATCGTTCGATATCAATCCTTATCCCTGGGGAACCTACTTTCTTCAGCTGTGCGCATTCAAGTCGGTGTTGCTGTCGCATGGCCCGCTTGCATCCTCCTTACCACTCGTCGCCTATACCACATCGTTTCCGCTACCGTTGGGACCACTAGGAGTCGCAGTGAGGTGTGTTATCGAATTAAATTTGGCGTTGCCAAAAATTGATTAACGTTCAATCTCTTTGACAGAGACGTCGTGAGATGATTGTTGGCTTGTCGATCGGAATCGGAATCCCAGTGTTGGAGATGCTTGCGGGTAAGCGCGATCTGTTCTTCGAACCCTCTCTTCCCCACTGACCCGATCCCCTTTTCGTCTCAGAGCTCGTGGTCTCTGGTCATCGGTTCAACATCATCGAGGACTTCGGGTGTTCCCCAGCCACCTATAACACCCCCCTTACTTTCGTTCTGGTCTGGTCTTGGCCCCTTATCATCAGTGTTGTTTCGGCTGGTTATGGTGGTAAGTTTCCGTCCGTTTTTCCGCTACTTGAAGCGCTAAATTGGACGCTCTTACTTCCAGTCCTCACCATCCGCGCCTTCATGGGGAGACGACAGGAGTTCGAGGATCTCATCGCTGCCAACGCAAACTTTACTTACAGCTGCTACTGGCGTCTTGTGGCTTTGGCTGCCGTCGACTTCTGTTTCACAATCCCTATAGCCCTTTGGGCTATAATCGCTGACGGCGTGACGCTGGAAGTCTACCCATGGATCTCCTGGGCCGACACCCACTGGGGGTACTCTATCATCCGGCAGTTCCCAAGGATCTTAGCCCCCCCAGCTACCATATACTCGTTTGAGATCAGCCGATGGAGTGCTGTTCTTTGCGCATTCGTCTTCTTCGGTTTCTTCGGTTTCGCCGATGAGGCAAGGAAGAAGTACCGCCTGTGGATGAAGTCCCGAAAGTTCGCAAGTCTGTTCTCGACCCCGCGTCTGACGCCGACTACCCCAGACGCTCTCAAGCTTGTTTCCCCAAACAGTTCCCTCAGTCAAGTGTAAAGTCTCGCTATAGGTTTCCTCGTATGGATATTTATAGTAGGTTTATGGTTGCGGACCCTCACCCCTCCCCCTACTTCGTGGTCGCCCTTGTGGTCTATCTTGCCCATCGAACAATCGTGAACCCTCCCCCGAAGATCCAAAACAACGATGCCAGCCACCGCCAACTGTATTTTTACGAAACTTGTATCATGTACTCCCCTACCCCCTCACCCGAGAAAAACCTCACAATGGCACTTGTATCTTCAACCCTATTTTCCCCTTTGCCTTATGTTTCATTGCTCTCCTACGGTCTCATGTCCTCTCATTCAGATTTAGATATTTAGTTCTTTCCTAATCTAACCCTTACTCCTCAGTGTATCTTTTGGGGTCTCGCGTTCTCGACACCCGCCATTACTTTGGGAGATTCGGATTCCTTCGCAATGAAGGACGAGCGTTGTTCGGGACAGACCTTCCCCCGGGCATGAGATCTGATAGCTTTGTTTTTGCCGTGTACAAGGGTTGGGATGTGGAAAAGCTGAAAACTGAGGAACCGTTTTCTCATGTTGCCTATGTTATACACCGCTACTTATACATGTAGTTAGTTTGTCCGAGACGTTGCTCAGAACTCTTCCAATACCTGGGCCACTGGTCCAAGATCTGCGATAGCAGCAGCAAACCACTCCATTCCGTTGGACAATCCCCAAGCTTCGTGGGGGTTTCCGATGACATTCGGATCTCCGCTTCCGGTTCGATCATCTCCTCGCACAGCCTCGGACATCGTAGAAGTCGACTCTGTCATCGGGGACTTTTTGGCGGTTGGACGGTCGAGTCCAAGGCTTTCAATGGCTTCGGGAGTTGAGGGGGCCCAACGGGAAGAAGCAGCCTCGAAGAGAAATAAGACGTCCGTGGCGTGTGGCCGAACGTTCGGGTCTCTATCCCAGCACTTTTCCGCCAGCTTCCAGACGTCATCCGAGAGACCAAGAATCTCCCGGTTTGGTGGCCGCGAGGGTCGCTCGCCAGATAAGACCAGCAAAGGTACAACGTAACGGTGGGCATGGGAGAACGGTCGTTCGTGGGCAAAAACCTGCAGGGATGATCCTTTAAGCTTTAGGACTGGCTCATCAGAAAATTCAACGGGATCCAACCTCATAGATGACCATCCCAAACGCGTAGATGTCCGACTCCTTTGACGGGCTTGATTTCTCACTGAACAGCTCCGGTGCCATCCATTGAAGAGTACCTCCCAAGGCTGGCGCAGTCATAGATATGCTGATCGAATAGTGGCGCAATACACTCGTGAGGCCAAAGTCGGCGATGCGTGCAGATTTGTTGCTATCGATCAAAATATTGCTCTTCGCATCGTTAGCCTGCACCAAAACACTCAAAGAACCAAACCTACGCTTTTCAAGTCTGCGTGCACGGATGGCCACTCGTGGATGTATTTCAGCCACGGGCAATATCCGCCAGCTGTAGAAGTGGGTTTAGATCAAGATTTATCCCGGATCCCGAGGAAGATGCTTACCAGTTTTGGCCGATTTGTGTCGGGAAACAACGTGATAAACTGCATGACTGTACCGTGTTCCATCCACGGGGAAATCATCGTCAAATTATACGAAGATTTGGCCGCCCCGATCAATGGTAATAGGTTCGGGTGTCTGAATTGCTTCCATAGCACCACTTCGCGGCAGAAGTTCTACCGCTCTCGTCAGCACATGCCGGATTTTTGCGCTGTAGAAAAGGAGCAAGCAGGAGGTCACACCCTTTCCATGCGGTCTGCCCCGGAGCGGTCCCGCAAGACCTTGACCGCGACCTTGGAACCTCGGTACACCCCACGCCACACGTCCGCGCTGCCGCCTCCGCCGGATGGAGACTCTCCGATCCTCTTCACCTCGTCGGTTATAGCGTACGAGGACGGTAACAACTTGTGTTCACGACACATCTTCCTGAGCATCACGGAAAACCTTTCTCGGTGGTAGGCACAGAGACCGGATCCTTCCCGCGAACCCTCGTTCACGTTAACGTTAGCTGGTCAAGATGGGAACAAACCGCCTTGTACTCACTCGCTCCAAGTCATCTATTATCTTGATAGCCGGTCCGATTGGCAGCGCATACAACGATCGCCGCCTGCTTTTGGAGGACAGCGTATATTTGAGAGACTCGAAGCGGTGGCTTAGGGGTCCCTGGATGACCAAAGGCGGGGCGGGCAAGTCTGAAGTAGAATGAACGGTTGAGGGACGGATCTGGAGGATAAGGGTGGGTTCACATGCCTATCAACGCCCGACCGAAAGCTGTAATCGACGCGACTCGGTTTCCTTGAGGAGAGGCGCCTATCATACCGGTGCCAGAGACACCGATCTGGTCTACCGCAGGTTGACATGAGCTCTGGGACATATTTGAGGTGGTGCCACGACTGCGATGATGTTTCTGGTGACCATCATTCTCGGGAATGTCCATGTTCGAGTCTGGGGAGAGAGGTTGTGGGCGCGGCGACAATGGGAATGGATGTGAGTAGCGGGATGCAGAAAACCATCTTATAAACGTCCAGGCTGGGTGGAGATAGTCTGGCAGTATGTGATCGGCCTACGGCACTCCAGCCTTCTCTATATCGCGCGAGCCCCCTTCTACGGTCAGATCTGCAAATATCTTGTGATCTGTACGGCGGCATCGCGGCATCTCGAGAAGCCGAACTGTGTCAATTGACAGAAGCATAGCCTAGCTTAGCCTTGGCACATTGTGTCAGTGTTCGGATCCGCCCTCCGGCGGATCCGAGTGTGCCCTCCTGCGATCCGAGTGTGCCCTAAGCTCCCGTGCTGCACAATCGGACATCCAAGGTGCCGTTCGGCACTCCCGCATGGCTTATTCACGTAAATATCAAATTCAGATCACTTCACATTCCTCGGACGCCAACCACGGCATCCCAAAATGCCGTTCGGCACTCCCGCATAGCTTCGCCATGTAAATGTCGAATTCAGACCACTTCACATTCCACTCGGACGCCCACCACGATCCCAAAACAGTGCCGTTCGGCACTCCCGCATAGCTTAGCCATGTTAATATCAAATCCAGACCACTCCGCATTCCTCGGACGCCCACCACGATCCCAAAACGGTGCCGTTCGGCACTCCCGCATAGCTTAGCCATGTAAATGTCGAATTCAGATCACGTCACATTCCACTCGGAAGCCCACCACCGGCGCCGTTGGTCCGCGCAGGACCATTGCATCCTAGTCGAATCATTGCCCAAACAGAAGGCAGCCGGCAATTAAGCCCAGAGCGGGCGGAAAGCCACAGTCTGGAGCGCAGTCACAGCCGACCTCAAAACAGTTGCTGTGGGCGACAAAGCCGAAAAGACTGTTGCCTAAAGCAGCATTGAAATGTGCGTGCAAGAAACAACTTGGACGAGTTCCCTTGTCGATGATGACTGACTCCGTGCATGGCAGCTGAAAGCGGACTCCGTACAGGTCGGGAGGTCGCGGGGTATGTTGGGTTTCGGGTGGGATGATGGGAGGAAGCTTGTCATTGCCGCTGACGAACAGTGGGCTGAGCTGGCGGGGGTGTGTTCGAGGACAGCTTCCTTGGGTTTTGCACTAACTGCGCCTGTCACAGAGGAGTCGGCAGATCAAAAAGCGGAAGGCGACACCAATTCCCATCTTTGATGAAATGGATTCCCTGGTCGGCGGAGTTGTTGCCACCGGGTCTGGTGCATTCCAGGCGGGAGCCCCACCCGCACCCAAGCCGTCTCAGTCTACCACTCATAAAGAACCTTCAACCGAATGGACCGAGAGCAGTCAGTCGACAGAGTGTACAACTCCCACACACACACCACCTGAACAATTAATGCAAGCTGATGGGGACTTCGAGAAGTCCGAGTGCACCCTAGTTATCCATCTCTTCACCTCATCTGTTGATGTCGTTGAACCATATCCTGCCATCGAGGACAAGGAGGTTTGGTAGCTAGATCGTTATCCCTCTTTGCCCATGCGCACTATCGACCCGCAGCTGTTCCTCACTTCGTAGTCCTCGTTTATTCATATTTCTCTACGCCTCTGTTCCCAGTTCTTATCTCTCATACCCGCATACCCATACCCAAGTCGCAGTCACTCATGGGTGCCAGCTTTTTTCACGGCGATTCCCCCTTCAAATTTGGGCGCTTATGGCCACTTCTCTTCTGTACACCCCGCCACTTTTAGCACTTTGAAAGCCATCGGGGTTTTCCCCGACGCCGCCCGCTCGTCCAACATAGCACCAAAATCGCAGACGTGAGGACCGCCCTTCCGAGCGGCTCCTTCACACCGCGTTCGACTAAGTGGGCGGTCGGTTCAGCCCAACCGCTAATACTGTGCTAGGTATCATCTCGTCATAATATGAGCGAAGGCGACTCGATCGCCAACTGGTAAGTATGTGTTTTGAGGTCGGACCGAGTAAGGCAGGAGGGAGACATCTCTCATTAGCTGCTACGGATTTAGAGTTTGTAGCTACGAGTGTACTACAATACAAGCACCGTCCACGAACTGCCGTACGGGCACTCTAAACCATCCCAACCGACACATCCACTCCTTCATCCACCTTCTCGACCGGGAAAATCCCGTCCCGCGTCGTATAGTTACAACAAAAGAGCTGATACAAGCTCACCCGAGCCAGAGGCAGGTCGCTAAAGGGTTCCTCCCCGAAAGTCGCCCCCGCACCTCCGTGATTCAAACAGGTAATCGAACATTATTCGCTCGACACCGAGGAGCCTGGCCGCGGTCACTGACGAGAGTTGCACACCAGTTGTGACAAAATCTTCAGTCGTACCATTCCATGCGAGAGTTTTGCGTCTAATCAACTCCCAGGCATCATGGTTGACAGCGCCCACAACATGAGTCCGACTTCAGCGGTGTTCAGACACTGGAGTTCTTCGAAACGCTTGATCGCTACGGGTCGATGATCTTCGCAGACGTGCAGTGATCGGTACCGGGGACGAAAACGAGACGGCTCACGGAAATGAGGTGTTCAAGTCACCGTCACGTTCCCTCGTGTACTCTCAATCAAACATTCCGATTCTCTGACATATACGGCGAAGGGTTTGCGCAGGCAGAATGGAGGCTGTAGCGCGAGTTTAGAATACCCCTGCTCCGGCAGTTGTCGGACGAGGTAGACGCACCATTTTTGACGACTGCAGGCCCCCTGTGAGATTTTGCATTCTATCAGGGCACAATCGACCACTCTACAACCCCCGTCAGAGTTCGACCCAACGAGGTTAGGGCCCCGGATCGACTTGCGTCACGAGTGTCGACGCGGGAGCCGTCGGTGAGACGAGCGCTGGCCAGGACTGATGGTTACAAAGATCGTGTTTGCTCCTACGGCGCTGGCAGGTGGTAGAAGTTAACACCCGATTGTGATCTGTACTGAACAGGCCATCAGTGAGTCTCTCGGAAGTGTTAGTAGACACACCTATCCTCGCAGTCTTTCTTGGGTATTCTTGGTGACTTCTCCCAATCCCCGGCCTTTGAACAGCTCACTCAGCAACGTACACCGTGTGGAGGAGCATAAACAGTGCATGCCAAACCTTCAATGGGATGATTTGGGTACGTCACCGCGGCGCCTTGACGCTCTCCCCACTTAAATGAGCCTAGGCTCTGGATAGTCTCGATCTTCGGCACCGTTTTCCAGGAATGTCTACACAGACCCAGAAGCGTATACGGCACTTGGACATTGTTCCCAACCTCGTATACCCTTTCACCAGGTGACGGAACTGGCGCTTGCGTCGGGAAAGAGGGAACAGTCCACGGCATGGATCAGGATCTGCATGTAGGCGACGGCCATGTCGTTCGGATTTGGCTCGAGCTTTGGTGGGACGCAGATGATGAACGCTGAACTGACTGTAGAGAAGAGACCGGCCTGAATACCTCCGGATTTGGTGTTCAGTACGAAACGCGGAAATAAGACACAACTCACGAAGGTAAGAGACGTGTTCAAGTCCTCGTCACACTTCCCCGCATAATCCCGGTCGAACTCTCCAGATTTCCTGTGGTACGCAACGAAGAAGTCGGTCTGCGAGTCGTTAGTACTTAGTCCTCAGTGGATCGAAGAATCCTTTGAGGGCGGAATGGAGGTTATGATGCAAGGTCATTGGCGATTCTTTCACCATCAAATAGGGTGGACGCATGACTTTGAATTGAGCTAGATGGTTGTTGGCTCTTGGTTTCATTGAATTTGAGACAGAGATTGTGCCATCTCTGACGATGACGTGGGTGAGAATCTGAACGCACGAACGATGCGGGAGGGAGCAAAGAAACGGCATGGGAAAAGCTACCAGCTGCTCGAGCACTCAAGCGCCCATTATGCGACAGTTGGGTAAGGAACTCGGCTCAGTGGGCTCACTGTTGTCTCTCCCCCTTTCCCACTATCCTCTTGCCTGAACGATTGGTCAAGTTCGTTTGTATGGTATACCGATACACGGACCATTCGTGAACGCGAGCCTCAACCGGACGATCGCAATATTGTACCGTCACGCACGCGACCCCGGTACCATCAACAACAAACCCTGATTGAAGGTCCCCCTCCCCCCGGAATGCCTACTATAATGAATGATGAGGAGCTATTCGACGCGCCGCCCGGGCTCGTGGACGCGTCGACTTGATAACTGGTCAGATTCACATCCGAAACCCACGACGTTCGGTTCACTCTCCGTTCTCATACTCTTACATCTTCATAGGTGGCGGTGATGGACCAGCCCGGCACGCAGCGCAGTTATTCGCAAAGAACGAGTTCGCGCTTCCTTACCTTCAAGTTCCATTCGTCCATCGCTAGGATCCGGTTCTCAAGCGTTTTCCGTGTTTCTCGTTCGGAGCGAACATCGCAACCGGGTCATCTTTGTACAGGGTACTCAAGATATCGCAGACGCGACCAGTAGGCTACCACCTGGCCGTTGGAAACGATAGGATGTGACCGGCTGGGAAGATCAAGTCGCCCTGTACAAGTTTGCGGTGACGATGTTTGAAGGTGTCGATATAGTGGTGAGTGCACCATCGCTACCCCCTGGGTTGTACATTGCCAGGTGATGTTGACGTCGGATATCTGCCCTCCCAGCGTGAATGGCAGATCGCCGGTGTGAGAGTCGGAGGGATCCAGAACTTTGGCCCGCCCAGGTATCGGAAACGGATGGGAAACTCGTCTGGCCGCATCTCAAGACGCTCAATACGAACCTCGTCGGTACGATATACAGCAAGTCATTGCCACCTCCCCGATGTCTCCCATATCGACGCTCGTGCCTGTTGTAGTTACGCGGCTCGCATTGGATAACCTACCCAACAGAACCGCTCAAGTACATTGTCTTTCTTGGGCTCTCGGGCATATTAGACTATGCATCCTGGTTTCATAACTCCTCAGCATGGGTTTCTCGGCTTCGCGAGATCAGCACAGCCTGTTATCACCCTCGATGGGATTCGCACCGCAACGGTCCAATCTGCATCTCCCCCAGGTAAAGTAACTCTCCTATACCCTTCTCATTTCACAGCAACGTGAGAGGTGGGGCATGCGCTAACAACCTGTTGTACGCTACAGGATGCGGTGACACAAGCTTGATATTCGGGAGGACCGCGGACGCCAGGCGCAGGAATGAGGGAGCCTTGGGGGGCTGACCACATGTAGTGAGCTATGGACCGCGAGAGTGACTTGAGAAGGCATGAGAAAGCAATTTGGACATTCACGTGAATCGGCTGGCCACTGGCCAGATGGCGAAGAGATTCATTATACCAGTAGACCGAAAGGTGCTCTATCTAAACTGGCAGATGTTGCGTGATATAATGCGTAGTGAATGAATGGGTGGTCGTAACACGGCTCCCAAGTCAAGAAGGTATCTACCCAAGCAAGTCCACAACGATGGTTGGGAGATGAATATAATAACTCCCTCCAAGCACGGCACACGTGACTCAACGTGATTAAGGTTTCGTCTGTCCATATCCCTTATTCCAAGTAGCTTGGAATAAGGGAAAGGACCGCCCCGGGGATCCGACCGACTGGCGCAAAGTTGTTCTTCGACCGGACCAAACTGAGCACCTCCTATGTATCTTTCTCGAGAAGGTCAACCAACAGAAACGGCACAAGCGCTCCAGCTAAACGTGCTCACCCTGGCTGTTCTTGTTCCATTTTACTTCACCTCGACTTGGTTCATGGTTGTTGCAACCCTACAGCATTCAACAGGCTTCAGCACTCCGTGACGAGCGATAGTTTAGGGTTTCAGACGTACGTTCCGCCAAACGTAGAGTCATATAGCTTCATCTTGGTCGCAAATAGGAGTTCAGACATAGAAAAACAGCAACCGGGGTAGGACTCCCCACCGCCGACGGAGGTGGGCATTGGGAATCGGGATGGTGGGTATGGGCGCTCCGCGTGCAGCGCTTGTGGTTATCGATTTCACGGGCTCCTACTTCGTCTGTCCACACGGCAGCTGCTACTTATATAAATCCAATCCTCCCCGCCCTTTCACCTGCGCCTGCCCATACTCGGTCGATACCTTCCTCTCAAAGGCGGGGGTCCGTACTGACAACCCGCTCAGGGGGTGGTCGAACCAGGTTGAAGATTCTCGATAGAGAACTCAACACTTCAGCTCGAAATTCGCTTCGAAACCAGGTCGATAGCCTCCTTGCCGGACAACCGAGGGGATAGGGTTGCTGATGAGTCGCCCGTCGGAAAAGGTAGTGTGGTTTGGTCGATGCTGTTCAGAGACAGAGGTCGCTTTTCACCAAAGGCACGAAGGCCCGTGACGTGTAGCGTGTGGCGCCGCGCGCGCTGGCGCCCATCAGCGCCCAGCACCCAAAGGCGATCTAATGTGTTCCTGATGCCATAATGACGAACAAAGTAATGCCCAAACATGTCAGCGAGTATACATCGGCGGCCTCCTGTCTCCCGTGGACTGTTTTCCGCCCTTTCCTTCTTCTCCTCCACCTTCGCGTCGCGGCACACGTCCCTCGCTCAATCCCCAAGGCAGGCCTCCGACGTGTGCATCAGGACGGTTTGAAGCCTTCGTACCTTTCTCCCCGGGGATTTCGATAGCCGCGGCGGGCCGATATGACCGTCTCCAACACCGTGTTCACAGTATTCTCCGGAATAGGGTTCATCATTTCACTCATTCCCCTGTCCTGGCATCTGGAGGCTCAGAATGTGGGGACTTGCCTGTACATGATTTGGACGGCTCTTGCTTGTCTCACCTACTTCATAAACTCCATCGTATGGAGCGGGAATGTTATGAATTGGGCACCAGTGTGGTGTGATATCAGTATGTTCACCCACCTCCCCCGTCGTTCGATATCGTTCCTTATCCCTGAGGAACCTACTTTCTTCAGCTGTCCGCATTCAAGTCGGTCTCGCCGTCGCATGGCCTGCTTGCATCCTCCTTATCACTCGTCGCCTCTACTACATCGTTTCCGCTACCGTTGGGACCACTCGGAGTCGGAGCGAGGTGTGTTGTCGAATTAAATCGGGCGTTGGCAAAAAATGGTTTAACATACAACCTCCTTGACAGAGACGTCGTGAGATGATCGTTGGCTTGTCGATCGGAATCGGAATCCCAGTGTTGGAGATGCTTGTGGGTAAGCGCGATCTGTTCTTCGAACCCTCTTTTCCCCACTGACCCGGTCCCCCTTTGCGCCCCAGAGCTTGTGGCCTCTGGTCATCGGTTCAACATCATCGAGGACTTTGGTTGTGCCCCAGCCACCTATAACACCCCCCTTGCTTATGTTCTCGTCTGGTCTTGGCCTCTTATCATCAGCGTTGTCTCAGCTGGCTATGGTGGTAAGTTTCCGTCCGTTTTTCCGTCACTTGAAGCGCTAAACTGGACTCTCTTACTTCCAGTCCTCGCCATCCGCGCCTTCATGGGGAGACGACAGGAGTTCGGGGATCTCATCGCTGCCAATACAAACCTTACTTACAGCTGCTACCGGCGCCTCGTCGCTTTGGCTGCCGTCGACTTCTGTTTCACAATCCCTATGGCCCTTTGGGCCATAATCGCTAACGGTGCGATGCTGAAGGTTTATCCATGGATCTCTTGGGCCGATACCCACCGGGGGTACTCTAAAATCCGGCAGTTCCCAAGGATCTTAGCCCCCCCGGCTACCATATATTCGTTTGAGACCACCCGATGGAGTGCCGTTCTTTGCGCGTTTGTCTTCTTCGGTTTCTTCGGATTCGCTGATGAGGCAAGGAAGAACTACCGCCTGTGGATGAGGTCCCTAAAATTCGCAAGTCCGTTTTCGACCCCGCGTCAGACGCCGACTGTCCCAGACGCTTCCAAGTCTGTTTCCCCGGATAGTCCCCCCAGCCAAGTTTAAAGTCTTGCAATCGATTTCCTCGTATGGATAGTTTATGGTTGTGTACCCTCACCCCTCCCCCCCTTCCCGGTTACCCTTGTGGTCTATCTGGCCCATCGGACCATCGCGAACCCTCCCCCCGAAGATCCAAAACGGTGGTGGCTGGCACCGCCGACTGCATTTTTACGAAACTTGTATGATGTACCTCCCTCACCCCTCCCCCCTCACCCGAGAAAAAACTCACGACGGGACATATCCCTTCGATCCCATTCCTCCCCCTGTCGTGTGTTCCGCTGCTCCTCTACGGTCTCCTGTCCATTTGTTTAGACGTAGATATTCGGTCCCTTCCTAATCCAACCCTTACTCCTCAGTGTATCTTTTAGAGTCTCGCATTTTCAACACCCGCCATTACTTTGGGAGGTTCGGATTGCTTCGCAGTGACGGACGAGCATCGATCGGGATAGATCTTCCCCAGGGCGCGGGATCTGATAGCTTTATTTTGGCCATGTACGAGAGCTGGGATGTGGAAAAATCGCAAGCCGACGAACTATTTTCTCATGTTGCCTATGTTATACACCGCTACTTATACTTCTTGCAGTTAATTTGTCTGAGACGTCGTTCAAGTGTTTAATACAGCCTTATCCATCATATCGAGGATTAGTTTATCTGAGACGTTGTTCAGAACTCTTCCAATACCTTGGCCACCGATCCAAGATCTGCGACAGCAGGGGCAAACAACTCCATTCCGTTGGACAATCCCCAAGCTTCGTAGAGGTTTCCGATTACATTCGGGTCTCCGCTTCCGGTCCAATCATCTCCTCGCATAGCCTCGGGCATCGCAAAAGTCGACTCTGTCATTGGAGACTTTTTGATGGTTGGACGGTCGAGTCCAAGACTCGCGATTGCTTTGGGAGTTGAGGGGGCCCAACGGGAAGAAGTGGCCTCAAAGATAGACAAGGCGTCTGCGACGTGAGGCCGAACGCTCGGGTCTCTATCCCAACACCTTTCCGCCAGCGTCCAGACGTCATCCGAGAGACCAAGAATCTCCCGGTTCGGTGGCCGCAAGGGCCGCTCGCCAGATAACACCAGATGAGGCACAACCAAACTTCTGAAATGAGTGAATGGTCGTTCGTGAGCGAAAACCTGCAGGAGTGTTCCTTTAGTACTCGTTCGCCGGAAGATTCAATGGGATCCAACCTCATAGACGACCATCCCAAGCGCATACATATCTGACTTCTTCGATGGGCTCGACTTGTCGTAGAGCTCCGGTGCCATCCATCTAATAGTGCCTCCAGTGGCTGGCGCGGTCGTAGATATGCTGATCGAATGGTGACGCAGTACACTCGTGAGCCCGAAGTCGGCGATGCGTGCAGTTTTGTTGCCATCGATCAAAATGTTGCTCTTCGTATCGTTAGCTTACACCGAAACACTGAGAAAACCAAACCTACACTTTTCAAGTCTGCGTGCACGGATGGCCAGTCGTGAATGTATTTCAGCCCACGAGCAATATCCGCCAACTGTAGAAGTGGGTTTAGATCGAGATTGATCCCGGATCCCGAGGAAGATGCTTACCAACTTTGGCCGATTTGTGTCGGGAAATGATGTGATAAACTCCATGACTGTACCGTGTGCCATCCACGGGGAAACCATCATCAAGTCATACGAAGATTTGGCTGCCCCGATCAATGGTAATAGGTTTGGGTGTCTGAATTGCTTCCATAGCACCACTTCGCGGCAGAAGTTCTACCACTCTCGTCAGTACGTGCCAGATTTCCGTGCTGTAGAAAATGTGCAAGTAGAAGGTCGCACCCTTTCCGTGTCTACCCTGGAGGGGACCCGCAAGACCTTGAGCGCGACCTTGGAACCTCGGTACACTCCACGCCACACTTCCGCGTTGCCGCCTGTGCCGGATGGAGATTCTCCGATCCTCTTCAGCTCGTCGGTTATAGCGTACGAGGACGGTAACAACTTGTGTTTGCAACACATCTTCCGAAGCATCACGGAAAACCTTTCTCGATGGTAGGCACAGAGACCGGATCCCTCCCGCGAACCCTCGTTGACGTTAGCTGGTTATGATGGGAACAAGACGCCTTGTACTCACTTGCTCTAGGTCATCTGTTATCTTGATGGCCTGTTCGATTGGCAGTGTGTACAAGGATCGCCGCCTGCTTTTGGAGGACAGTGTATGCTTGAGGGACTCAAAGGGGTGATTGAGGGGTCCCTGAATGACAAAAGGCGGGGCGGGCAATTCTGAAGTAGAACAAACGGTCGAGGAACGAATCTGGAGGATAAGGGTGGGTTCACGTGCCTATCGATATTTGAGCGATAGTTGTGATTAATACGACTCGGTTTCCTTGAGAGGTGTCTGTGTCTGTGTCAGAGACATCGATCTGGTCTACCACAGGTTCCCGTGAGCTCTGTATCGTATCCGAGGTGATACCGCAACTGCAACGATGTTTCTGGTGATTGCCATTCTCGGATATATCCATGTTCGAGTCTGGAAGAGAGGTGATAGGCGGGGTGGCAAGGGGAGTTGATGTGAGTAGGGGGACGCAGGAAAGCCATCTTCTTATAAACGTCGGGGGGGTTGACCGAAGTTACCGGCGAGGTTTGAATTTGATTGATGATCGAAATTTGCGACGGTGGGCAGGGACGTCGGAATAGAGAAATACTTGATTAGGAGATCCTGGATTAGGATTCAATATGAATACTGTCCATTGTCTGTCCATTTTCGGCACAGTATAAGGCTAACCAGTACGGCTATTCCCACCAATGATTGACCTGGCCAATCAGAGAGGGGGAACAAGCGGAAGACCTGCCTCGGACGTTAGGTCTCGGGATCCAGGTGCCTCATCGAAGTCATATGACGTAGTCTGCCAACTAAGGAGAGGTACTTAGATCGCTGTCCCTCTATCCTCACACGCTATCGCAGCAGTTTCCCATTTCGTGGTTCTCGTCTATTCACCTTTCTACCCACCTCTAGCTCCTATTTTTCACACCTGCCCGCAGTACCAATATGTATCCGTTTTTAGCACGCGTGTTCACCCTGCCACATCCAACGTGGCACCGAGGCCCGCCCTCTCGAGCGGCTCCTTCACACCGCGTTCAACCAAGCGGGCACTCGGTCCCGCCCAACCACTAATAGTATGATAGGTACCATCTCATTATAGTGCGGGCGAAGACGGCTCGATCGTCAACCGGTACAGGTTTTAAGGTCGGAATGAGCAGGCAGGAGGAGATATCTCTCATTGGCTGCTACGGATTTAGAGTTTGTAGCTACGAGTGTACTTCCTAATAACTGCAAGCACCGTCCACGAACTGTCGCGCGGGCGGTCTAGACCGTCCCAACCGACACATCCACTCCTTCATCCACGAGCTGATACAACTTCCTCAGCTGACACACCCAAGCCAGAGACAGATCGCTGAAGGGTTCCTCCCCGAAACTCGTCCCCCGCAACTCCATGATTCGAGCAAGCAATCGAACACTATTCGCTCGACACAGAGAGGCCTGGCGGCGGTCACTGACGAGAGTTGCGCGCCAGTTGTGACAAGATCTTCAGCAGTCCCACTCCATGATAGAACACGAGAGTGTTGTATTCAATTACGAAGCCCGAAGGGTTTCGTTCTTTACATAGAGTTTTTTAGCCGATACATTATCTAGGGGATGAACATCTCTACATCACGTGAACCCCCTCCTTTGGCTGGACCTCTGCGATTATCTTGGGATCTGTGCGGCGGCATCCCCCAAGCCGGGTCGCGTTCACACCATTCGAACATCTTCACTTTATCACGTGAAGTTCACGTGCTGAGGCTAAAGCCGGCAGCAGCTCGAGTCGGAAGATCCGCCGTCGATTCGAGGTTCAGCCTGGAGCAACACAGAACGCCGTCTGTACCAGTGGTTGGGTATGAATCAAAGGCACGCTTGGCCGATACATTTGACCATTGGGCCTAATCACGGGCTACCGTATGGACAGGCCAACGGTTTCTGAGCATTTCTCAATTGATGCTTCCAAGGGTCGGCGGTTACAACGAACCCGGCAATAGCAACCACAGCGTCGACCACAGTGCAGGTCAGTCGCCGGGCGGTGCCGAACTAACCCTCGATGGCCTGGGCCGGGTGTTTCGTTTACCGAATTCACCTCTCTGGCCTGAGTGCGGAGTCTACTATCCGATTGCAGGCACCACCAGGGGAACTGTGGTGGAGATTCGGGCAGTTTATTTGGCCCTCCCGGCCAATCGCACCTCATGACGTGCGTTTCCATCTTACGTTGTGACGATTGTAGCATCATACCCAATTCTCTGAAGGGGATTGGGCCAACCGCTCTCCCGGTCCTCGTCCTGGGATTACGCTGAACTCCTGGACTTCAACCCGGAAGATTCGTAGAGTTGGCTGTACTCCCCAAGCTGCCCCCCGACGCATGGGGCTGGACTTTACATCGGGAACTCGTGTACCGGCGCAATCTCCTGGGCTATTCCACTGAGTGGGGTGGATGACGCGGCAGTTCCGCATCTACGGTACTTGTTCCGTTTCAGTATTTGGCCATACTTTCTGATAATTTTCCTGCCGCAGTCCCCCAGCAGTGCGAGATCGCACGGGATGATTTTCCATGGTCAGGAGCAGTGCACCTCGCCTGCCAATAAGAACATGTCCTGGACCTCCTCTTGGACCCCCGTCAACCTGCCATCCCTCTCACGAGCACGGTATCCCCCCTCCCACCCATCTCCACCTTTTGCATATCTTCAAAGGTGATCGATGTCGAAACAATGAGAGAGGAAACCGCGCCGTGGAGGTTTTTTTCTTCAAGGCCGTGTGCGACTTTCTCCTCCGCGACAAAATGAATCTCCGCAGCGTTGGTCATCTCCATCTCTTCACCTTCCTCAAGTTCAGCACTCTCGACGAACAATATAACCTAGATCGTCAGATCCGCAAGCTGTCCAATGCTACTCCATCATCCTCAGAATAGTTATAATTTGATTGATAATTCATTGGTTTTGAGTGGTATATGGTGTATGGTTTCATAGTGCCAATACCTGCCGTTGCCACGCCCAAAAACTCTAGCCAGTGGGGCTTCGTAAGTGTGCCACGTGAGTGGCCACTAACTCAAGTCAGCTCTCAGGCACCGTAGTTGACGGCACTCACAACATGGGTCCGACTTTGGCGGTGTTCGAATGTTGAAGTTCTTTCAGACGCTTGACCACTACGGGTCGATGATCTTCGCAGACATGCAGCGATCAGTACCGAGGGCGTCAATGAGACGGCCCACAGAGATGAGGTATTCAAACCCTCGTCGCGTTTCCTCATGTGCTCTCGATCAAACACAGCGGATTCCCTGCAATATACGGCGAAAAAGTCGGCGCGTGAATTTCTCGTCCTCAACGGCTCAAATTCGAAGAACTCCTTGCGGGCAGAGCGGGGGCTGTAGTACGAGGTTAAGATATCCTTGCTCCGTCAGTCATCAGATGAGGTAGACGGACAATTTTCGACGACTGCAGGCCCTTGATTCCCCATTCTATCCGGGGGACGATTGATGACTCTGCAACCCCCGTCAAAGTTTGACCCAGCGAGGCTAGAGCACCGGATCGACTTTCGTCAACGAGTGTTGACACGGGAGCCGTCGGTAAAACGAGCGCTAGCCAATGCTGATGATTACAAAGATGTTGTTCGCTCCTACGGCACTGGTAGGTGATGGGGGTTGACCATTGAACGCTGAACTGACTGCAGAGAACAGACCGGCATGAACACTCCGGGTTTAGTGTTTAGTACGAAACACGGAAATAAGACGCAACTCACGAAAAGACGTGTTCGAATTCGGGTCACACTTCCCCACATAATCCCGGTCGAATCCTCCAGATTCCCTGCGGTACATAGCGGAGAAGTCTGCTCGCGAGCCGTTAGTCCTCAGTGGGTCGAAGAATTGTGAAGGCGGAATGGAGGCTATGATGCAAGGCCGTTGTTGATTCTTTCACCATCATTAAACAATGTGAGCGCACAACTCCGGATAGAGCTGGGCGGTTGTGGGCTCTTGGTTCCGTTGAAGTTGAGACGAAGGTTGTACCATCTCTGGCGATGATGGGGGTGAGAATACATCATTCGGCGGCTGATCGACTCAATGCACGGACGATGCGGGAAGAAACGGCACGGGGAAAAACACAGCCGCTGGTACACATCCAAATCCTCCCTTCATTGTCGGACCCATCACTACGCCTGTGCTACTTTCAAAGCTGGTTATCCCGCCAGGAAATCCAACAATGTAAGACGCATTCGACCACGGGAAAAGCCACCAGCGGCTCAAGCGCTCACCATGCGACAAGAAACTCAACTCACGAGGTTCATCGTCGTCTCTCCTCCTTTCCTGCAATTCTCTCGCCCGGATGATTGGTCAAGTTTGTTTGTACGGTATTCCGATGCACGAATCCATTCTCGAACATGAATCTCAACCGGACGATCACCGGCGCCCTCTACCGCCACGCCCACGACCCGACGCTCAGTTCCGGTTCCATCAACAACGAACCTTGATTGAAGGTTTGCCCCTCCCCCCCGGAATATTCGCAATAACGAACAATGAAGAGTTGTTTCGACGTGCCGCCCGGGCTCGTGGTCGCGTAGTCTTGATAACCGGTCAGATTCACATCCGAAATTCACGACCTTCAGTTCACTCTCCGTTCTCATACTTTACATCTTCATAGGTGGTGGTGATGGACCAACTTGGCACGCAGCGTGGTCATTCGCAAAGAACGAGCTCGCACTTCTATACATTCAAGCTCCATTCGTCCATCACTAGGATCCGATTCTCAAGCGCCTTCCGTGTTTCTCGTTCAGAGCGGACATCGCGACCGGGGTCATCTTTGTACAGGGTACTCAAGATATTGCGGATGCGATCAATAGGCCACCACCTGGGAGCAGAAAGGGCCATTGGAAACGATAGGATGTGACTGGCTGGGAAGATCAAGCCGTCCTGTACGAGTTTGCGATGACGAGGTTTGAAGGCGTCGATATAGTGGTGAGTGCGCCATCGATACCCCCTGGGTTGCACATTGCCGGGTGATGTTGACGTCGGATATCTGCCGTCCCGGTGTGAGTGGCAGATCGCCGGTGTGAGAGTCTGAGAAACCCAGAACATTGGGACGCCCAGATATTGGAAATGGATGGGAAACCCGCCTGGCTGCACCTCAAGACGCTCAATACAAACCCCATCGGTACGATATACAGCAAGTCATTGCCCCCTCGATGTCTCACGTATTGATGCTCGCGCCCATTGTAGCTACGCAGCTCATATTGAATTACCTACCCAACAGAACCGCTCAAGTATGTTGTCTTTCTTGAGTCTTCGGGTATGTTTGACCGTGCATCTCACCCTTGTTCGACCGATGACGTCATATGAAAGCGTTGTGGACCACAGGCTCGAATCAGGGGTTTTCGTAACTCCTCAGTATGGGTTACTCGGCTTCGCGAGATCAGCACAGCCTGTTCTCACCCTCGATGGGATTCGCACGGCGACGGTCCAATCTGCATCTCCCCTAGGTAAGTAACTCTCCCATGCCCTTCTCGTTTCATAGCAACGCGAGATGTGAGGCATGGGTAACAATCCGTTGTACGCTACGTGCTATGGTGACACAGGCTTGATATTTGGGAGAAACGCGAACGTCAGGTGCAGGAATGAGGGAGTCTGGGGGGGCCGCCCGCATATAGTGAACCATGGACCGCGACAGCGACTTGAGAAGGCACGATAAACGCGGTCGGGACATTCACGTAAACTAGCTCACCGCTGGCCAGATGACAAAGGGATTCATTATACCAGTAGACTGAACGATGCTCTGTCCAAGCTGGCAGATGTCGCGTAATGTAATGCGTAGTAAATGAATAGACTACCGGAACACAGCTCTCAAGTCAGGAAGGTATCTACTAAACCATTCTCCCAACCAATCAGTTGGCGGTTCCGTCCCATTTGGGAGTGTTTTCCTCGAACCTGTACTCCACGTGTGCGACATGTTCCCTCAGCTTGAATACTTCCCTGCCTGGTATGAGTTCACCTAGGCCAACGATCATTATAGACCGTAGCCCCACACCTTCCAACGCCCGTTCCTTAGCCATGCTCATCAACTCTGGCATATTGAATGCGTTCTGCGTCTCAACATAAAGGATGAGTTCCTCCAGGTTGGGGCACGGGACGATCTTTGGGGAGGTGTGGGCAGGATTCAAGGCGATGATGAAGGGTAGATTGTTGCAACGAGTCAGTGTGAGGGTATGAAGGTCCGCCATGCGAAGAAGGATCTGGTAAGGGGTGGAATTTTTGATTCCGATGGGTCCCAGTGATTCGTATTTCGCGTACCCCGTGATCGCCAGCCTCTGGGTTATATGGAGGGGGAAATAATCCAAGGACTGAAGAATCCGACGATCCAGACTGAGCGGGGGGGCTATCTTGACGTCGTCTTCCCAGTGGCCATGCATGTAGAGACGTCCACTCGGCCCTATCAGTTGCACAAGCTTCTCTTTCGCGTCAAAGCAGAGATTAACTGTGGTGACACGGAAGATATTTTCAAGATTCTTGACTGTCTTTGGTAGGTGGTCTGGAAGCGGGGACTTGTCGCCATCAAACCTGAAGTCCAGGACGAGCGATGCCCTGGCTGGGATACATAGGTGATTGAGGAGGATGGAATGCGCCCGGTCGGCCTGAATGGTAAGGTTTTGCAGGTGGGGTAGGGGTTCAACTCGGGTAGAAGAAGCATTGGATGAGGTTGGGATTGAATCGTGGAGCGTGATATCCTTGAGGTGAGAGGCACTCTCGAGGAAGTTGAGGAGTTGCGTTACGGTGATTTCATTGCCCGGCATGCAACGGAGGTTGAACGTAGTGAGGTTCCACAGGTTCTTCCAAGGTAGGCGAGTTATCACCCCTCCGAGGCTCAATACGCGCAACGACGATAGGTCCTTGTTGAAAAGCACGTCGTTGAGGATGGGAGCAGGGTTGCAAGTGAAATCTATCACTAGTTCCTTGAGAAGAG